>JGI24890J29729_1001414_pt1 | contig 10925 bp, 11 predicted proteins | sample FreactcultureFD7_FD_29729 | JGI IMG/M metagenome (IMG submission 29729)
TTTTCAGAATAATCACGTTGATGGCCGTAATCGCGGCCCAGGAATGGTTCGCTATCACTTGTGCCAAGCTTGATTGCGCCAATCTTTTCCGTCATTCCATATTGAGTGACCATAGCGCGAGCAAGATTTGTTGCCTTTTCAATATCATTTGATGCACCAGTAGTTGGATCATGAAAGATCAATTCTTCTGCAGCGCGTCCACCCAATGAATATGCAAGTTGGTCAAGCATTTGATTGCGAGTAGTTGCATAACGATCTTCATCTGGCAGAACCATCGTGTAACCAAGTGCACGGCCACGGGGCATAATCGTAATTTTGTGAACAGGGTCGGTGTGTGGCAATGCGTGAGCAACTAACGCGTGCCCACCCTCGTGATAAGCGGTGATACGACGCTCTTCTTCAGTCATAAGTCGTGTTGTGCGTTGAGGTCCAGCCATAACTCGATCAATAGCTTCATCGAGTGCTGCGGTAGTAATGACTTTTGCATTTTCGCGGGCAGTAAGCAGCGCTGCTTCGTTCAGTACATTCGCAAGATCTGCTCCAGTAAATCCTGGGGTGCGCTTAGCAAAAGAACTTAAGTCAACACTCTTAGCAATTGGTTTACCTTTTGCATGTACCTCTAAAATTGCAGTGCGTCCTTTTAGATCTGGACGATCCACTGGAATCTGCCGATCAAATCGACCTGGCCGAAGTAGCGCAGGATCTAATACATCTGGACGGTTTGTTGCTGCAATTAAAATAACTTGTCCATTACCTTCAAAGCCATCCATCTCAACTAATAATTGATTGAGAGTTTGCTCGCGCTCATCATGACCGCCACCCAATCCAGCACCACGTTGGCGACCAACTGCATCAATTTCATCGACGAAGATAATCGCCGGAGCATTTTCTTTTGCTTGAGTAAATAGATCACGAACGCGAGATGCACCAACACCGACAAACATTTCAACAAACTCGGAGCCAGAAATTGAATAGAAAGGAACATTCGCTTCTCCTGCAACTGCGCGAGCAAGCAATGTCTTACCTGTCCCTGGAGGGCCATAAAGTAGAACACCCTTAGGAATTTTCGCCCCAATGTCCTGATACTTTTTTGGATCAGCAAGGAAATCTTTGATTTCTCGAAGTTCTGCAACAGCTTCATCAGCACCAGCAACGTCGGCAAAAGTATTTTGTGGGTTCTCCTTATTTTGCATCTTGGCTTTTGAGCGGCCAAAAGAGAAAATTCGATTTCCACCTTGAGCGTTGCCCATAAAAAGAAGTATTAAAAATCCGATCACAAGAATGGCGCAAAACTAAAGAACATTGACGCTAGAAATGAAGTGGTTGGTACCTTTACATTCCATGCCTTTGCTGGCGGATTGCTTGTCAATAGTTCAGTGATTTGCTGTTCTTCGTTCGCAACATAATTTGCCTGGATATGTGAAGAGCCCTGCACTGTAGTTCCAGACTTTAAGATCAACTGAATACGTTGATCTTTATCAATAAGAAGGGCTGACTCAACTTTGTTTTGAGAAATTTCAGCCAAAATTGTTGAAGTGTCGACACTTGTATATGTGGCGCCACTACTAGAAATTTTTCCAAAAGCTATGACAAAAAGAAGGGCAATGACAATCCAAAATAGTGGACCCCGAACTATTTTCCGGATTCGCTTACGAGGAACTTGAATTTTTTTATCAGTCAGTTTCTTTTTATCTGTCAACTTCTTTTTCTCTTTTCCTGTGCTCATGAGTACACATGCTTTGCTAAGACTCCAATAAAATCCAGATTCCGATATCGCTCGTTGTAGTCAAGCCCGTAACCAACAACAAACTCTGTTGGAATATCAAATCCAACATATTTAACATCTACTTCAACTTTTGCGGCATCAGGCTTACGGAGCATTGTTAAAATTTGAACAGTCTTAGTTCCGCGTGATTCAAGGTTTGCTTTCAGCCAAGAAAGCGTTAGACCTGTATCAACGATATCTTCAATAATGAGAACATGCTTATTTGTAATGTCACGATCTAAATCTTTAAGGATTCTCACAACACCACTTGACTTAGTTCCTGATCCATATGATGAAACAGCCATCCAGTCCATTTCAACATGTCGGTTAAGTGTGCGAACAAAGTCAGCCATGGTCATAACGGCGCCTTTAAGAATTCCAATAACAAGTAGTTCTTTACCTTCATAATCTTTTTCAATTGCGCGAGCTAATTCAGCAATACGAGTTTGGATCTGTTCATGTGTCACTACGACGCGTTCTATATCTGCGCCACTTGTTCCAAGATCCACGTTGCTCTCCTATGAAGTAATCCCGGCCTTCTGGCCGGACTTGCTATCCCTGTGAGAGCGAAAGTCTGCCCGAAATTCGTCCTACCTTCACACCACCCGGGAGAGATACTTCCCCTTGCCCGTGCCAGGCTGTGATCAGCGCCTCTACGGCAGCCACATGATGGGCAGTAATCGAGCCCGTTGGGGAGCCGGCAGTGAGGATCACCCTGCGTAGCACCCGGCTGCGAACTGCCTTAGGGAGTGCTGCCAGCAGCTCAGCGTCAAGATCGTCACTGTTCTTTGCTTTCAAAAAATCATCAGCGTAATGATCAAGTGCATCTGCATCTTCACGCAGAATTCGTGCGCTTCTTGAAAGTGCATCAATAATTCCTGGTCCTAGATCTTTTTCTAGAATAGGCAATACATTCTTTCTTGCACGTACTCGTGCATAACTCTCATCAGAATTATGTGGGTCAACCCATGCTGTCAAATTATTTTCCCGGCACACTTCTTCAGTAGTGCCACGATCAATATGAAGAATAGGGCGAATGTAAATTCCATTNTCCTCTGCCATTCCAGATAATGATCTTGTTCCAGATCCTCGTGCAAGTCCAAGCAAAACTGTTTCAGCTTGATCATTTTTCGTGTGAGCTAAGAANAAGAAATCTGGTGAGTATCTTATAATTGCCTCTTCAAATGCGCCGTAACGAGCACGGCGGGCAGATGCCTCTAAACCATCAACTATTTCAACATTCACTCGAACAATTTCAATCTTCTCTAACCCAATTTTCTTTAAATTATCTGCTGCGCTCTGCGCAGTCTTTTCAGAACCTTCTTGCAAGCCATGATCAACAACTAAAACAATAACTTCAACACCATTGTGTTGAGCTTCTTCATGAGTTGCAACGGCAAGTGCGAGTGAGTCAGCGCCACCTGATACTCCAATTAAAACCCTAGCGCTTGCCTTCTCCAACCATGGTTTCACAGCTTGGCGTAAAACAAGTGTTGATTTCATGTATTAAACACGTCCGCCCGATGGCATTAAACCTGCGATGCTGTACATGTTAGAGAATAGCAATCCTTTAGATTTTGAATTTGCTTCCCACATCATTCCGTTTCCTGCATAAATTGTTATGTGATGAATATTTTGAACACTTCCATCATAAGAATAGAAAAGTAAATCTCCCGGTACTAGCTGGCTAAATGGGACGCGTTGTGAGGCAACAAAGTAAAGAGCTGCATTTAGGCGTGACCACTCTGGATAACCCAAACCGGCTGCTTTATATGCTGCATAAACTAAGCCTGAGCAGTCAAAACTATTCGGCCCTTGGGCTCCCCACACATATGGTTTGCGAGNAAGTACTTGTGCCTTTGCAAAATCAACCGCAGCAGCTCTACTGGCAGCCGTAGAACGAATTGTTAAGCGACCGGTGAAACCTCGATCAGGCCATACTTTTGATTGGCCAGAAGTGTGCGCAGCAGTATTTGCACTTGATTCTTCTAATTGGGAGAGCGCAAGTTGCTGTTGCAGGGTAATTCTAAAATTACGAGCCTTTTGTAGTTCAATAATTATTTGGGCCTGTTCGGCTTTAAGTTTATCTACTTCTGATTGCTGCGCAGATTTTGCAGAATCTNCCTCTGCTTTTGCCGTAGCTACCTTTGCCGTCGCTGTTGCTTGCACAGCTTTTGCCTGGGTTGCAGCAACTTTTGCAGCTTGGGCAATTACTAGTGCCGATTTATACCGTGAAAGTGCAATTGAGTCTGATGCCCCAACTTGATTAAGCATCCCGAGTCGATCAATAAGATCTTGTGGACCATTCGCTTCTAGAACACTATTGAGAGAAGTAAATCCTCCACCGTTTATATAAGCATTAGATGCCATGCGCCCAATTGTTTTATTGGCCTCCACAACGGCTACTGCAGTTAAGGCTGCGTGGGCAGCTGCCGTATTGGCTTGTTGTGTTGCTAAAGAGAGNGCAACTTGTGCATGTACCAACTTTGATTTTGCAACTTGTGCTTTGACTGTAAGTTTCTGCAAAACATTTGTTGCAGAACTTAATTTGTGCTGTGCATCAGCCGCTGCTTGAGCTTTCGCATTTTCTGCCGCTTGAGCAGCAGCAATCTCGGCCTTCGTTGGTGCTTTTGGTTTTGGTGATGGCGTAGCTGCAAATGTAGATTGGGGAATAAACACGAATAAAGCGAATAGGGCGATGGCCGCCTTCGCTTTACGGTGTGTCCGCTTTGAAATCATTGAAATAGCCCCCTGGGGAANGAATCACATAAGGATAAGTGATTGGCCAGCGATGAGAGTGCTTTTACACCTGAGAGTAAACTGTGTCGCTAGTTAGATACATCTCGATTTTTAAAAAGTATTGCGACAACTATTGCGCCAAAAAGCAAATAAGTCCCAGAAGTCACTAATGAACGTTCATAGCTAATAATTGACGTCCCGCCCTGCGATATGTTTGCAAAGTTTGCTCCAGGTAACCATTTTGTAGTTGATGAGATTACAGCACCTAAAATATTTTCGAGAATTAAACACCAGAGCACTCCGATTGAAATAGAAGTGATAGGTGATCTAAATAAAAGACCGAGAATCATTCCTAGAGTTCCAAATGCCAGTGTTCCAAGAAAAATATTAATAAATGTTTCCCCTAAAAGTTGGAGACCAGGTGTTGTTAACCAAGCCCTCGTGCTAATTGCTGAATGTGGGGCAAGCGCAAAAGAAATACTCAGTGCAAATACTGCTGATGCAATTTCAAGCCAAATTGTAAAAAAAGCCATAGCAAAATACTTTCCCATAAGAATTTTTAGTCTGGACGGCTGGCGCACCAAAATATTTCTCAGTGTTCCTAAGGAATANTCTTGAGCAGTTTGTGAAGCAAAAACACAGAGAGCAACTATTCCTAAAAAGAAACCCATAATCTGAAAACCATATACAAGGCCATTTTTACCACTTAAGAAATCGTTAGTAATGAGAACGCCACGAGCTCCATTTGGTTTACCTGAATGAACCCTTAGAAATACAAAAGAGGTAAAGAAAGCAGTCAACAAGGCAACGCCAATTAAAGTTGGAATGAGCAAAGTTTTACGACGCAGCTTGCGCAGTTCACCAAACATCATTCTTATCATTTACTCACCTGTCATTTCAAAAAATGTCTCTTCCAAACTTGGTTGAATAACAGAAAGAGCTGCCAGAGTAATCCCAGATTCAAATGCCAGTCTGTTAAATGCAGGGGCCCAGTCATTGGCACCGAAAATAGTAATTGCACCATCGGCAACCGTTAGCTTCTTGCCATATTTTGTTGCAATCTCAACTAATTTATTAAGATCCACTGCAAATTCTGGCCTCACAACAAGTAATGGATTCTGAGCGGCGAGTAAATCATGCGTACGACCAGTAAAAATTACTTTGCCTTCGCGGAGCATCACCAAATGATCGGAAATCATCTCTAGTTCACTGAGTAAATGTGAAGAGACAAAAATACTAGTTCCGGACTTCGCCATTTCTTTAATAAGATTTCTGATCTCCTGAATGCCCGATGGGTCCAAACCATTTGTAGGTTCATCTAAAACAAGTAATTTTGGTTGCGGAAGAAGCGCCGCTGCAATACCCAAACGCTGCTTCATGCCAAGTGAATATGTTTTATATTTTGAATCACCACGATCTCCAAGACCAACCTGCTCAAGCAGTGTAGAAACTTTTTTTTGGCTGAAACCTCCTATTGATGCAAGAACACGTAAATTCTCGGCGCCTGAAAGGGCTGGATAAAAAGCAGGGCCCTCAATCATCGCCCCCACATGGGATAAATATTTTTCAGGTTGCTTTATATCTTCTCCTAGTACGGTTCCTGTGCCATGCGTTGGCTTGATGAGTCCAAGAAGCATTCGCATAGTTGTGGTTTTGCCCGAACCATTGGGCCCGACAAAACCACAAATTGAACCTACTGGAACTTCAAATGAAGCTTGAGATACCGCCTGACGGTCGCCGTAAACTTTGGAAAGCTCTGAAACTGAAATTGCTAAGTTGCTCATGGTTTAGCAACTAGAACGCCAATAACAAGTAGTAGCGAGTAGATACTTAAATAAGTAATTGACCACTGAAATAACTTTGCTGCTGATGCCCCCGAATCAATCCCGCCTATTTTTATGAGCTGAGCCATGAATCCGATTGCGATAAGGATTGTTATTACCCAAATCCATATTGGCATATGCGCTGACCATAAAACAGCAAGAGATNTGCCAAACATGAAAACCGAGTGAAACCACATCTGCTTTTGTACTGACTTGATTGAAGCAACAACTGGAAGCATAGGGATTCCAGCCGCCTGATAGTCATCTTTATATTTGATAGCTAACGCCCAGAAGTGCGGTGGAGTCCAAAAGAAAATTAGTCCAAAAAATAGCCACGCTGTGAGTGAAAGTGAGTTTGTTACTGCAGCCCATCCGATCAATACAGGCATGCACCCAGCAATTCCTCCCCAGACAATATTTTGAGAGGTTCTTCGTTTAAGCCAAATCGTATATCCAAAAACATAAAATAAAATTGCTATAACGGTCAAAAGTGTTGCAAGGTGTGTAGTAAAAATCCAAAAAATAACTAACGAAATAAGAGTGAGGGCTCCTGCGAAAGTAGTTGCNGCAGATTCACTTATTTCACCTTTTACAATTGGACGCTTATCAGTTCTGCGCATTAATCGATCAGATTCAACTTCAATGATCATGTTAAAAGCATTTGCTGCTCCGGCAGCAAGAGTTCCACCAATGAGTGTGGCAATTGTGATCTTCAGCGATGGGTATTTATGGGCATGGTTAGAAGCGTAAGTAGCAAGAAAAAGTGCAGGAAGCGTTGTGACTAGCAACANCTCTACAACGCGTAACTTCATCAGCGCAACATATGAGGAGGCCTTGAATTGGCTCATAACGGCATAGTAACCATAATTTAAGGTATTTAGGCGTGGGCGATCGTGCCTAACATCTTGTCGATAGTCACCATCGCAGCCTGAGCATCAGCATAATGTTTGCGAATATGGTCGGCTACAATCGCAAAAATATACTGCTCTGATCCCACCATGANATAGCCCGCCATGCTAACAGTTGTGCTCAGCGTTCCTGTTTTAGCTTTAACTAATCCAACTGCATTGGGTGCATCGGTAACAAAGCGGTCCTTGAGCGTTCCACTCACTCCCGCTAGCGGAAGACCATCATAAATAACTCGATATTGTGGATTATCACGGATCACCATAAGCAAATTCGCAATTTGGCGAGTTGTTACACGCGTCTTATGAGAAAGCCCATTTCCATCTTCGATCACTAATCCATCAGAAGGAATATTATATTGGCCCATAACTTTTTCAAAAGCTGCTTGAATACCAGTTGTATCGTTACCAAATCCCATATTTACTGCCGCGGTGCGCGCTAGTCGATCTGCTAAAACGTTATCACTCCATAACAAACAAAACTCAACGATATCTGAAAGCTTTGGCGAAGTAATATGTTCGATTGAACTAATTGCAAGTGACTTTCCAAGTGATGGTGAAGTGAGTTGCTTAAGATGAATACGAACTCTGCCACGATAATAGGAAACAAGCTTTTCTAGATCCTGTGTATAAACACCGNTATATTCCAAAGTCATATAGCGTAGTTTTGGATTTTGATTGAGCACTGCNTTTATGAGACTAGGTGAAAAAGATCGGTGGTACTTGTCAGCTTCAAATGCACTTGCAGTTATCCAAGGATCGCCTTCGCCAAGGACAACAAAATTATGTGGATTATTAGTTGAACTAATCGTTGTTGTGTAAGTTTTATCAGGACTAAAAGCATTAAGAACTGTTGTCATGGAGAATAGTTTGAGCAAGGAAGCAGGCGCTCTTCGTACATCGGCTGCATCAGAAAAAATTGTCTCTTTGGTGCTGGGGTCAATCAAAATAATTCCTGGGTGATTTAAGGCCGGGGATGATGCTAATTTTACAAAGTTAGCAGGCACAGTGAGCGCTTGCGCGGGGGTGCTCTGACTGAAAAAGATAAGTGAAGTGGATACCACTGCAGATAACTTGATCAATTGATTGTGCATAGTGGGATTATGCCTTCATTGCCTGAGAATTTATGGATTAAAGTGCGCTAATGAAGAGTGAAATCGGCCCCGGTGAATTTTTCCCAGTTGTGGGCGTTGGACCACATCCACTTCCTTGGCCAGTAGATGATCGACTTGACCCAGAGCTACTTGAAAATGGCGATAGGAGAAATGTTTTAGACCATTATCGTTATTGGAAAGTTGAAGCGATTGTTGCTGATCTGGACACGAAACGTCATCCACTTCAGATCGCTATTGAAAATTGGCAGCACGATTTAAATATTGGGTCAGTAGTGAGAACAGCAAATGCTTTTAACGTTTCCCACGTCCACATAGTTGGTAAACGTGACTGGAACCGCCGGGGCGCAATGGTTACCGACAAATATCTTCATGTTGTGCACCACCCGACTGTTGAGGATTTTGCAAAATGGTGCCAAGAAAATTCAACTCCAATAATTGGAATCGATAACCTACCAATTTCTAAAAAATTAGAGAATTACTCTTTGCCAGAAAAGTGTGTCCTTTTCTTTGGCCAAGAAGGCGCTGGAATGTCTGATGAAGCGGTAGCGATCTGCTCAGTGGTGCTTGCGATTGAACAGTACGGATCAACTAGATCTATGAATGCATCAGCTGCTGGCGCGATCGCCATGTATGCATGGGCCATGCAACACTTAAATAATTAGTCTTCTATTACCTCAGTTACAGATGCAATACGGCGATCAATTTCATCTGCTTCATCTACCCGGCCAAGAGATCTCAAAACATCAGAAATACGCCGCTCGATTTCACGATGAATTCAAAATCTTTCCACTCATTTTCAGCGGTGGTCTCAAGAACCCGTTCTAAGGTATCTAGTCCATCTTCTTCTGCGCCGACCATTATTTGTGCTTTACCCAATTCAAAGAGTGAGTAAGTTTCACGACGATTGTCATGAGCTGTAACAAAAACATCTACTGACTTTTGTGCAGCTGATAAGGCTTCTTCGCCTTCACCTAGCTCAACAAGTGCATGAGCAATCTTCTGATCACAGCGCGCCACATTGATTACTTCTTTAATATTCTTAAAAAGTACACGTGCTTCTCTAAATGCTTCCAGCGACTTCTCGTGCTGATCTAGTTCACGGTGAGCGCAACCAATTAAATGAAGGTCGTTCGCAGCGCCAGATTCATTTCCTTCAACAAGGTGCTCTTGGACGCATTCACGCATACACTCAATTGTTTTCTCATAATTCTTGGAACCAAACCACCACTCACCCAGTGTGCAGGCTAAATCAATTGCTAAAGGTGATTTAGATTCACGAAGCAACTCAACTGCCTTACTCATTGCGTAGGCTGCTTCTGAATTTCTCTTTAATTGATTGAGGTTATAACCAATAGCTGAATATGCCTGAGCTAATCCGTCAGAAGGCGCGACAGGTCCAAGTTCGGTATAAATATCACGAGCAGTCTCAGCGAGCGCAAGCGCTTCGTCGTATTGACCACGAGCATAAATGCGAGCACTCAATTCATAATAAGTGTTAGCACGCTCTAGNCCAGTTGTTTCTGGAATTCGTTCCCACAACATTTCTTCGGTGATGATGTCATCTGATCCTAAATCGTCATCTTCACTCAAAGTGGGCCCCTCCTCTGTTGGTGGTAAATGAAACCCTAGCAAGGCACGGCTTGGCGCGCAGGCGCAACGCAGAGAAGTATCCTTGGAAGATGCCGATCAATCGACGCCAATTCCTTAAGACTGGGCTCATTGCTTCAGCTGCTACCACCCTTGGAGCAGGCTCAGCAGCTGCATCTACTAATAAAGATGTCACCAATGGTCCACGCTCAAAGCCCCAAATAGCTCTCACCTTCCATGGGCAAGGTGATCCTGCCATTGTTGGAAAGCTTCTAGACATACTTAAAAGTACCTCAACGCCTATCTCTGTCTTTGCCATCGGCACATGGCTCCAAGGATTCCCAACTGTTGCAAAACAGATGCTCGATGCTGGATATGACATCGGAAACCACACCATGCATCACTACCAGATGAAAACATTGTCGGCCAAAGTAGCCCAATCTGAAGTTGCAGGATGCGCAGCAGAATTGAAGAAACTCATTGGCAATCACGGCAAGTGGTTTCGCCCATCTGGCACACAGTATTCAACACCCATCATTCGAGCTGCCGCAGAGAAATATGGTTATAAGCAATGCATCTCTTATGACGTAGATTCACATGACTACCAAGATGTTGGAAAAACAAGAGTGTTGGCAGATATCGCAGGTGCTATTCAAAATGGAAGTATTGTGAGTCTTCATTTTGGCCATCAAGACACTATTGATGCGATGCCAACCTTGCTAGAGAACTTGCACGCAAAAGGATTAAAGCCGGTCACACTCAGCACACTCTTTGGGGTGTGAAAGTAAAAATAATGAAGAAACTATTTGCAGTCATCACCATCATGTTGACCATGGCATCAACGAGTGCGTTTGCTGCCCCGCTTGCAGGTATGCCGCCAGTTCTGGATGAAAATAATATTTATGCTGCCGATGGTCCAAATATGCTCAGCTCTGTTGTTAAAGATTTTCCAGAGCGGGTCTATGTTCCCAATCATGGCGCAAATACTGTC
>JGI24890J29729_1001415_pt1 | contig 10924 bp, 18 predicted proteins | sample FreactcultureFD7_FD_29729 | JGI IMG/M metagenome (IMG submission 29729)
GTCAATACTGTAGATATAAATGGCACAATAGAATCAGCTTTCTGCACAGGACAAGCACCACTTAATTCCGCTGGCGAGTTGTTTTATAACATAATAGGCACAAATATCTCAGGCACGGGCACAGGCGCAACTTGGGATATAGAAACAGTTCCAGGAGTGGCCACCACGTTTGATGGTAATAGTTTGTTGTTTACTGCACCGGTAGATATGTACTCAAACACTCAAGCCTACGATAAATACCTTGTATTTCCCAAACGGAACATTTTAGAATAAACAGGACACATTATGACCAGTGCAATTAACCCAAACAACATCAACGGCGCTTATCCAGTGGCCGGGCAAGATAACAACAGTCAAGGTTTTCGTGANAACTTCACNAATACTGCAACTAATTTCCAGTATGCGGCCAATGAAATTACTGCNNTACAAAACAATTCTGTGCTAACAACAGATTTGGCAACCAGTACTACACCTGTGTTTAATAACTTGTTGACCAGCACATTGGCCAATGGTTATTTGCAAAACATGTACACGCCATTGGTTGCATTGGGTACTTTAAGTGGTGCAGTGACTGTAAATTATTCACTTGGATCATATCAAACACTAACTACCAGTGGTGCAATAACATTGGGATTCAGTAATTTTCCAACTGCTGGAAAAGTTGCAACAGTGGTGCTTCAAGTCACAGTTGTAAGCGTAGCTCATACTTTACAATTGCCTGCTGCAGTCACTGTTAACACTGCTGGAATACAAGGTATCAACACCGCCACAAATACAATAACTTTTGCTGCAGTGGGAACTTATGCTTTCCAATTTACTACCAGCAACGGTGGCACAACAGTATCAGTTGCCCAGGCAAACGAACTGATTACTCCGTTTAATAATACTGCTGAAGATTTGGCGCCCAGCACTGGTGCAAGTTTGGCCACTACCTCAAGTTATTTTACTACTGCTGGTACCGAAGCTGCGACATTGGCCGCAGGTGTTGCTGGACAAATCAAAACATTTTCAGCAGTTGACACCACTGCTGGTGCCATGGTCATCACAGTGACCAATGCAGGGTGGGTAGCAGCCGGCGCAGGATATATTACATTTAGCGGCAGAGGCGTGGGTTGTACATTGCAGTATGTCAACGCCAAATGGTACTGTATTGGTAACAATGGTGCGGCATTTGCTTGACCAAATCAGTTGACTGACAGTCAACAATCTTGTACAATTAACGTATGGAACATCCGTTAATCGCTAATCTAAATGATCTAACAGAAGAACAACTGTTAGAAAAAGTCACAGAACTTCAACGAAAACTCAGCATTGCTTATCGCACAGGCAATGCCGATCTTTGCAATCAAATACGTATGGCCATTGAAAGTTTTCAAACCAAATATCAAGATAAAATTCGTCGAGATGACAACAACAATTTTGATGAGATAATCAACATCTCATGAACGCAAGAATTTCCACAGATCTTCATTTTACTGCTGGTGTATACTATAATGGAGTCATGCAGATGAACTCCTATATATTAAAACTTTGGATGATGACTCGTACCACTGATCCCGAAAGTCATACCATAGCATTTGAACGAATAAAATATTTTGTTTACAATTGCATTGACAGTTCAATTTTGATCAGCAGTGAGCATCAAGAACAGTGTGAAAAATATATTCAGGCAGGTTTAAGAATAACCACAATGCCCACTGATCCGGTTGACCAGTTGGTAGGTATCATGTTGTACTACAAACTCAATGCTGTCATGGAAGGTCGAATAACCATAGCCGAAACGGAAATTAGCAGTGCCATGGGCGATGCCATGGTGTACCTACACAACGAAATAGAAAGTCCCGAAATAGAAAATAGACCTGCTTGGTGGACATCTCCTGATCTTGAACAATGTGATAGCGATTTATTAGACACAGACAAAGTGGTAGAAATGCCCAATGCACAGGCCTGGAGAGAGTTAGATCTATCTTGGCCTGTGGGCACTGATGATGCAGAATTTGGAAACACAATAGTATTTGCAGACTTTAACAAAACAAATGCAACAGAATAAATTTGGTGAGATGATATTCAACGAAACAGATGTTTGTGATCTGTTAATGCAAGGCCGTGAGATTGCGAGTTTAAAAGGCATGTTAGTTGATAGTTCAGTGGATATTGAACGAGTAGTAGAATTCGTTGAGAATTTTCCAGATACCATATTTTATCGAAAATTTGATGAACATGTAGAGATGTCTTTGCCAGACTGGGATACTGTTCAGCAACACACATGGTTTATGCCTGAAGAATACAGTCAGTTGGACATTGCCCAATACATTTTAAATTTGTGCACCAACGAACCAGAACTGCAAAGGTGCGGCGAAGAATTATTGTTGTATCAGGAACGTAATTTATTTCCATTACTACAATATCTAAAATATCTAGTAGATGTTATGACTCAAAATCAAGTAATTTGGGGAGTAGGAAGAGGATCAAGTGTTGCTAGCTTTGTGTTATATAAATTAGGCGTACACAAAATTGACAGTTTATATTACAATTTAAATGTACATGAGTTTTTGCGTTAAATATGCAATCGTTTAAAGGAAACAAATATGACCAGTAGAACTTATAGAACTGCACAAGGCAAGACAGTTGATTTGGGACAACTTATATTGCAAAATGAAAATGTTAGAGCAGTTGGTAATATGAATGTGAATGCTCGTGGTGATAGATTGGATAGCTCAAATCGAGTTATTGATTCTAAAAATCAACAAGTACAACGTCAACATCAACGACAAATTGCAACTAATGTGTCTGATCAAACAGTACATACCAGCAATGTACATGCTCGACGAGCCAAGCAAGCTCAACAAGAAATTGCAGTTTCTCCTGTAGAAGATACCACACCAGCTGGTACAACACCAGTGGACCCCACACCCATTGATACTGCCCCTACTGGAGGTGGATTAGCTGCGGCCATTGCACGATCAAGAACTGTAGTGCAAGAAAAAGAAAAAACGCCAAGAGAAATCAAACAGTTTAAACCCGGAGTAAACAGGATCTAACATGACAAAATTGGCATTTCAACCTCATCAACTTAGACAAAGTCAAATTCATCCATTAAGCAATAGTGTTATTGTTTCGGAAATGATATTTGATCAACGCATAACCAGTTCAGGTATTATACTTCCCAATGATAATGGCACTGGGTCTGGTATTAGACCAAGATGGGGGCAAGTGTATGCAGTAGGCCCTGAGCAGTCTGATGTCACAGTGGGACAATGGATTTGTGTAGCGCATGGACGCTGGACTCGTGGCATCGACATTGAAGACGAGTCGGGTAAGAAAACACTAAGAAGAATTGATCCCAACGACATTCTAATGGTCAGTGATATTCAGCCACAAGACGACACCATGAGTGATGCAGTCAACGTAGCCAAACAAACCAGAGACTAATGGGCCATAGAAAAGACTGGGACATGAATGCTATTCGGCATCAAATCTGGGCCATGCGCCACGAAGCAACAACTCCATACAACGATGGATTTATGCAATTTGACATTAAACAAGATTTATATCGACTCAAATGGCAAATAGACGAAGCACTTGCATCTTGTAGTAGCTTTGCCGGAGAAAACGAGTGGTTGCATGAAATTGAACAAGAGCGTATAATTAACATACTAAAATCATGAAATGTACAACCTGCCGCCGAGAATACTCACCTCAATGTGATTATCGCCAAGGTCGTTGTGCTCTGCATCCTCCTATTATTCAACTTAAAAACCCTAAAGACAAACAAAATGAAAGAACTCTGGACAGAAAAGTATAGACCCAATACACTAGATGGCTATGTATTCAAAGATTCCGCACAACGAGAACAAATAGAAAGCTGGGTTCGAGAAGGATCAATTCCACATTTGTTGTTCTCAGGAGCTCCGGGTGTGGGTAAAACTACTTTGGCAAAAATATTAATTAATTTGCTTGACATAGACTCATATGATGTGTTAGAAATAAATGCCAGCCGTGAAAATTCAGTAGATACAATCCGCGACAAGATCACAGGTTTTGTGCAGACAATGCCATTTGGTCGATTCAAAGTGGTACTGTTGGACGAAGCTGATTATATCAGTCCCAATGGGCAAGCTGCACTACGTGGTGTCATGGAAATGTATCATGCCACTGCACGATTTATCCTGACCTGCAACTATCCCAATAGGGTTATTCCTGCTCTCCATTCCAGGTGTCAAGGATTTCATATTGATCGAATCGACACCACTGAGTTCACTGCTCGCATTGCTACTGTTCTTGTGGAGGAACACATAGAGTTTGATCTAGACACGTTAGACACGTATGTTAGATCAACTTATCCAGACTTGCGTAAGTGTTTGAATAGTTGTCAAATGAATTCCACTACAGGTACACTAATTGCCCCGCAAGGTAACAACAGCAGCCAAGACTGGAAATTGTCAGCGGTGGATTTGTTCAAATCTGGCCGCATACTTGAAGCAAGAAAACTCATGTGCGCCAATGCTAGAGCAGAAGAAATGGAAGAAATGTTTCGTTGGTTGTATGATAATTTAGATTTATGGGGCAAGGACCAAGAAACACAAGATCAAGCAATTATTATTATTCGCCAAGGTTATGTAAATGTTCCATTGGTAGCCGATCAAGAAATTAATTTGAGTGCAACATTAATTGAGCTCGGCCAAATTTAATGAACCTTTTAAAGAATAGAGCCTTTTGTGTGCTACCATTCATAGAAGAATTTCAGGATGTTAACGGAGTTTGCAAGGTGTGTTGTTACAGCCACACACCTATAGACACAATCAACAGTGTAGAAACTAATGCTCTTAGACAACAAATTCTAGAAGGTAACCCAATACCACATTGTCAAAGTTGTTACAAACTAGAACAAAATAAAACTATAAGTCCTAGAATTCGAGAATCAATAAGATGGTTGCGTGATCCAGAAATCAAAAGCTACATAGAAAATTGGTCACCGGAAAAACTTCAAACATTTTATTACGACATACGCTTTGATAATAAATGCAATTTAGCTTGCATTAGTTGTGGCCCGGACCAGAGTTCATTGTGGGAAAAAGAACTAGGGCAAACAAAATCAACGTTGTTACCGAGGCTTGATATTGATCGTTTACTAACCGCTAAAAAATTGTACTTGGCAGGCGGGGAACCATTGATCATCGATCAATTTAAAGATTTATTGCAGGCCGTGGCAGCACAGTCTGTACAGCCAGAAATTGTTATTAATACAAACTTAACTAGAGTAAGCAATGAAATGGCACAAACACTTGGCCAAATAAAAAATCTCACACTGACAGTCAGTGTCGATGCATTTGAAAAAGTCAACGAATATCATCGTTGGCCTATTCGCTGGGACAAGTTCATGCGCAATTTAGAATGGGCAAAAGAGATTGGTTGTACTATACATTTTAACTCTGTAGTAGATGCAGTAACTGTAATAAACATCGATCAATTGGTTAAAATCGAACACCTGGCAGACATGTGGAACTTGACTAATTTGACTACACCACCGGCCTTGTGTGTAAACAACTTGCCAAATGATCTTAAACCCGAAATTACACAAAGATTTGAAAAAATAAAACTTAGTCGTTTTTACAATCAAGATCCTATATTTCGCAGCCAAACAGATGCAGTGATAACCAGTATTGCACAACCAGGAGAGCCTGAATTGTTAAGCATGTACATTGATCAAATTGATCGTCGTAGACAACTTGATCATGTTCAATATTTAGGAATTAAACTGACATGAGATACATGATCCTTACATATTTTAAACGTGCTTCTGGAAAAATTGATGAAGTTATGGCAGTTGCTAATCGTGTTAAACCTAAAGATCTACAAACGGCAAGTATTATACTTGACTTTCGAGACCAAGTTGTGTTAAAATGTGTTATCGACGGTAAAAGTATGCCGAAGGAGTGGGATACAATTGTAGCCTATTATTACAAACACTATCAAGCAACTATGGAACGGTTGTTTAAGGAAAATGGACATGAGCTCAAAATGGAAGAATCTAGATCGACTGATCCTAGTTGATTCAGATGGTGTACTATTAGATTGGGAATATGCATTTAATATTTGGATGCAAGAACATGGATTTGAAGAAGTTCCTGGGAGTAAACTTAGTTATGAAATGAGTGAACGTTACGGTATTCCTAAAGATCAAGTTCGCAGATTAATCAGACTATTCAACGAAAGTGCTGCAATTGGATTCCTGCCAGCATTACGTGATGCCATGTACTATGTTAAAAGATTACATGAAGAACATGGCTATAGATTTCACTGCATCACAAGTCTGAGCACAGATCCTAATGCAGTACGATTACGTGAAATGAACTTGGCTAAGTTGTTTGGCAAGACAGCATTTGAACGTGTGTTGTGTTTGCCCACTGGTGCTGACAAAAACGAAGCCCTAGAAGAATATAGAGACACAGGATGCTGGTGGATCGAAGACAAACCTGTAAATGCCGAAGCCGGACATGCAGTAGGATTACGATCTTTAGTCATTGAACACGGTCATAACATGCACTATTATCATGAACACATCACGCTGGTAAAAAATTGGCGTGATGTGTATCGGATTGTCACCGGTCAGTCAGTGTAAAGTTTTAATACGGATCCTATGATCTCGTGTCGCTGAATATCGCGAGCTGACAACTCGCACACAGCAATACCATTTACACCCCCTTCCCCCAGTCTTTGACAAAGGTCTAACAGTCCATTGTCGCCATTACTACGGTCGGCTTGTTCTATGTCTCCAGTGATTACAATTTTGCTGTGTACACCTATGCGTGTCATCAGCATCTTGGTCTGGGCGGGTGTTGCGTTTTGCATTTCGTCTGCAATGATCCATGAGTTCTTGAAAGTTCTACCTCTCATAAACGCCAGTGGGGCTATTTCTATCACTTGATCCTCTATCATACCTGCAATTTCCTGCGGGCGATAGTACTCTCGTAAAACATCTAATAACGGACGAGTCCAAGGTTCCATTTTGGCAACTAGGTTGCCCGGTAAGAATCCATGTTGTTCGCCTTCAACGCCCACCGCTGGGCGTGTTAAAACTATGCGTTTACAGTCTCCTTCTTTAAGTGCTTTTACAGCGGCCAACATGGCAAGGTAAGTTTTACCAGTACCTGCGGGTCCNACTGTGACTACGATGTGTTGCGCTTCATCTTGAAGAGCCAGCACCAAACGTTCCTGATTCCTAGTTCTAGGAANCAATTCTACCCTACGAGAGGATATTTTTGGAAGTGCTTGGTTAAAACTTATAGTGTTTTCTACTGGNTTCATATGACGATGTGCTTTTGCGGCTCTTTGTCTGCTCAAGTGCTATTCTCCATATGGTTAAATGCCAACAATTGCTGNTGGTAAAGTATTTAGGTCTAGACAATCAAAAGTTTAGTGGGTATTGATATTTTTTAAAATCAAACTAAGTATTACTCTTGGCTCAATATTTTTAATAAATTAGTCTTTGATCGAATGCGCTAAATAATCATATGGGACTTAAAGATCAAGAATTATTCAAAGACCACAGTGATTACTGGCAGGTTGCAGAAAACATCCGCGACATTTATATGTCAGAAGGAAGTTTGCTGAGCTTGTTGGACTTTGAACGTGTATTAGACGAATTAGATTTGTATGCTTTTAAAAACTGGGCCATTGGCGAATTAGTGCAAGGCCCAGAAATTGGCAAATATCGTGTGGGTTGCATTTTTATGTGGCCAGAAAAACTCATGCCAGACCCACGTGGCGCCAAACGACTATTGCCATTTGACTGCGAAGTTCGCTACAAAAAGACCAACATGAAGATTCCTGTTAAGATCGAAGATCCTAGCGATTTTCGTCCGGGCACACACAAGGCTAAAATTGTAGAGAAAAAAGTATGGCTGGTAGAAATAGTCATGCCCAAAGCCTTAATGAGTGATATACGTACCGGCTCAGTTGAACTAGAAGATCAAGACATTGACCTTGAAGATTTGGACAGTGCTTACGAGCAAGATCTAGATCAACAATCATTCCAGACTGACAACAATGCACAACAACAAAATGCACAACAACTACAACAACCATCAGCAATCCAGCCCCCAGTGGCTATTTGAAAGCCTAGGGTATAAGGATCTTGAAGGGTTGATGAAACCCACAATCCACGTTGACGAATTTAGCAGTAAAATGGGCGACGATGACGATATCATCGTGTTGAGTTTCTTTGTACGTGACCAACAGGCCGCCAAAGATCTCATGAACTGGTTCGAAAAAGGCTATGACTTTGTGGTTGATGCTGACAAATCACCAGGTGAAATTCGCCCCAATCGTTTCCTAGTGTATGTTGAAATACGTCGTCGTAGCACAGCCGCTGGGCATGTAGAAACATTGCTGACAGATTTGGATACACTTACAGAGTTTACTCCAGATGATTGGTTAATGCACTATGATGGAAAAGAAGTACCATTCTCACGTGAAGCATTTGAAGCCATGGTGCCATTGAGTCCCAAAGCATATCGCAAAATACATGATGAAGACTTAAATGAAGTCAGAGTGGCAGCAGGCTTACCTACAAAGTCTATCTACGAAAAAGACGATCCTGCTATTCGCGCTATACAACACGCCGCAGGAATTTAATCATTATTCTAAAACTAGGTATATAATTACCTATGCAAGTTAAAAGTTTTGGATGTAGTTTTATTTTTGGTAGTGAACTAGCCGATGATGGCAAAAATGGACTTTATGCCACTGGTAGTCGATTGACCTGGCCAGCCTTACTTGCAAAACATTACAATTATCAATATCACACGCATGCCAGACCAGGGTCTGGCAATTTACAAATTTTAGAAAGATTAATGAGTCATTTTGCTGGCCCAGTGAATGACGAAACGATTTGTATCGTTGGGTGGAGTTGGATAGACAGATTTGATTATTGTATTGAAAACTCGCCGTGGCCTGGGCGGCCCTGGGCAACCCTAATGCCAATAGACACTACCGAAACTGCTCGAGTTTACTATAAAAATTTACACTCAGAATTGCAAGATAAGTTAGTAAATTTAGTGTATATAAAACAAGCTATTGATTTTCTTAAAGAAAAATCTATTCCTTTTATAATGACCTATATGGATCATTTATTGTTTGATGATAAATGGAATACCACTCCTGCAATTACAGAAATGCAAAAATATATAAAAACATATATGACAACATTTGAAGGATTAAATTTTCAAGAGTGGAGCAGAAAAAATAACTTTCTTATTTCAGAAATAGGTCATCCACTGGAACAGGCGCATGCATTGGCCGCTGATTATATTATTCAAGCTTTTGATAAGAAAAGTATAGGCGCTCATTGCCATCTCGTTTAAATTCTAATAGTTTAAGATTATATTTTTCAGCAAATTCATTTACTATTTCAAATGTCCAGGGAAAAATCTCTACATAAGGTCCTGTTTTATGTGTGATTCCCGGATTGGCACGTAGGTAAAATTTACCGCCGGGCGCTAATAAATCTACACAATGAGCAAATCTTGCTTCAATTTCGTCTCTACTGTTAAAATTAATACTGCCAAGTGCTAGTATATGATCATGTTTATGGGTAACTTTGTAATCTAAAATATCAACTTCGTAATCGGCACAGTTATTGTAAGGATCAATTCCGACAAGATTTTTGATACGGCCTTTGAATGGATGGTAGCCACACCCTACATCTAAGACATTTTGTGGATCTTGTGCGTTAATTTGATCTACTAGATTCCAGCCTGTATAATCATAGTCTCCGGTGCGTGGCTTCCATATTTCACCAAAAAAACGCAAGATATATCGTTCGCTAAGGTCAGTTACGATATTTTTTAATGTGCCCACATAATCGCACGGCAAGCTTAATTCTGCTTCTACTGCATCTTTAAATTTACGATAACGAGCAGGAGTCCATGGTAGCTGATCAACCCGTGTATTTTCGTCTATGACGATATTTTGATACTTGGGTAAATTAAAGGCAGAGTGTAAATTTTCTTTAATTAGATTAAAAATTTTAGTATTCATTAAGATTTTTCCATATTAGATAAATAATTCTACAACAGAGGCAAAATTTTTGTCTCTGTTGTGTTTTTTTCATATATATTTAAGGAGAACTTATGAACGCAAAAGATTTTGTCAACAAGATTGTTGAAGACAACCAAGCACTTTTCGAAGCCAGCAAGCACAATGTCAAAGCTTACTTTGACAGCAAGCCAGCACAAGAAGAATTGGTAGAACACTTCATCGGCCGCATGGTCAATGAGCGTATGAACATGGTTGAAATCAGTCGTCAAGTTGCAGAGCTTGGTGCAGACGCAGATCCAGCTGAATTGCAGTTGCTGACTCAACAAGCTCACGACGAAGCAGTTCACTTCCGTTTGGTCAAAGAAGTAATCGAGCACATCCAAGGTTCACCAGTTGATGTAGCCGCTGCCATGGCCAAAGAAGCCGCAAAACCCACTGCCAAAGGTGCTGGTTTGTTGGCCAAATACGGTGCAGAAACTGATCCAATTGCATTGGCTGCATATCAGTTGGTTGCAGAAGGTCGTGCCGAAGCCGTATGGGATCAAATGGCTGATTGCATTGAAGACACATTTATCAGTGGTGCTTATGCTAAGATTGCTAGGGACGAAGGTTTCCACAGCAAAATTGGTGCACGTAAGTTAGAGCAATTGGCCACTACATTCGAAGCTCAAGCTCACGCTACTGAACTTGTTAATGCCATGCGCAAAGACTTGTATGACATTTCATGCCGGAACACAGTTGCTGCCCAATCAGGCCGCGAACTGGTAGCTGACGCTTACGGATGGTAATTTGAAGATAGGACTCAGTCAACGAATCCTATATCATCGTGGAAGAGCGTATGATGCTATCGAACATGGTTGGTACTCATATTTAAATGGCCATA
>JGI24890J29729_1001416_pt1 | contig 10912 bp, 8 predicted proteins | sample FreactcultureFD7_FD_29729 | JGI IMG/M metagenome (IMG submission 29729)
CGTCGTCGAGTCTTGTATCCAAGAGTCTTTTGACCCCATGGAGTACGCGGCGCTTTGGCCATTCGGTGACGTCCACCGTCACCACCACCGTGCGGATGATCAACAGCATTCATAACCACACCACGAACGCTTGGTCGCTTACCCAGTTTACGATTTCGTCCAGCTTTACCGATCTTAATGTTTTGGTGCTGTGCGTTACCGACAGTACCAATTTGGGCAGTACATTCAACATGTATAAGACGAACTTCGCCAGAAGGTAACTTCACTTGTGCGTAATCGCCTTCTTTAGCGACGAGCTGTGCATTATTACCAGCACTTCGCACTAGTTGCGCACCACGGCCAATCTGAAGTTCAATAGCATAGATAGCACTACCAGTTGGAATACTCTTNATAGGAAGTCTGTTACCAGTTTCAATNGGAGCATCCTCAGCAGAAACAATCTTTTGTCCAACAGTCATACCATTTGCTGCAAGGATATAGTGGTAAACACCGTTTTGATCCTTGATTCGNGCAATACGTGCAGANCGGTTTGGATCATATTCAATANCTTCGATAACTGCTTGTGTGCCGGCTTCTAATTTGAAGTTAACATTTCGGTAGTATCGTCGAACGCCACCACCACGGTGTCGAGTTGTAATACGACCTTGGTTGTTTCGCCCAACTGAACCTTTTTTGATAGTAATCAGGCTTTTAACAGGTTTGTTCTTCTTTGCAGTAATGTCAGAGAAGTCCTGCGTGGTCATGCCACGACGGCCAGGAGTGGTTGGATTTAATAATTTAATAGCCATTATTTCTTCTCCTCTTCTTCAGCTGATGCAAAGACTGGAATAGTTTGACCCTCTTTAACAAGTACATATGCCTTCTTGAAATCAATTCGTTTTCCTCTAGTTCGAGTTCCACGGTTATTGATAGCTCGGTTAACTCGTTTGCCCTTCATACGAACCATGTTAACTGTTTCCACAGTAACTTCGTATTTAGTTTCAACAGCTTTTTTAACTTCAATTTTATTAGCAGTAAGTGGTACGTTGAAAACGTAGCAGTTAAGTGCAGTTGCACTGCCGTATGCTTTTTCACTTACTCGTGGGTATAAAACAAAATCCATTATTTTGTACCTCCAAGCCATTTTTCAATAGCGCTTATTGAATCTTTAGTTACGACGATAACTCCTGCATCAAGGATGTCACATACATTAAGACGAGTTGCCTGAACTGCTGCAACGTATGGTAGGTTATTTGTTGAACGCTTAACGAGATNAGTTAATTCGTTAACCACAAGAAGCACGTTTCGATCTGCACCAATCTTATTCATAAATTTAGCAGTATCNCTGACTTTGCCAGTAGTTTTAAAATCATCAATNATGATAACTTTCTTCGCTTCACTAGCAAGTGATAACGCTTGAGTTANAGCAAGACGTTTAGCCTTAANATTAATCTTTCGGCTGTAGTTCTCGTTGCCAGATGGTCCAAATATAACTCCACCTTTNCGCCAGATTGGACTTCGTGAAGAACCNACACGGGCACGTCCTGTACCTTTTTGCTGCCATGGTTTTTTACCACCACCACTAACTTCACCTCTTTTGAGGGTCTTAGCTAAATTAGGACGAGTATTTGCTCGATGAGCAAGATATGCATCCTTAAGAAGCTGATGTGANGTTACTTCAATAGAGAATACTGATTTTGGTAGTGACACGGCTGTAGTAGCTTTAGCGCCAGATGCTGTAAATGTTGGAGTAGCCATTATTTAGCTCCTTTCACAAGGATGATACCTTTACGTGGGCCAGGTACGGCGCCAACAAGACCAATAACTTGGTTTTCAAGGTCAACTAAAGCAACACGTAAGTTCTGAACAGTAACTTGTTCGTGACCCATTTGTCCTGCCATTTTCATACCTTTGAAAACTTTTTGAGGGTACATGGATCCAATTGAACCTGGGCGTCGATAGCTTCGGCCACCATGCGTCTTACGACCTCTTTTAAAATTATGTCGCTTAATGGTTCCGGCAAAGCCTTTACCTTTACTTGTACCGGTTACATGAACGGTATCACCAACTTCAAAAACATCAGCAGCAAAAGTAGCTCCTGTTTTTATGTCTTCTTCAATTTCAATGACCCTAAATTCACGTACAATCTTTGGATTCGCGCCAGACTTTTTAAAGTGTCCAACTTGAGGCTTAGCAGTATGCTTACCTTCTTCGAAACCGAGCTGTACCGCAGTATAACCGTCGTTTTCTGCTGTTTTGACCTGTGTAACAACACAGGGACTAGCGGAAAGCAAAGTGACAGGAGTGAGCGCACCATCTTCAGAGATGATACTAGTCATGCCAACTTTCCTCGTAATGAGAGCTTTCATAGTTCTCCGTTCTTTATTTAGGTGTTCCCATACCAGGGGCGTTCGACGCGCCCTTCAGAGCATAAAAATGCTTGGTGGAACGGCAGTATCTTTATAGACTTACCGACTCACCAAGGAACAAAAATCTTGATATACCAAAGAATTCTAGCAGATTATCCCTGTTAGGTCAAGGTTATTTATGACTATCCGATTGGGGTGACTAAATTGAGCGGATCAAGCCTAAAAATAATGGGTGGGGTCGCATTGGGCGTGAATTAAATTCTGGATGATACTGGCTAGCGATAAAGTATTTTTTAGCTGATGCCTCTACTACTTCAGCAAGCCCAGTTAGTGGATTTCTACCGACGACAGTAAGTCCTTGAGAGCGGAGCGCATCTTCATAATCATTCGAAAACTCATAGCGATGTCGATGTCGTTCTTCTATTTTGGTCTTACCGTAGAGCTTGGCAGCTTTTGATTTCTTTTCCAGCGCACACTCATAATTACCAAGGCGCATAGTGCCGCCTATAACTGTTAAGGTTTTTTGCTCTTCCATGAGTCCTATAACTGGATTCGCCGTTTTGGGATCAAATTCAGTTGAGTTGGCATCGTGCAAACCTGAAAGCCGCGCTGCGGCAATACAAGCAACTTGCATACCAAGACATAGACCTAAGTACGGAATGTTGCGCTTAAAGGCGTGTGTTGCAGCTACGATTTTTCCTTCAACACCCCTTGAGCCGAAGCCACCTGGAACAACAATTCCATCAAGTCCTTTTAGCTTTGAAGCAACATTTTTCGTAGTGAGTGATTCAGCATCAATCCATTTAATATCTGCTTTTTTATCTTCTGTCCAGCAAGCTGATTTTATGGCTTCAATAACAGATGCGTAAGTATCTTGGTGATCAAGATACTTAGCAACAAGCCCTATCTTTACGGATTTATTATTTTTAGATAAAACTTTTTGTTCTAATTCATGCCAATTTTTCAAATTAGGTTTCTTTTTTGTTAGACTGAAATGTTCAGCAACAATCCTGCCAACTCCAGCTTCTTCAAGAATTACTGGAACACTATAGACAGTTTTTACTGTCGGAAGTGCGATGACAGCTTCACGAGCTACATCACCAAAAAGGCTTAGCTTATCAAGAACACTATTTGGCACTGGATGATCAGTTCTAGCAATTAAAATATCTGGTTGAATACCTGCTTCCCTTAGATCCCTTACTGCATTTTGAGCTGGTTTTGACTTTACTTCAGCTGAAGCTGTTAGGTAGGGCAGATAAACTACATGGACAGAAAGTGTATTTTTAGTACCGACGTGATGGCGGAATTGTCTTATAGCTTCAATAAATGCAGTACTTTCATAATCCCCTACAGTGCCACCAACTTCAACAATATGCACATCGAAACCTTTTCCAGCTTCTGCAATTGCTTCTTGCATCGCGTTCGTGACATGCGGAATAATTTGAACTGTTTTTCCAAGATACTTTCCTGCCCGCTCATCTTCAATTACTTGCCTAAATATGCGTCCACTCATCGTAGAACTCAATTGCGTCAGTTCAATATCTAGAAAGCGCTCGTAGTGCCCAAGATCAAGGTCGGTTTCGGCTCCATCCTTAGTGACGAATACTTCTCCATGTTCTGCTGGATTCAGCGTTCCTGCATCAAAATTAAAATAGGGATCACACTTTTGGATATTAACTTTGTATCCTCTCGCCTTGAGGAGGGCTCCGATACTGGCAGCAGTAATGCCCTTTCCTACTCCACTTAAAACTCCACCAGTAACAAAAATATATTTAGTCGTCATACGTTTAAACCCTATTACCCCAATTATTTTAGCTCTGTGTTTCTTTTGTTCATTCAATTTGAACGAGTTTTATTTTAGTATGAAACAAATAAAAACTATTGCAAGCATAATTTTAAAGTTTGATGATATTAATCTATACTACAAGCAATGGGTTTAGGAAAAATAAATACGATAAATATTAGCGCCTGGCTCGTTAGAATTGCGGGCGTTGTTGCTCTTATAAGTGTTCCGTTAAGCATTGTTCCAACACGTATCGAGCAATATCTACCATATGACCCAGACTCAATATCAAGAATACTAGGAATTTTTATCGGTATTATTCTCCTCTATATTTCAGCCCAGTTATTTAATAGAAAAAGGACTGCTTTTATTCTTGCAGTTATTGGGCTATCGCTATTGATAGTTTTTGATTTTCTTCATCAGAGTTATCATCTGCCACTCATTCTATATAGCGGCATCCTCATTTTGCTTATACAATCAAGGAAACAGTACATCGTAAGAAGTGATTTTAGAAGTGCCAGTAAAATAGTTTCGACAAGCGTAGCTGTGGTCTTTGTGCTGCTCGTGGTAGTGGCAGCATCATTTTTAATTATTGATAATCGGGAATTCGGNGTTCATCTTACTGCCACTCAGGANATACGNNTAACATGGGATGCAATACTCGGCAAGCCAATACCTAAATACTTATTTGAATCACCTCAAGCACATTTCTTAATCAACTTGATGCGATTCAGCATATTATTTGCAATTGCCACCATGTTATTCGCAATATTCAGACCCCGTAAATTAAGAGCTAACTCTTCTAGCTTTCAATTTTCACAAGCCCACAGGATCCTAGAACGCTATTCATCGTCAAGTGAAGATTATTTTAAAATATGGCCAACTCGTAATAAGCACTTTTTCTTCTATGATGATTCATTCATTTGCTATGGGCTTAAGAATGGGATAGCTTATATTCTTGATGGCTGTACCGGGAACAGGGCACATTTCTCAACACTACGAAGGGCATTCAGTGATGAATGTTTTTATAATGGCTGGGAAATTACAGTTATACATGCAGACGAAGAAGAAGCCAAGGGATGGGCAGAACTTACTTTTCAAAAACAATATATTGGTTCAGAAGCGCGTGTAGATATATCTCATTTTGAATCAATTGAAAATAATAAACACTTTAGGTACGTAAAGAATAAGGCTAATACAGAAAATCTTCATGTTGAATTCTGGCAAGCTCCCCATACGATTGATAGAATAGCGAAATTAAAAAGTATTTCCAATGATTGGCTCAATAATGACCGAAGAGAATACGAATTTGTTATGGGATACTTCAATGGCAGTTACTTGAGCGATTGCAATGTTTCAGTGCTCTATAAAGATGACGAGCCTATAGCGTTTATTAATCTGATACCTACATTCGATAACCTAAATTCGAGCGTTGATCTAATGCGCTTTAGAAAAAATATTCCAAGTATTTCCATGCACTTCCTCTTTCTTAAGACTATCGAGGAGCTACGAAACCATAATATCGCTACATTAAATTTGGGCCTAGCCCCCCTTTCCAAATTAGACGATAATATATCAAGCATTTCAGACAAATTTCTTATAGTGATTAAAAAAATAGGGCGCAGGTATTATTCATTCGAAGGGCTGGAACAGTTCAAAAATAAGTTTGAACCTTCTTGGGAACCTCGGTATATTCTCTATAAGGGGTCTGCGGCTAACTTACCGCAAATAATACTTGGACTTAATGCACTATTAAGTTTCAAGGATAAAAAATAAAGCCCTGATGGGCTTTATTTATAGAGTTCTTCTCGGCAATTATTTTATTGCTCGTACAGCTTAGCATAAAAAATTCTTATGTTTAATTGACTTTGCTAAGCTATTGTTATAAAGTAATAGTGCTAGTCCTGCTCGCACACTACAAGGAGGTATTTTCTATGGCCAACCGGCCAAGAAATCGAACCAGCAAAATAACGCTGGGGATAGTAATACCCAGATCAAAAGCTGATCTGAACAAACTTGGAAGGACTCTTAACAGAGTAAGAAACAGGAAGGCTTCATTTGAATCAGTAATGGCCAGCCTTAACCCGGCGATCGCTGCGCGATACAAGGCTACAATTAATGAGTTGAATGAAGCTGAAGACATCATAATTTCGTTGATTCTTAACTTTGTCGTGGTAAATAAAAAAAACCTCGTCAAAAATAAGGATCAATCAATCAAGATGCCTTACCTGGAGATCCAGTGGCGACATGATGGCCGTGGCGCAATCAATTACGAAACTAATATCAAGGTGATTCTCGATCGGCTGAACTGTCTCATTGACGGAAAAGCCTTCAGGAATAAGCCCGTGGTGCCGAGGCATGATCCTCAGAAAGACACCATGAAATTGATGTTACGCCGTATCTTTAGGGTCGGGCATGGTTCAATTCGAATCACCGTATTGCCTAGAACCTTTGAAAAAGAGGCGGGCAAACAACCCTATAGTTTTGATTGTGCCCTTCCAAAAAGGCGCTAGCTTAGAGCTCTACTTTGCTGTTAATTCAGTGTCGTAGGGCTTTTTGCTTATTGAGTTTTTTTACTTTTTATTATATAGTATTATCGCTCGAACAGATTGTTAGAGTATACGTACCCAAAGGGGGTGATCTGGTTGCCGAGAGGTTCCAGCACCGTCTACCGGGTCTCGCATGTACATGGCTGGATTGTTGAACGGCTTCGGCTGAATGACAATACCTATCAGCGTGCTAAGGCCGGTAGCGAGAATCATCGCAAGAATGTTGCGATGCAATTCCGAAGTCGTGTCACAAAAGACACCAAATATGATCCAGGTTGGATCGATTTCGATCATTTGGTATTCGTACCAATCACTCAAATCGCATCCATTCCCTAGTCATCAACATTCACTTGGGAGAGTTCTTGGGCAGTAATATGCCCTTGAACTCTCCCCTTATCATTGCAATAAAAAAACACCCCGTAATTTCAGGGGTGTTTTTTATAAGAAAAGTATTATTACATCTTTATTTCAGCGTCACAACCTGCTGGGAGAGATAGATTCATGAGACTATCAATTGTCTTTGGAGTTGGATTAGAAATATCGATAAGTCGCTTGTGTACTCTCATTTCAAATTGTTCACGGCCTTTTTTGTACACGTGAGGACTTTTAACTACTGTATAAACCGTTTTCCGTGTAGGAAGAGGAATAGGGCCAGCAATGGTTGCTCCGGTACGTAGAGCGGTATCCACGATTTGTTTTGCGGATTGATCAATAACTTTATGATCATACGCTTTTAGACGAATGCGAATTCGTTGTTGCTTTGGTTGTTCGGCTGTTGCCATTTATAGCTCCTGTCGCGTAATGTAACCTCTTCTCGAATTGTGACCTATGTGCACACATCTGGATGAGTTGTCATTACAATTATTTTACAAGTTTTATTATACCTGTTATAGTTGTTTTTTTCAAATTAAAAAGGAGCTGGTTTTTTAAGCCAGCTCCTTTTTTTAGTGTAATCAGATTATTTAGTAATCTTAGTTACAACACCAGCACCTACAGTACGGCCACCTTCACGAATAGCGAAGCGTAGTCCTTGTTCCATAGCAATTGGATTAAGAAGGCTAACCTTGAAAGTGATAGTATCACCAGGCATAACCATTTCTTTATCTGCTGGAAGTTCAACTTCACCAGTTACGTCCGTAGTACGGAAGTAGAATTGAGGCTTGTATCCCTTGAAGAAAGGAGTGTGTCGACCACCTTCTTCTTTTGTAAGAATATACACTTCAGCATCAAATTCAGTGTGAGGAGTAATAGAACCTGGTTTAGCAAGCACTTGACCGCGCTCGATATCATCACGTTCTACGCCTCGAAGCAAGATTCCAACGTTGTCACCAGCTTGTCCTTGGTCAAGTTGTTTCTTGAACATTTCAACGCCAGTTACGACAACCTTCCGTGTGTCCTTAAGACCAACGATTTCAACTTCTTCGTTAACCTTGACGATTCCAGTTTCAACACGACCAGTAGCAACGGTACCACGACCCTTGATGCTAAATACGTCTTCAATAGGCATTAGGAAAGGCTTATCTAGGTCTCGCTTTGGCTCTGGAATGAAATCATCCATAGCTGCAACGAGTTCCATGACAGCATCTTCAGCTTCTTTGTCTCCTTCGATAGCTTTGGTAGCAGAACCCTTAATGATCGGGCAGTTTTCGTCGTAATCGTACTTAGCTAGTAGCTCACGAACATCCATTTCAACTAGTTCTACTAATTCAGGATCAGCAAGGTCCATCTTGTTTAGGAAAACAAGAATCTTTGGAACACCAACTTGCTTAGCAAGAAGAACGTGTTCACGAGTCTGAGGCATAGGGCCGTCAGCTGCTGATACTACAAGAATAGCGCCGTCAATTTGAGCAGCACCAGTAATCATGTTCTTTACGTAGTCTGCATGACCCGGCATGTCCACGTGAGCGTAGTGTCGCTTTTCGCTTTCATATTCCTGGTGAGATGTAGCAATGGTTATACCACGAGCCTTTTCTTCAGGTGCATTGTCAATTTGGTCATAATTAACAGCTTTGTTAACAGCACTTGGTAAGCGCTTTGCTAATGTCATAGTTATTGCAGCAGTAAGTGAAGTTTTACCATGGTCAACGTGACCCATAGTTCCAACGTTCACATGCGGTTTGCTGCGATCAAATGTTTCTGCCATTTGTTCTCCTTGGGATTAATATTTTTTGCGTTCAAGAGCAATGCCTTTTTACGCATAACTCATAGATTGTAACTAATTTGGTATCTGTTTGTAAAGAGTATTATTTTTAAGCACTCTTTGCATTTTTTGCGACGATCGCATCGGCGACATGTCCTGGAACATCAGCATAGTGATCAAGCTCCATAGAACTGCTTGCTCGACCCTTTGTCATGCTTCGAAGATTGGTTGTATAGCCAAACATTTCGCCAAGTGGTACAAAGGCTGTTATTTCTTTAACGTTAGCCTGGAGGTCTTCCATTGATTCAATGCGACCACGCTTTGAGTTAAGGTCACCGATGACTTCACCCATGTTTTCTTCTGGGGTTACAGCAACAACTTTCATGACTGGCTCTAGGAGTACTGGACTTGCTTTTCGAACCCCTTCTTGTAACGCCATTGAACCGGCAATCTTAAAGGCCATTTCAGATGAGTCAACGTCGTGATAACTACCATAATAAAGTTCTGCTTTTATATCTACAACTGGATAGCCAGCAAGAACACCATTGGACATAGCTTCTTCAATACCTGCTTTAACAGCGGGAATGTATTCTGTAGGGATAACACCACCTTTAATGCTATTAATGAATTCAAAGCCTTTTCCAGCTTCATTCTGAGATAATCTGAGCCATACGTCACCGTATTGCCCACGACCACCAGATTGACGGATGAATTTACCTTGTATTTCAACAGCATCTTTTCGGATAGTCTCTCGATATGCAACTTGTGGTGCACCAATATTCGCGACAACGTTAAATTCTCGTTTCATACGATCAACGATGATTTCAAGATGTAACTCACCCATTCCGTTAATAATGGTTTGGCCAGTTTCGTGATCAACTCGTACTCGGAATGTAGGATCTTCTTCAGCAAGGCGTTGTAGAGCGATACCCATTTTTTCTTGGTCAGCTTTTGTTGCAGGCTCAATAGCAATACTTACGGGTGGTTCTGGGAAAGTAATGCTCTCAAGGATAATCGGCTTTGCAATATCACAGAGTGTATTTCCTGTTGTCGTACCCTTAAGCCCAACAATCGCAGCGATATCACCAGCGGTCACTTCGGTAACATCTTCACGCTTATCAGCTTGCATACGTACGATACGACCGACACGTTCTTTTTCTCCAGTTGAGCTATTTAAGATATAGCTACCTGCAGAAACTTTACCGCTATAAACACGGAAGTAAGCGAGCTTACCGACGAATGGATCAGTAGCAATCTTAAAGGCAAGCGCGGCAAAAGGATCACTATCATTTGGCTTACGTTCAAGTTCTTCATCAGTTTTTGGATGATGTCCCCAGGTGCTTCCACGGTCAAGTGGACTTGGCAATACGTCTACAACAAGGTCAAGCACCTTCTCAACAATAACGCCACGTCCGTCTCCGCCAGTTACTGGGAAAAAACGACCACTGAGGGTTGCTGTTCGGATAGCTTGTTTAACTTCATCGATGCTCAAACCCTCTTCACCAACTTCAAAATATTTTTCTAGAATTTTCTCATCTTCTGCGACTGCATTTTCAACGAGTAAACTTCGCGCTTTGGTGGCTTGGTCAAGCATATCTGCAGGTACATCACCTTCGATAAGTTCGTGATCAGTAAATTCTTTATAGGTGTACGACTTCATTGTTACAAGGTCGACAACCCCATTGATATCTTGTTCGAAACCGATTGGCAAGTGGATAGGAAACGCTCGTTTGTTAAGACGATTATGAATCGAATCGAGAGACTTGTAAAAATCTCCCCCCGTTTGGTTGATCTTGTTAATGAAACAAGCACGAGGAACTTTGTATTTGTCAGCTTGTCGCCATACAGTTTCCGATTGTGATTCAACACCCATTTTACCGTCGAAAACAACAACAGCGCCATCAAGCACCCGGAGTGATCGTTCTACTTCTACAGTAAAGTCGATGTGTCCTGGTGTATCGATAATATTAATCTGGTGATCTTTCCAATAACTGGTAACAGCAGCAGAAACAATCGTGATACCACGTTCTCTTTCTTGTGCCATCCAGTCAGTTGTTGTTCCACCTTCGTGAACTGCACCAATTTTATGCTT
>JGI24890J29729_1001417_pt1 | contig 10909 bp, 10 predicted proteins | sample FreactcultureFD7_FD_29729 | JGI IMG/M metagenome (IMG submission 29729)
AGCTCGAGCGACGGCAGAAGAGGTCGAAGATGATCGGGATAATTGGGAGCGGCATTTGAGGGTAGGTGAACTTGCGAGACGGTTTGGGACACATGAGAGGGTGCTGAGAGACGAAGAGGAGGAGGAGGAACTGGTTGATGTACCGATACCGAAAGAGGAACAAGAAGTGACAGGGAAGGGGAAACGGGCGGAGTTGATGAGGAAAGCAGATGACGAAGAGCCGATCGTGCTTGAGCAGAAGACAGATACGGAGGACGAGCGGATATTGAAGCCGGACACGAAGCTGGAAGGGAAACTTGAACCGAAACTGCAATCAGCTGGAGACGCCGTAGAGGTAGCTACGAAATCACAATAATCATAACATCGCATCTCATATCGAGGTCGACTCTAGTCGAGGTATTCTTGAGGATTGAACCGCTACGAGTCGGCGAGTGAAGAGAGAATAACTGAAGATTTGCTTTGCGAAGTGTGAGAAATGCTAAACGAGATCCCCTAAGAATGATAAACCGATCATCTCCTCCTTCTTTCTATCGCGCCTACTTCGCTCATGTCTACCTACAATGCTTTTACTGATGTTACACGGTCTCCTGTCCTTCCCCGAAAGACGCTTTACTGATCCTTCTTGATCCTCTTGGTCTCGTCGATCGTCTTGGTAGGAGGAGAAACCCAAACGTTTGCAGCCAACTTGAATGCCTCGTCGATGAGAATGACGGGGAATGAGATGGCTACTACAGCCTTCCATTCAGCCCAGTTAAGAGGAGTGATCATGAACAATGTCTGTACGTCCACATCACACACCTACGCGTCAGTGAGAGACAAGAGCGTAGGAAAGCGATGTCACGTACGGAGAAGAAAGGAACGTAGAGGATCATGACGTGAAGAGCCATCGAAAGAGTGATAGCTCCAACGAGGTACATGTTCTTCCAAGGGGGCAGCGAAAGAAGTGATTCATTCTCAGCTAGCGAGTTGAGAGCCTGTGCTTTCATCACGGGTCAGCTTGAGGTTCAGGAAAGCTGACGAAAAGGTTGAAGCGCACGTTGAACATTTCGATAACGACGAGAACCGAGAGAGAAACGGTGGTTGCGTGTTTCGCCATTTCGTTCGAGAACATCTCGCAGCCGATTTGAGGGAATTGAGAAGAGCAGGAGTGGAAGTGAGTCTACGAGAAGTCTAACCGATTAGCACCGGTCGTTTCCGAGGCTTACGAAAGAGACTAGACGTACGAGTTGATAGTAGGAGATTTGAGGTCCTCCTTCGTAAAACATGAACCACCACGCGTCTGTACATCAAATCCTCCCCCTAACTTCAGTCTTTAGAACGGAAGTGAAAGTGAAAGAGCAAGACTTACATCCGAAAACGCATGCAGCACCAACGTAAGTTCCGACGACCATGTAACGGAAGAACAACCATCCACTGATGAGAGGCTCTTTCGACGAACGAGGAGGTCTTCGCATGATACCGTGATCAGGAGGGTTGAATCCGAGAGCTATCCCAGATCCAATTCGAAGGTCAGTATTCGCTCATGCAGAGTGAGATTCAAGATGAGCGTACCAGTAGCGGGTAATCCATCAGTGACCAAGTTGACCCAGAGTAATTGAACACTTTGAAGAGCTTCAGGCATGCCCAAGAGAACAGTCAAGAAGATACTGTGCGAAGACAACGATCACACATCAGCCAACGTGACCGAAGCGAATTCGAAGAGAGCAACACACCTGACGACTTCTCCAATGTTTGATGAGATGAGGTATCGAATGAATTGCTTGGTGTTTTCGTAAATCGATCGTCCTTCTTCGATTGCTTTCTCGATTGTTGCAAAGTTGTCATCGGCGAGAACGACATCAGAGGCGAGCTTGGCGACTGGAACAAGCAGCGAGAGTCAGCTCGAGCAAGGCGAAAGAATGAAAGGGAAGAAGAGGACTTACCATCAGTTCCGGAACCCATTGCGAGACCGATATTCGCACGAGCGAGAGCAGGTGCATCGTTGATACCATCTCCAGTCTGTGAGCCAGTCAAGCGCAAATTCAGCACTTTCTCCGTTAAAAGATGGCTGAATCAGGAATGGACTCACCATAGCGCAAACCAATCCTTGTTCTTGAAGTAACTCGACGATCTCCAATTTGTGACCAGGTTCAGTTCTCGAGAACAAACTAGCCCTCATAACCGCATCCAACTTGTCCTGTTTACTCAAAGCCGAGAACTCTTTCCCAGTGTAACTCTTTCCAGTCAAATCCTCCTCCTCTTGGAAAACTCCAATTTGTCGACAGATCGTCTCTGCCGTGTTCTTGTTGTCACCCGTAATGACCACTACTCGTACTCCAGCAGTCTTGCACTTCTCTATCGCACCTCTGACTTCAGGTCTAGGAGGATCGAGCATGGCGACAAGTCCAGCAAAGATCATCTTTTGTTCGAAATTGATGTATTGGGAGGAAGATTCAGTGTGGTAGTGATCGGCGTTCGGGTCGACATCTTCAACGTAAGCGAGGGCGAGAGTTCTCAATCCTTGCGAACCGTATTCGAGGAGTTTCGAAGAGATGTCTTCTCGCATCGACGACGAAAGAGGTTGAGGTCCCGAGGGAGTTTGAACGTATTCACATCGATCGAGAACGGATTCGGGGGCTCCTTTGACGTAGAGGGCGGCGGTCGAAGCGGCGTTCTCTTTGACGAGTACTGACATTGATTTACGATCGCGGGAGAATTCGAAGGTGAGAAGACGAGAGTAAAGCGAGTCGAGGTGATCGTTGATGGCCGAGACTCGGGAGGAAGAGGGGAGGGATTCGAGAGAGCGGGATTCGAGGGAAGGGTGGCCGAGTTTCTCGACGAGGACTTTGAGAGCTGCTTCGGTAGGTTCTCCAACGCAGGCGTAAGAGTCGTTGTCCTGCGAGAAAGCGATCAAACTCAGTTCGTATATCATCACTGACCTTTCGTGCAGACTCACGGAAGAGTAGGCGATCTTGGCATCGTTACAGAGAGAGCAGATTTGGGCGAGTCGAGAAACCGAGGGAGTCGAATGAAGTGATCGAGTGTCAAGCTGCGAGCCAGTAGACGAGCTGTACGACACCACTTCCGCCCTATTAGCATCTTGATGGAGCAATGGATAGGAATAGAGCGTACGAGATCGCACCAGTAGGAGCATAAGTAGTGCCCTCAACCTTGAATTCCTCCAATCCACCATCTTTGACGATTGCGAACTGTACCCACAGAACTTCGCTTTATCAGTTTCGTTTCTTCAAACAGGAAGAGATAGTATCGAAGCAAGACGACGTACCTTTGCTACACTCATTTGATTCGTAGTGAGAGTTCCAGTCTTGTCTGAACAGATGACGTTCGTAGATCCGAGAGTTTCGACAGAAGGTAAACTCCTAACGATCGCATTGTTCTTTGCCATCTTCTTGGTACCGAGTGCGAGACAAGTAGTGATGACTGCTGGGAGACCTTCAGGAATAGCTGCTACAGCTAAAGCGACCGCAATCTGTGAATTCGAATTTTCCTTCCCATCAGTCTCGAAACGAGAGAGCGCGATGGGATAGGAATGTGTGACTCACCTTGAAGTAGTAAATAGCACCTTTAACCCAACCTCCATGACTAGGATCCGTAAAATTCTTGTAGTTGACGATCCAAACCAACACGCAAATGACTGCAATAACTTTCGCCAACTGTTCTCCAAACTCGTCGACTTTTTGTTTGAGAGGAGTCTTCTCAGAGATTTGAGAGGTGATCGAAGTGTGAATGTTTCCGAGTGCGGTGAGGGAACCGGTAGCGACTACGATTGCGAGTGCTTTTCCAGAGACTACGGTTGTACCCTAAGATATTGACAAGAGATAAGAGACCAAAACAAGGTGAGAAAAGAGCAAGGAGAAACGTACAGAGAAGAGCATATTTGTCATATCTTGTTTAACCGCATCCTCATCGTTGACGGTGTTCAAGTATTTACTAACACTTTGACTCTCTCCCGTCAACAATGCTTGATCGATGGTGAAACTCGCTGAACTGATCGAGATGACTCTGGAATCGGCGGGAATCTTATCTCCTACTGCGATGGAAATGATATCTCCCGGTACGAGGTCTGCCGAGTGGATCTTTGCAATTTTGCCAGATCGTAGAACCTTTGCTTCATCGGGGGAGTACTCCATCAAGGCCTGTGGGACAATACGTTACCTTGATCAGCTTACGAAGTCTCGTTTCGATCAAGGTGAATCCTCGCTCACTTCGATTGCCTTTTCTGCGTTCGTCTCTTGAACGACTCCGACCCAAGCATTCAAGATCAAGATAGTGAGAATGACGATAGGTTCGACATAAGCCGTAGCTTTATCATCTCCTTCCTCCAAATAAGCCAACACCAAACTAATCGCGGCACTGCCCAACAAGATCAAGACTAATTGATCCTTGAATTGTTCCAAGATGAGTTTCCATAGTGGTTCTGAAGGGTCTTCCGGTAGAACTGTCAAAAGAGAGAAAGAAAGGGGAGGGTTACGACGTGTTCAATGATTGAAGACGCGAAAGGAGCTAGAGATGGGTACTGACCATTCTTGCCATATTGTGAAGTATGTTGCTCTACTTGTTTCGTTGATAAACCTGTTGATGGGTTGACGGAGAAGTGATCATAAAGTGATTCGGGGGTTTGAGTGTGAGGATTCGGTGGTAATAACGTGACCATCTCGGAGAGTAGTTGAAGATGTAGGGAGCGTATATAGATAACTTCCTCAGTGTCCTTGTTTCTAAACCTGAGTGAGACGTGTTGGAGAAGGAAGACGTTCGGAAAGATTTCTAGGAAGTTTTCTGATCAAACCACATCACTCATCCAACTCATCCAGCCATGTTTGGAGCATTCAAAGCATCACCAATAACCTCAGTCGGTCTCCTATGGTACGCCCTACCCTTTCCTCTCTGTTCTCTCCTTCTCTCTCTTTGTTTCATCTCGATTTACTCATCTCTCGCTCTCTTCAACTCGAACAGGAAGATGCCTTACCGATTATCAAAGACGAGAAAGTTCCGTCAACGACTGAGGTTAAAGTCTGTCGATTCAGTCATTGCTACCCTCTCGAATTCACTCCCTCAAAATTCAATCACTCCTATCGCTTCACTCGTGAGTTCTGCCCTCTCTGAACCTGCCCAAAGAGTAGCGAGCTGATTCGGGGATGGGATCATATCACAGGTTCAAGCGCATGAGCTACCGACAGAGCAAGAAATGAGACCGAAAGACAAGTACACTACTTTCTCAAGAAAGGAGACTGGATACAGGAAGGGGATTCACAAAGTACCTCAATGGACTAAAGTGACGGATAGATTGAACCCCAAGGGATTCTAAGGAGAGGGAAGAAGAGAGAGATGGAATGGTCTTTCTCGTTGGAAGTCGATCTTCGCTGTATTTGTATTATACCTCGCATGGTTTACCTTCCAGCCTCCGTCATTCTATAGAGAGAGAACGCTATACTCTGCTCTCCATTGAGCGGTCCTCTCTCCTCCAGACAGAATTCGAGTCGAACAGAGGAAAGTGCCAAACTCTAGATTCTGCATTTACCCCCAGCCTCTAGAACAGTAACACCTTCATCTTCCCTTCCCTCAACCTCGTCATGATTTTCTCACACCCCAACAACTTGAACAAATCACTCCTCGCATCCGGTAAATCCAACAAACTTCTCTTTTTCGAATCCAAATGACTCGTGTCAAGGATTAGATGCGATAGATGTGTCAACTTCAATGAGTCTGCAGCGACGAATGCAAGTTAGTGATATAGTTGAGGAGGAGGGAGGGAGAGATGGAGAGATGTACCAGTTTCATTGAGGAGTTTTTCAATTCGATTTGGAGTTCCGACTGCGATTCCAACGAAAGTCTTGTTCAAATATTCGGCATGTTCGTTCAGTTTGAAGTGCTGTACAATCAAGACCACAATCTACATCAGCCACAGAGCGAGGTAGTGTAGTTCTCAAGATTTGACGTACTTTGGCAAACAATTTCCCAACATCGATAATTGAACCATCTTTCTCCTTCTTCCTGAACGTCTTGACGTCCCTACATAAATCTGCTACCCGTAGTGCTGCTCCCGATAGTACGATGACTCGAGGGGAACCTGGAGCTTTAGGCATTTTACCGAGGGTCGTGCATGCCGTTGGAATCGCTGAAATTCAAGCGAGAGATAATATGCGTCAGTCAGGGCGGAGAGAGAGGAGGGGGTTAAAGAGGCGTACCTTCTTTCATATAAGTCAAGAGTGATTTCCTCGAGTCCAAAGGAACCGACGAAGTATCCAAAAACATACTTTCTAAAGTTTCGCAAGTTCTTCTTCATCAGCTTTTTGGACCTCCCTCGCAAGAACGACTTGATTCTTTACTCACGATTCACCCTCACTTCATCCAATTCCAAACTCGATAAATCCTTCAACACCTTTGACTGTTTCTCACTGAACCTGTCCAACACTACTTCCAACGGTAAAATGGCCGTATCATCCATTCCCCCTCCCTCCTCTTCGGCCGTACCTCCCAGTAATCCCAACTCTTCCAATTTCGCCGTCTTCTTCTGTTTGGATTGTAGTTTCTTCTTGTCCTTTTTCAACTTTTTCGACTCTGCAGAAGGAGGTTCATTCGTGGATGCTGGTCTCTTCTTGCTAAGCGCTGATTCGTCTGGTGACAAGTATGCTTCTACATCATCGTCTGCTGGTGGAGAGGGTTCTTGATCTTCATTCGGGGAGAGGTAGGAATCATCTAAAAGGAGATTATCATCTAAATCATCTCCTCCCAATTCTACTGCTGCTTTTGATTGTTCTACTGGCTTGGGTTTCGAGTGACTAGTCTTGGATTTCTTTGAAGGTGGTGGCATGCTTATAGAGTTAGTGGTGAGAAGGAGGAATTCGTTTCAACTTCTCCCCTTTCTCTTTCAGAGACCCGCAATGTCATATCGTCAATCCTTATACCCTGGGGCATCCCTCTCCTCCTCATCAGCAACTCCATCAGCATCTGCAATCTCGAATTTATCAGACAAACAGAGACAAGTTCTACATTTTCATCAAATCCATCAACACTCTCAAAACCTCTGTCAACTCTATCAATCTTACGCAGACAAGTATAACGTTCTAGTAGGTGGATCAGAATGTACGTCAACATACCTCTTACTCTCACTTGTCGCGTCGAATCGCTCAATTTCGTTCGTTCGTTCAACAGCCGTGGGAGATGTTGTCGAACATTGGCAGAACGTCTTCAGATCTACATCGTTAGCACTCGGTGAGTCTGAGACGCGTACCACTTGTCTCAGGAAAAGGTATTCGATTGAGTTGTGCCTTCGTTTCGCAGGTTCGATTCAACATCAGAAACAAGCTTTATCTACTCCAGGTACACCGACACAAGACGTTCAATTACAGAAAGGAACTTTACCGGATCAATTGGTGAGGATACCGGTCAAACCTGATCAGGAATTGCAACCAGACGAGGCGGGATCCGAGTGAAAACGATTTCATGGCATGAAAGGTTCCAGCGGGCAGGGTATCGGTAGGCTTTATGGAATTATGGATGGGGGATCAGGTCGTCGTCGAGTTGTAAAGGGAGAAGGGTCGCGAAGTTCTCGGGGTCTGGTCAGCAGGCTCTTGTCCAGATCTCTTTCGTATTTCTGTTTTCCGAACGTAGTTCTCTTGTTGTCACTTCTATGTATACCTTTCTTCTCTCTAATTCTCTCGGTCAGAATCTCTTGCATGCGATACACCTCTCGAATATATCAGAAAGGGGCAGGGAGAAGGGTAAAAACATAATTCAAAAACTCGCAAGTTATCGTGGGTATACGGTCGTGAGCTACAATCTAGGTGGAAAGTGTCTATACATCATGATTCAGGGATATCAATAAAACGTCGCTTGCAAGTGTCCATCTTCCGCCTTCCCCTCTCTGCTTCTCTTAGAGCCCCTCGTAGTACTTCTTCGCATCCTGCAAAATTTCCCTCTCGACTCCTTTCCAACTCCTCTCAATCTCGTTCCATACGATCGCACGTTTCTCGGGGACGATAGATTTGATCTGGAGATCAAACGCGGCAGAGATCGGTCGATGGTCGGATACGTTCACTTCGTAACGTGAGTAATGCAGTGGAGTTACTTTGTCCGCTCTATCGGCGCCTGTGGATGCAAAGGAGGGTGTCAGTCGGGAGGAAGTCGAATGAGAGGAGTTGAGATTGGACAAACGGTAGAGGATTCGATCACACCATGCTGGAATACGTCGTTTCGCAGATGAATCATAATTATCCGTACCTGCTCATTCCTCGACTTCTCAGCACGAGCAATTCAACAAGTTCTGAGAGAATCTGAGAGACTGACCAGGATCGTATTTATACGTAGGAGGGAAATCTATGGTTGGTTCTCTGAAAGATCTCAGTCGGAAAGTTTGGTTCGTTGCGAGTTGTTTCGTTAATTGGTCGTGAGGTAAAAGTGAACAAGCTTGACCCGATGCGATCGCAGAGATGACAAAATCTCTTCTTGCATCAATCTATGTGAGGGTTTGAAAGCTCTGATCAGTCTTGTGAACGGGAGGCGAGGAGGAATAAAATGGAAACAAACTCGATAATTGAGATCACCGCTCAAGATAGTCAGTTCGTGATCAAACACGTTCGTACCGCTTGCTCCGGGAGAGTATGCACCGAAAGAAGATGATTCGAGATTCGAGAAGGATGCTTTGTCTTCGAGAATATCTACTAGATCTCGATTTCGTTGTCGGGAGTGAGAGTGTCCGGCGGCGAGATGAACGTTGATGAAACAGAGCGATGTATCATCAATAACGAAACCTGTCATCGAAAGCGTGAGTTTCCGAAGCGAGGGGAGAGAAGTAGTGAGAGAAACGAACGAGATAGAATCGCTCCTTTATTGCCATATCGTCCTCCCATTCCAGTCTTGACCGTAATCAGCGAGATATCTCGTAGTCGATCGGCTTCTCTCGTTTTGACAAAGATGCAGGAGAAGAGCTACTCAGGATTATACCGCGTCAGTTTCCAACTTGAGGAAGGGCGATAGACGTTCAACTCACTCCGACCATATCTCCAACGTGAACGACAGTATAAGGTTCTTCCGGAGGCATAGCGAGTCGAACTGCTTGAACTAATTTGTCGTGCCATTGTCGGTAAGCAGAGGAAACGCCACTTGAAAGCTTGTCGCTCGTTTTCTTCTTGCTCAGCAGCATCGATTCTGTCAACGAGGGAATGTGAGCGGGTTGTAGAGAAACACGAAAGAGAAGAGTACGCTCGACGTACTCGCTGTCAGTTTCTTATCTTCGAGATCGATCTGTCAAATTCGCAAAGCAGATTCAGTTAGTTCCGCTCTCGGGTTACCACTTCAAGCAAAGACACACCATTTCTTGAAAGCCAAACGAAATGATATCTGGACTATCCGTGCTGTGTAGAGCGTTCTTGAGGAATTCGAGATTGTCCATCGTTCCTACGAGATCGTGAGGTCTTGAGGCGTCGATGTTCCAAGAGACACAAAGTGCTCGAATCGATCGGAAAGTACAGAAATCAGGTTGTCGAAGATGGAGTTCATGATCTGTTAGAGATGAATTCGCGATCAGATTTCGCACTACGAGAGAGAGAGAGAGATGAGGTAGCTCACCAAGCCAATCGTCTCGCAAGAAACCATCCCATAAACAAATCTCATCGGCGGTCGCGCTCGCTACTTGCAGGATCTCCTCCTATTTCGAAACGTGCACAGTCAAAGTTCAGCTCGACATCCTGACTGAGCGAGATGAGGGAGATAGAGAGCTTACCGTCCACAGAGCCGAGGGATCAACGATCAAGCTTATGACAGGATCTTTGTGGGCTTTCCAAGCTTTGAGGACCGTCCAAGGTTCTTTATCTACATCGTAGACGTAAATAGAACCCGTTCGATAACCGGCCCACAAATATCGTTTGACTCCGACCAAGGCCGAGATACTGTAAGGTGAGAGACGTTGAACGAGAGTGCAAGTGTAGGTCGTTCGATCCCAAACCGAGACGTATCCATTGTCGTGACCCAGGAAGACGAGGTTCGGTTGAGAGGGAACGACAGCTGATGCTGTCACGGCTCCAATCATACCAGCTGATTCAGGAGTGACGAGTGGTCGAGGAAGGAGAGAGAAGGGTCTGACGCCAGCAGGATCGAATGCTCGAATTTGAGGGCTTCGCATTGAAACCGCAGTTGAACCTTGTTTCGTGACTGGTCCAGAAGAAGTCCATAGTTCTTCACCGACGAGAGCTGCGAAAGTTTGCTTATCGGGTACTCGTTGTTGTCGACTCGGTCCTCCTAATAAAGCTGCTCGTCCATCGTCCGCCTCCGGGAAGAATTGACATTTGCCTGAATCGTCGAGAGTGAGCATAGCTCGTCCTATTCGAAAGATGTGCGAAAGTGGATGAGCGTGAAGATTCGTTCGGATTTGAGTGATGACACGTTCCGCCAGGTCGAATTCGTAAATGTGACCCTCCTTCGTTCCCGCCCAAACGTATCGACCATCTTCTTCAGGTTTGTTGAGACCAGCAGCGCGGAATTCGAGGCAAAGGAATTTGTGCTTGTCGTTCTCGATCGTGATTTCGTCTGCTAATCCAGTACTCGCCGGTCTCCAAATGTGAATTCGGTGATGTCCAGTCACGACTTGATGACCTCGAATTGCGAACGAGTAGAAGTGATTCGAAGAGTGGATCGCTTTACGTTGGCGGAGAGTAGGAGGTCGTCGATTGGCGAAAGTCGCATCGGGGAACTCCTGAGCTCTCGCTGCCGCTTCGTCGAGTTCTTCTTCTCCATCGCTCGAGGCATCTCCAGCGATAGTCGGAGCACGTGGAATGACCTTTTCTGTAGCGTGTATCGTTCGAGTTGGGGGAGGCGGAGGGACGTAAGGGGATGAAGAAGCGGTTGGAGTACGAGCATTGGTCGGAGAGATGGATCGAGGAGGGACGTTTGAGCGGATAGGGAGAGCAGGAGG
>JGI24890J29729_1001418_pt1 | contig 10906 bp, 12 predicted proteins | sample FreactcultureFD7_FD_29729 | JGI IMG/M metagenome (IMG submission 29729)
CGCCTCTGAACTGTGCATCATGCACGGCGGCGCAGCTTCAAGCGGCATTGCAAGCACTCCCGAACATCGGTTCCGGTGGTTGCACTGTCTCGGGTGGTCCGTTCACTTCTGGCGGCGGTTCGCTCGTCGTCACGTTCGCGGGCGCACTTGCTGGACAGCCTCAGCCACTTCTCGTCATCAACAACTCTGCGTCAACGGGCGGAACGGTAACGGTCGCTCACACGACGCAGGGCGTTCAGAACGGATCTCTTGTCAACTACGTTGGCACGAAGGTCGCGAATCCTTCGGCGGCTCCGGTTCCTACCGTAGCTGGCGCGGACGGAACTCTCGCGGTCGGTTCGTACTCGGTCACGTACACGTATGTCACGGCGGCAGGTGAAAGCCTTCCAAGTCCGGCGGCTACGATCGCGGTCGCATCGACGAACCATATCGCCATTGCGTCGATCACATCAATTCCGACGGGAGTTGTTTCGGTCAACGTCTATCTGAACGGCGTGTTTTTCAAGAATCAGGCGGTCACATCTGGCGCGACGGGTGGATTCAACATTCTCGCTCCGGCATCTGGCGCGGCTCTCACTCAGCCGACCGTGTCGACTGCATTCCTGAACTCGGACGGTTCGCAGATTCCGATCGGCTTCGCATGGTATGCGATGGCGGCGGATACGACCGGCAAGATCACGCAGGGCAATTCGGTACCGANCGGTAACCCGTTCGGCAACATCGAATACACGGGCAACGTTGCTATCACTGGCGCGTTCCCTTGCGCTTCGCTCAACGGCGGCGCTGGCATTGACCAGGTGACCGCAGACCGACTTGGACGACTTATCTCCGGGTCGCTTGCAACCGGCTACTTCATGGCGGTGGGTATCTAATGGCTCAATTCCTTTACGCACAGAACGCGGAACTGACGTCAGTTCTTCAAAACCTTCTGCCGGAACGAACGCTGGACGATCCGGTGTTCACTGACATCATGCGCCCGCGGGCGATCAAGGAACAAACAATCCTCTGGGAACAGAAGGATTCGTTCTTTGGTTTCACCCCGGCTCGCGCAACCGGCGCCGGATTCGGTCAGATTGCTCGTGAGGGTATGGACCGGTTCTCGGTGACGGCCGTCGGCTATGGCGAAGAGAAGGTCATGGACGAACAATTCATGCTCAACTCGCGCCAGATGGGTGAGTTCGGTTCTCCGATTGACCTGACCGAAGTGCAGATGAGCGATCAGCTCAATCTCATTTCCCGGTTCATCACTCGGTACAAGTACAACACGTGGAACTTGCTCACAACGGGCACCTACCGCGCACTTGGACCTAAGGGCGAACTCGTCGGGCAGGACTCATACACGTTCGCGTCGTTCACAGTCGCGGTCGCTTGGTCGAACTATTCTTCGGCTACTCCGATTGCAGACCTTCGCAACCTCGCACTCAAGCATCGCGGTCAATCCGCGAAGTTCGACTCTCGCGCCCGCATTTACATGCAGTCGCAGGACGTGAACAACATGCTTGCGAACACGAACCCGAACGACCTCGGCGGTTGGCGCAACTTCATCATGGGCAGCGGAACGACTCCGCTCAACCTCAAAGCCGCGAATGAAATCTTCATTGCGAACGATCTTCCTCAGATCGTCGTTTACGATGAGTTNTACGCGACGGGTGTTGGCACCAACACTTCGTCGGTCACGTCGTACACCATGTACATTCCGCAAGGAACTGCGGTCGCTATCGGTCATCGGGACTACGGCGAACCGGTCATGGACTACACGATGGTTCCGACGTTCGGTCATGTGTTCGGAAACGAGGGGCGCGTTACGTCGCTTGGCGAAGATTCCGCATGGTCGAACATCTGGTTCAGCTTTGAACTGGATATGAAGAACTGGAACGCAAAGTCCCGCATCGCTTTCAGCGGTGCACCTCGCGTTCTGTACCCGTCGGCGGTTTGCACCGTCTCGCTGACTCCGTAGTCAGACTATCCGCTCGCCGGAGGGTTTCCGGCGAGCATCCCCAGGAATAACCAATGTCAAATACAATTTTCTTCAAGGTCCTCAAAGATTGGGGACAGTTTTCAAAAGAGCAAATCATCGGGATGGACCAAATCCCGGTCGGTAACGATGTCAACGTCCTAGTCCAGCACGGCACGATTCAGCCTCACGACGGCGAGTTCCCGGTTGCGATTGACGACATGGACGTAGCGGGTCTGAAATCTCGCATTGCGGCACTTGAGTCGGCGAATTCCGATCTTCGAACCGCCACCGTTGATGCTCAGATGGTCCAAGACCTGAAAGACGCGAAGGACGAAAACGCGTTGCTTAAGGGCACGATTGATTCGCTGACCACTCAACTGCAAAGTTATCAGAACGGTTCCGTCCCGCTCGGTGACTGGAAACAACTTCACGTTCAGTACGAGGGAGTCAAGGCCGAACTTGAGAATGCCAAAAAGCTCTTGGAAGCAGGTTCTGTACCGGTCGGTACGGTTCCCGTCGCAACGATTTCGGCTGACGCAACCGTTGATCCTACGGTGACGGCTGACGTGGCGGTCCCAAAAGGAACCGCGGAAGACCCCGCAACTCCTGACGATAAGTTCTAACGACGATCAAATTGCCGGGTGAGATTCCCGGCGCTTAACCAATGTCAATCCCTACCCCGGTTTACACGTTTGATCCGACGATCCCGAACAATCGGGATTACGTGCGTCAACGCATCGGGGACATTAACGGCAAACCTCAATGGTTCGTCGCTGACCAGACGATTGATTGGTACCTGTCTCAGTTCTCGGTCGACGAAGCGATGGCGCAGATTTGCGAATCCATCGCGGCTCAATGTTTCCAGCTTGCGACAGAGCTCACGCAAGGCCCACGGTTCCGAATCGCTTACACAAAGCGCGGCGAAAACTTCCTGATGCTTGCTGACCGAATTCGAAACCTAGCAGGTCCACTTCCTACGGATCCTGCTCAGTATTCCGCGCTGGTTGGCAAAATTCAGACGTGCCCAGTCGGACAACTGCCGTCGGGATATGCTCCGATCTTTGCGCCTACCGGATGCACGAACTGGTGGAGCTGAATGGTTCCATTCCTAAACGTCATGGTAAAGGTTGCTCCGCTGACTCAGACGAAGCTAGGAGACAACTCGCTTGATAACCCGGCGATCGGTGACTTCGTGACCGGAATTACTGGGTTCCTTGACATGATGACCCCGGATGAAGCGTTTATGACGTACAACGTGCAGCTCATGAACCCGGCGATTATTCACGTCGAGCTAACCGACGAGTTCGCATTCACCCCGGACTCGCAGATGGTCGTCACGTCGAACGCGCAGGGCGATACGTCCTACTTCGATGGCTTCGTATTCAGGGTCCACGGACGGGCCGACATTCGAAACGAGGGACTAGACCTGGACCATGCGAGTTTCATTCTTGACCGTCGCACATATCCGTTCGCGGTGGCGCCATGAGCAATTCATTGGTCGTTGGCGTTCTGATGGACGCGATCATCACGGCGATAAATGCCGCGTGGGACAATCCTACGATCGGCGAAGACTCTATTCCTCGCACGATTCAAGACCTGCCGTTCGTGTCGCTNAGTTGGCTNGAGGTTCACATNGACATGGGCGGATANTCTGCCGCCGTCACGTCGCCAAACCAGGCTTACCGATTCGAGATCATCTACTTCTTCCCTATGCCGCCGGCGGACGGGACGCACAAGCTCTCACGAGTGAAGGCTCAGTATGCGTCGGACATTATCGCGCAGCTTCAAACCGGGCCAACGTTCGCAGGAATTGCGATCATGCCCATCGTGGAAAGGATCAGCGCGAAGGATCGAAGCCCCGCATTTGAGGGCGCGGCCGAGGTTCGTGTACAATTCAGTTGCCAAGTGCAAGCGAGCTATTTGTGAATAAGCCATTAGAAGCGTCGATAAAGTTCCGGAAACCGAAGGGTGGCTACTCTATGCCGACGGACGTTGAATCGGTCATCGTCGGCGGTCAAAACATCACGGATAGCGTTCGGTGGCTCACTTTGAATATCACGTCGGGATCGCCGGTGACGCTGACGATGGAACTATTGGCGCAGGTTGAGATCGAAGGCGACGTATATCCGAAGCTGACCGTTTCCGAGTTCACTCCGCCGGTCATCGCTCCGCCAGTTGTTCCGAACTTCTATCGAAAAGAGAACTTTCTTTCTCGGTGGTGGAACTCGCTACCGCGAACGTCGGAGGGAACGTAAATGCCCGTAGTTCTGACCGATATTGCCCAGTTGCAAGCCCGTCACCTAGCCCGGTTCGCATCGGTTCTATCGAAGGCTCGGCAGGAGTCCATCGACGCGGGCGGCGAGCTTATGACGATCCTCGTTTCGCTTCATTCCGGTTCGCCGGTTGGCGCGGCTCGCGAGGCGGCATTGATTCGCGACGATCATCCTTTCGCGCGTCGGCATGGTCGCGCGCTGTGGTCAACTCCGCCGGTCGGTATCATTTCTGGAAAACTCGTGAACTCGCTTCGCGTCGAATTTTCTTCTCCGTCAATCGGTGTCTTTTCAAACGTCGGCAAAAGCGTCGGCGTTGATTACGCGGCTTTCTTGTGGTCTCCGAACGGGACTCGCACGATGGTATCGCGTGGTGTTTCTCAGGCTGTTTCCGCTTTCGCAACTGCGCGGGTCATCAAGATGGGCCGCGATCTAATGGCATACCAAATGAGGCTCATCTAACATGGCAGCACCTTCAACGTCCCTAGCAATGACCACGTTTGCGGTCAATTCCATCAACCTGCTCGAACAGCTCCAATCGATTGATATTGACGCAGCGAATACGCTTGTAGACGGTCGCGGTATCGCGGATCGGTATACGCTTGACCAGGTCACGAAGCAAAAACAGACGGTCGACTTTACGTGCCATTGGTACAACAACTCCACGTCACTTGAGGCGACGAACCTTGATATTACGGTTTGGTCCATCGGCGGGACTGCATACGTCGGCGCATTGAAGTCGGGAACGTTCGACCTCATGAACTCCGGTCCTGAGGTGAGCGCCATTAACGCGCTGACGGAGTACCCACTTCCGACGAACACGAAGACGACGATCACGTCTGACATTATGGTTGTCACGACGGCCGCACTTGAGTCAATCATGCTCGGATCGTCGCTCACGGCAATGGCGGTCACGGTTCTCATCACCTTCGCAGGTGAATCAATTTCGGTCCCGGCGATCATGTCAGCATCGAAGCACTCGGTAAAGCGCGGTGAAGTCCAGATGGAGAACGTCAGTTTTTCGCTTCAAGGGACTCCGACGACTCCCGGCGATACGACCTCGCTCATCTACCTTGCGCTCATCGGAGCGGGCGTCACGTCGTTCGACGCGGTGACCGGAACGAACGAATACAAGACGAACACGGGCAAGTTTGCGATGATATCGAAACTCAACATGCGCTTTGCTGACAAGGCTTTGATCGAGCAATCAATCACGCTTGAACTTCAGGGAAGCATGGTGGTGGCATAACATGAACGAACCAATCGAACAAACTGGATTTCCGGCATCGCATTGCGATCTAGTCCCGGATACTGAGGCTTCACACGGACTCACGGGCGCGGGTTCTCCGCCGTCCATTCAGGCGATCATCGATGCGGCGAAAGCGAAAGAGTTTCCGGCGCCGACTGCTGTCGCCGAGACGGTCGCAGTCACCGAACCTATCGAAACAGGGGTAACCCATGAGTAAATCGATGGTAGATCAGGTTTTAGACCCGGATAAGCCAGGCCCCGTCGCGCTTGGTGTTGCGGACATCCTTTCCGAGATGGAGGGTTCGCCGAAGCTCATCAAGTTTCCGATCGGCGCGATGCTCAGGGAAAAGGTTTACACGTTCCAATTTCGGTATCCGAAGTCATCGGGCGACGTTCGCGCATCGCGCGTTGCTGCTACTGACTTTCTGATGCGGATGCGTGGCGACCTTTCCAAACTGCCGCAACCGTATCAGGACGCGATGAACTCGCGCGATGAATCCGAACCGATGGACGATGACGACATTCTGAATGCGTTCATGCTGCACTATTGGTCTCACCCAGACGAGAAGATCAGCGAACCGCAGGCGTTGAAGTTGTTCGCGATTGCGCCTCTGCCTATGTCGGACATGGTCGCAAAGCTTGATCAGGAGCTTAACATGGGTATCCGGCTGTATTCGTTCGGCGGGGTGTTTGAGGAAAAAAAAGACTCGAAGACGACCCAATCGAAGAACTCCGACTCGAAGCGGCCGGCACGTACTTCAAAAAGCACCCCGACGACTTGACGGATGACGAATCCGATAAACTGAAGTCGTTCATTGCGCTCATTCTGATTCAGCGTGAACGCGAGGTCAAAAAGATGAAGGCTCTGTTTGGTGGTAAATAATGGCGTCAACTGTAGCTGAAACACTGATTACAGAATTTCAGCTGGACGCATCGAAGTACGTCGCTGGATCAAAGCAGGTCATCGCGGCAAACGCGGCCATGATGGCTTCGATGAACCAACTAAACGCGGCTCGCGCGGCGGTTCAGGGATCAGTCGGTGGCAGTTTCGGAACGTCGAACCAGTTCAACTTCAACACATTCAACGGAAGCGGTAGTTCAGGTGGTAACGGCGGCGGAGGCGGTTCCCGTTCGTCTTACGGCATGTTCGGCGGATTCTTCGGCGCGGAATTGCTACTTCGTGGAATACGGGAAGTTGAGCAAGCGTTCGTGCAGCTCGCTCATAAGTTCCTGTCCTTTTCTGAGGATGCGCTAAACAAGTTCGCCGAGTTTGATACGATCAAGCTGTCATTTGAAGGCATCTACGGGTCAAGCCAAAAGGCCGCGCAGATGATGAACTACTTAAAGGACGTTTCGATCACGTCGGCATTCCAATTCAAGGATCTTGCGGATGCGGCGAGAGGTATCGCCGTCGCTGGACTTGACGTGAACCGGTTTCTGCCAATCGTTCAAGGATTTTCGCTTGCGATGGGCCATATTAATGGCGCGGGTTTGCAGGACATCATCGGCATTCTTCGTAGGATACAAGGTGGAAACACGGGGCTTGCGCTCGGTCCTCGCGGCATCGGTCGGTACGGCGTATCTCGCGCAGAACTTGAGATGCACGGCGGCACGTTCGACGCGAAAGGGCACTTCACGGGTTCCGTGAATCAAGCATTCGACGCAATCGAGGCGGTATTCAAAGCTCGGTTTGCAGCTATCGCGGAAAAGGTGACNGCNAGNTCNGAGGTGGTCATTTCCAACTGGAAGGACGCGATCTATCTTGCGACGGTTGACGCCGGTGCGGGCATCGCTCAGAACCTCATCGGACCAATCAAGACGCTGACTTCGGCCATGAACACGCTTCGTCAGTCGGGCGCGTTCAAATCTCTATTTGATGACATTTACCAAATCATCGGGCTGGACGACATGATCGGTGACAACTCCGGCAGGAAGGGCAAGCTCGAAAAGTTCGATGTCAATGACCCTTCGGCATGGATGAAGGGCATGGACGCGACCAAAACCCTAATCGAGATTGGCGGCGGCATCGTCACGCTCGTAGAGTTCACGAAGATCATGGCGCAAGAGATGGCGGACGTGGTAAAGCTGCTTGCGAAAGTGGTTTATTATTCATCCGGCGGACGGATTGATTTTCGCAAACCTGCGGGATACNCCCCGCTCGGCACTGCAATTCAAGCCGGTGAAGATTGGAAGCATCGGGCCTACAGCAACCTATACCGTGACCAGCTAGCACGGCAGAATCACCCCGAGAGGTTCAATGCTCCGACGGCTCCGGGCGGCAACGCCATCGAAGGTCTTGACGACAACATGAGCCAGCAAACGCGGCAACTCAAGGGCATCCACGAGCACGTCAAGAACATGGACAATATGATGAAGGCGACGGCGTTCGGTGGCGGCGATATTGGCAGGTATGGCGTCACTCCTGTTGAGCGTTCAGAGTTCAGGATTCACGGACACGGCAACGTCAAGTCAATCATGGAGTCCGCAGGTTCCGCGATGGACCGCGCGATTCAGCGGATGATTCAGGACGCATTCCGGCACGGACTCCAACAGGGAATGCTCACCGGTCGAGGCGCGAACTAATGGCCTTTTCGGTCCTTGTTGATACGGTTCAGCAACGACTCGTCGCGGACAGCGTTTCGACACTCGTAGGCGCTCCGGACTGGGACCCGTCGAACCTAACGAACGTCTATCAAGACGGAGTGACCGGGAGTGTCTTCCTCGCTCCTGGAATGACTCTCCCCGGTTGGCTCACGTCGAACACTGGCATCTACGCGAAGCTGCCGGCGTCGGACTTCACGCTATCTCCGTCGTCAACGAACTGGATTACTGCCGCGATGAACACGGACGGCGCGAACTTCTACCGGTTCGTCGCAAACACGGGCGGCGCGGGCGGCATAACAACCTATTCAGTCCCGGCGAATCAGCCGATGGTCTATGAGATTTCGCAGCGAACTCTCACCCCCGGAAGGAATATCATAGGTGACTTCGGATGGGGATCATCCGGCGATTACACGACGGGCGTTGCGCTTCGGTTCTACTCGGATTCGACGGCAGACGTGTACCGCGATGGCGTGTTCATCGACACGTTCACGCTCTCAGGTCAGCAACCGTCATACGGCCAAACGGACGGACAAGTCCCGGCGCAACCGGTGGGTGCTTTCTTTTCGTTCATGCTCATTCCGTGCCGCGAGCGCGAACTGCTCGTCATCGGTTCCGGCGGCGCGGGATTCTCAGTCGTGTTCGATGACATTCCCGAAGGGACCACGGGCGCGATCATCACTCCGAACGCTCCGGTTTGGTTCTATTCAGCTCCGGGAGTTGATGCGTTCAACCGGGTCTCACTTTGCCAGTTCGCAAGCACAGGAAACGCGATCGGCAAACGATCATTCTTTCGCTACGATCCTGGCGCGAGTCCTGCGGGCGGATTCCAGACGTACATTGATTCAACGATCCCGGCCGGATGCTCTGCTTCGCTCCTTGTTGCGGACGGTGTCAATCCTGCCATCGCCTACGTGAACAATACGAACGGCGTGAGGCTGAACGTCACGCTGAACGGCACAGGTGCGGCTACTCCGTTCATTTACGGAACTCGCGGATACACGGTCCCTCAGATCGGGAATACTGTTGGTCCACCTCTTGAGCTAATAGACCACACGATCGAACTGTCCTATGACTGCCCAGATTCGTTTGCCGGAACTCGCATGAGCCTTACTCTTAGCGATCCGAAGGCGATCATCGCGGAAGGTGTTCTACTTGACCCAACGAACCAACCGGGCGCACTCATTGACGCGATCCCAGAGCGCCCATTCCGGGTTTACGATTACGACGGCAATCAGATTCTCGAAGGGCTTAATGAGAGTCCGCAGTTTCAGGATTCGACGGTTTTCGATACCGATGGAGCCACTACCTACGGCGACGATACCAACAAAGCTGAAAAGGTCATTCTTGAACTCAAAGACGGCGCGGAATGCGCGAACAACTTTTTGTTTAAGGACATCATCCCTCTCGATGGACTATCGGTCACGAACGCATACAAGCTCATTTGCGCGGAGCTTGGTTTTGATGTTCCTATCGTGTCAACGGCTCTTGATTCGGTCTACATCAGCCAAGCCGGGAACCCGACGAACCGTTTCAACCTTCAGATCGAACCCGGAGATAAAGGCCTTGAATGGTTAGAACGCATCGCCAAAACCTACGCGGCGAACTACTTCCATGCGATCGTGACGGAGTCTGGGAAATTCCAGTCGTGCCTAAAAGCGGAAGCGGATATGCCGTCGACTCCGGCGCTCACGCTTTACGATAGCATTGAGACGGCGATTGCTCACGGGGTCACATCTCCGACGTACCGCGACCTGTTCCGAAGCTCACACGTTCGGATGCTCAAGCCGGAAGCGAACGACATCTACGTCGAAGGCTACGATTACCGAACGCAGAGGCCGATTCTTGCTCATGCTGCGGATTCGGTGAACATGGACCCGACGATCATCCCGGCATTGCGAACTCCGGCATGGCGAGGCCAGCGCATTTCCTACACCTGGATTGATCCGTCCATTGGCGACATGGACACGGCTCTGTATTGCATCGATCTTTTGTACAACAGATTGAAGATAGCGCGGTCGCTCGTGGAGTTCGACGCGGATTACTACGCGACTCTGCCGAAGGGCTCACTGGTGAAGCTTCAATACAAAGCGGGCGGCGGCGTTCGGGATGCAACGACGGGCGAGGTTCAGAACCCGGTCACGGCTCGAATCAAAACCATTTCGACACGGTTCGTTCAGGTGGACGATTCAGGATCGGCGGCAATGTGGAGACCTACGCATTACGTTGCGGAAGTCGGAACGGGCACGGCTCCGCTTCACACACGCGGTACAGACCTATTCACGATCGAGCACGAATGGACCTTGCGATCCGTGTCGAAAACCGTTCAGTGGGGCGACGCTCTGCAAAAAGAAACATGGACTAGACCTCTTATCAAGCAATCTGGGTAATATCCGAATCGTAGGTTATCCCGGTCGTCGCTTTGATCAGTTGGCCGCCGGGAGTCTTATAATCCGTGGGGGATTAGCTCAATTGGCGAGAGCATCTCGTTTGCACCGAGATGGTTGCGAGTTCAAGTCTTGTATCCTCCACCAAAGAGCGGGTGTGGCATATTGGCAGTGCAGCATCCTTCCAAGTTGAAGATCGGAGTTCGATTCTCCGCGCCCGCTCCAATCTTTTTGTCACAAAAGACACCTAGCATTTGTGACAAAATCAGTCAATGACCGACGGCGAAATGTCCCGACTTGCGGACAAAGCGAGAAGCGGAGACCACGACGCGATATGCAGATTGGTCAAACAATTCGAACCGATGTTCTTCAAGCTCGCTCAGAAGATATTCTGGCCGAACAATGCCATCGAAGATCGTCACGCAATCGCCGTTCATGCGTT
>JGI24890J29729_1001419_pt1 | contig 10899 bp, 20 predicted proteins | sample FreactcultureFD7_FD_29729 | JGI IMG/M metagenome (IMG submission 29729)
AGACCCTTGCGGATTTCCTTGCGAACATCGCCCGACACCATCAGCGAACTGTTGCCCTTGGAGTACACCGACATGATGATGCCGATGATGCCTTCGAGGTAGGTCGCGCCGCCTTTGGTCTGGGCTGACTTGATCTTGGTGAACAGGTAACCGATTTCGTCAATCAGGTAGAACGTAGGCTGATGTTCCACGAGATTTCGAACCATTTCCTGCTCTGACTTGATCGCGCCGTAGGTGGCGGGTTTCAGGCCTGCGGTCTCCATAATGTCGGCCACGCCGTCGAGGACGCTGTCCTTGCCCGTGCCTGATGCTGCAACGCAAAATGCGATCAGGTTCGAAGTCACCTTACCGATTGGATCGTAGTACTTTAGACCAACAAGGTTGCCCATCGCGATCAAGGCACCGCCGACCGAGATCGTCTCGCGCTTGTAGCGCACTTGATCTTCGACCCATGCGGCGACCTCGCCAACAAATCCCGGCGGCCTGCGGAGGTCAATGCCTGTAATGTCGATTTCTTGTTCCTCTACCTCTTCAACGATCTCGTTCGTCGAGAACGTGACGGGCCACTTCCAACCGCCTTCTTCGGCGTAATAGACGAGAGTACCGAGGGTGACGGGGTTGGCTGACTTTCCGAAACTGTGCCACTTCTTGGCCATATCTGCTGGGTCGTGTTTGCTGGATGTGCTGGACCAAGCTTCCCAAAGGTCGTAGGCCGCACCAGATGAGGCGTGGTGTAATGCCATGCCGATCTTGATCCAGACATCGTAATCGAGGTCATCGTTGGTAATGTATGAGAGCATGTCCCCAAGCTGGCTGTAGGATACATCGACAGTTTTGCTTTCAAATGTGGCGCGGAACCGCTCAGGCTTCTTCAGCAGGTCAAGCAGCTCTTGTGGAGCATCATCGATATCCGCAGGAGACCCGATGAGGATTTTGTAGCGGTTGCCGCTGGCGTGAAGCGAACTCGGCCCCACAACGTAACCCGATGATTTGAAGTCGATACCCTTGTAAGCATCAAGATGTTGCGTGAAAGCGACGTTTTCTGGAGCTTTGAAGTACAGGTGCTTCGATCCGCCGCCAGACCCAGTCTCGACGATCAGGCCTGCGCCAGCGATAGACGGGTAATCCTTGATCAATTGCGCGTATGATTCGACGCCACCGTTACGGGCATCAACATCGACCACGATCAATCCTTTTACCAGCACCCCATAGCCTGTCGCAAAACGCCCAGCCTCTTCAGAATTTTCTAGCTGTTCTTCGGACCACTCCGGCACAGATGTCCAGTTCGACATGACTGGATGCTTGCCGATAGCCTTGCAGTCGTGCTTGCCGCAGCCGCATTTATTTTGTTTGGTAATCTGGTGCAGGCCAAAAATGCGATACCCCGCCTCCCAGAAGTCGCGATGGTTCGACATTAATCTTGCTTCCCGAATAAATATTGAGCCAATTTCTCAAACGTCGCCATCTGCGGGTTGTTATTTTTACCTGACGCAATAGCGCGAATTGTATTCTCGTGCAGGCCTGTAGCCACAGCGACCTTTGACAGGTTCCTATCATTGAGGGCGCGGCGAATGCGCTCCAATGGAATTATGCCTAAATCTTGATCGTCCATTTTTTTATTCCTTAAACAACAATCTGGTGTTGACAATGGCACAACGAACTGTCATCTGTCAACACGTTGAAACAGAGGAGATATGCCAATGGGCATTTTAGATACGGTTAAAAAGCCGGGTGACAGGCCAGTAGTTGTCACACTTTGCGGAGATAGCGGAATGGGTAAGACCACCCTCGCTGCCTCTTTTCCTAAGCCAATCTTTATTCGTGCTGAAGATGGGGTTCAAGCCATTCCAGCCAACTTGCGGCCAGATGTCTTCCCGGTCGTTAACGACGTTGAAGACCTGTGGAACCAACTCAAAGGTTTGATGAGTGAGGAACACGATTATAAGACTTTAGTCGTAGACAGCATCACTGCTTTGGAACGCATGTTCATTGCGGACGTTATCGCGAAGGACACGAAGAAGGCCAATAACATCCAGCAGGCTGCGGGTGGGTATGGCGCAGGCCGTGAGGCTGTCGCGATCATGCACCAGCGGCTGCGGAAGGCTGCGGCCATCCTTGCTGAGAAGAAGGGCATGCACACTGTGTTCATCGGCCACGTCGAGATCAGCACAGAAAACCCGCCAGATGACGATTCGTTTTCAAAGTACGGTCTGCGTCTGCATGCGAAGTCGATGGCACCATATGTCGATGACGTTGACGTTGTGGGCTTCTTGAAATTGGAGACCTTTACCAAGGGCGATGGCGACCGCAAGAAGGCGGTATCGGACGGCACCCGTGTTCTGATCGCGTATGCGACAGCGGCGAACGTGTCCAAGAATCGTTACAACATCACCGAGCCACTTACCGTCGAGTTAGGTAAGAACCCGCTTGAGAGCTACATCCCATCGCTCACGACTACTGTTACTGTAACCAAGAAGGAAAAATTAAATGGTTGATTTTTGGAACCTCTCGGATGGCGACGACATCCACAAGACAAGCGGCAACTTTGAAACTGGTGGCGGCAATTTTGAACCGATCCCAGACGGCACGAATTGCTTGGCCCTCATTGAAGAAGCCAAGGTAGATCAGGACCGCAGCGGCAACCAGTTTGTGTCGGTTCGCTGGTCCGTTCTTTTGCCTGCGGAATACAAGAACCGTAAGGTCTTCCAGAAGATTTGGTGCTTGGATGATGATCCTCGCAAGGCCGATGCTGAAAAGGCAAAGGACAAGGCAAAGCGCATGTTGTTCGCGATTGACAAAAACGCCGGTGGCGCATTGGTTGCCAGCGGCAAGGCACCTAACGACAATAACCTTGCCAAGGCATTCACCGACAAGCAGATGCAGATCACGTTGCAGGTGTACGAGATGGAAGGCGACAAGGGCACGATTACGGGCAACTGGGTTTCTGCCGTGTCTCCGAAGGCTGGTGGAGTTAAGTCTGCGCCGAAGCCTGTTGCACCTAAGCACGACGTAGACGACGATATTCCGTTCTAAGGGGCTAGAACGGGACGGGGGCGGCTTCGGGGCCGTCCCCACTTTAACAACATTTGGAGATAAAAATGGTTGAGATTAAAAAGAAACGTGGACGGCCACCGGAGGAAAAATCATGGGTTGATTTGCTTCGACTGGACCAAAAGAAATTCGAAGAAGCCCAGAAAAAACACGATGAAAGCGTAAAACAAAAGTCAGTTGATATGCTGCTTGCCCAGTATGAACGCCGCATCGCAAAGCTTGAACGCATCCTTGAAGATGCCGTGAACGCGGGTCGTAAGTTGCACGAGAAGGTTGAGGCCTTGCAAAAGACCCATAAAAAGGGTTGGGTTCCGCATGATGGAGACACACAGCCAGTTCATAATGATTCTTTGGTGACGGTTCTTCTTCGGAATGGCGACACAAATGGACCAAATCCAGCTTGGCGCTTTTTATGGAAAGACTGCGGCGAGGGTACAATCGTAGCTTATAAGGTGGATTGATGACCGATAGTTTTACACGCGGTTGGGATGGTGAACGCCACAAGGGTACTCGTCTTGGAACTTTGTGGTTTACGCAACCTGAGATAGATGGAGATGTCACATTATCTTCAGCTTTTAATGATCTTGGAAGTCTTGCCAGAATGGACTTGCTTAACGACGTGATTGGACTTTTAGAAAAAGAGCGAGACGCCACTTGGTTAGACTTTGAAAAGGAATATACCAAATAATGGAACAGCGATCCGAGGAATGGTTCAACATCCGCAAGGGCCGAGTTACTGGCTCTGCCGTAGGAGCAATCCTCGGTATCGCCCCGTTTGCCAAGCAAGCCGACATTTTAAGGCGCATGGTTCGCGATTGGCATGGAGCGCCAAGCGAGTTCACTGGCAACATCGCTACCAACTGGGGTGTACAAAACGAGGCAGGTGCCTTGGTCGAATATGAGATGACCACGGGCAACACGGTTACGCCTTGCGCGTTCTACCAATTTGAGCATTGGCTCGGTGCCAGTCCCGATGGCTTGGTTGGCGACCGAGGTTTGGTTGAGATCAAATGCCCGTTTGGCATTCGTTACAAAAAGCCGCCAGTGTTTAAGACGGCGGCAATGCAGACGCACTACTATGCCCAGATGCAAGTCCAAATGTACGCAGCCGACCGCTATTGGTGCGATTTTTACCAATGGACGCCATACGGCGATAGCATTGAGCGGATTGATAAGGACGAAAGTTTCCTTGCAACCGTGTTGCCTGTGTTGCGAAATTTTTACGATAAGTATCTAATTGAGAGAGAGTTTCCGAATGCGGAGAAATATTTAGATGGGAAAGCGAAGCAACTTTAAAAAGCATAAGCTTGATGCTTATGCAACGCCAGAGGAAGCGGTTTTGCCGCTTTTGAAGCATTTGCCTAAAGGATCGTACTATGCAGAGCCGTGCGCTGGCGATGGGGCGTTGATCCGCATCCTACAAAAACATGGCCACAAGTGTGTGGCGGCTTATGACGTTGAACCTAGACATAAGATTGTGAAACAACTTGATGCGACATTTCTTAAAAAAAAAGATCTCAATCGCGCCGAAGTCATCATTACGAACCCGCCTTGGGGGCGGGAAGCGCTTCATCAAATCATCGAGCGGTCATTCTTCTGGGGTCCAACATGGCTGCTGTTTGACGCAGATTGGATGCACACGAGGCAGGCCATGCCTTATTTACCGCACTGCAAAAAAATTGTATCGGTTGGCCGGGTAAAGTGGTTTGGCAATACGGCTGGCAAAGATAATTGCTGCTGGTATCTGTTTGATTTTGAATGCCCAACAGAAACAATTTTTGTAGGGCAATGATGAACACCGTTGAACTTACCAAGTCTGAGCTTATGGTTGCCGGGTTAGTTGGCAATATGCGAAGCATTTCGTCTTTGGGTCGCTTGACCCAAAACAAGCATTCGCCGACAGATTCTCAGTGGCAAATCGATGTTGATGGCGCAGCCGCCGAAATGGCTTTCGCTAAGTGGATGAACGTCTATTACGAGCCTTCGGTGAACACTTTTAAGGCACCAGATGTCGGGGCTATGCAGGTTCGCTCGACCAAGCATGAAAATGGCAAACTGATTGTTCGCGGCAATGATGTGAAGGATGAGATCGTTGTTCTTGTCGTTAACCGCATGCCTACCTATATAATGGCAGGTTGGATACGCACCGCCGATGCCAAGCAAGACAAGTACCTTTACGACCCAAACGGCAAGGGATCGCCAGCGTGGATGGTTCCGCAAACAGATTTAAATAAAATGGAAGATTTAGATGTTACGTCCTTATCAACAAAAAGCACACGATCAGATCATTCAGTGGGTAAAGAAAACAGCTAAACCATGTTGTATCGAGGCGGCAACGGGGGCAGGCAAGAGCCACATCATTGCGGCGATTGCAGACACTATTCACCGCAAATCAGGCGGCAAACATGTGCTGTGCCTTGCGCCGAGCGCAGAGCTTGTCGTTCAGAACAGCGATAAGTACAGGGCTACTGGGAACCCCTGCTCAATCTTCTCGGCAAGCGCTGGGTCTAAGTCGCTGAATCACCCCGTCGTCTTCGGAACCCCATTGACGGTAAAGAACCGCATCAAGCGTTTCGGGGCGCAGTTCGCGATGATCGTGATCGACGAGGCGCACGGCATCACGCCGACGATCCGTAGCATTGTTGACGCCATGCGAGAACAAAACCCCAACATTCGCGTTGTCGGTATGACGGCAACGCCTTATCGCATGGGGTCTGGCTATATCTATGGGATCCGCCCCGATGGTAGCCCTGTTCCCGAGCGGGAAACAAAAGAACCATATTTTGCGGCTTGCGTTGATCGCATTACCGCTCGGGAGCTTATTGATCAGGGATACCTGACAGTTCCCGTTTTGGGAACAATTCACGCCGAATCATACCACACCCTCGATATGGAACTTAACAGCCGCAATCAATTTGACAGCGAGGATATCGACCGCGCTTTCATCGGGCAGGGTCGCAAAACCTCAGCGATCATCGCAGACGTGGTAGCGCAGGCCAGAGAGCGCCAAGGCGTGATGATCTTCGCCGCTACGGTGCAACATGCCCAAGAATGCATGGAGAGCCTCCCACGGGGCTTGTCTGCACTTGTGACGGGCAACACGCCAAATCAGGAACGTGCCGCCATAATTGCAAGGTTCAAGGCCCAAGAGATCAAGTACCTCGTGAACGTGCAAGTTCTGACAACGGGCTTCGACGCGCCGCACGTCGATCTGATCGCGATCCTACGGGCGACCGAATCGGTCGGGCTGTTGCAGCAGATCATCGGTCGGGGATTGCGTCTGGCGGAGGGCAAGGATGACTGCCTGATCCTTGACTACGCCGAGAACATCGAGCGGCACTGCCCAGATGGTGACGTGTTCAATCCACAAATCAAAACTGTGAAGACGAAGGAGAACGCACTGTATTTGAAGGTGCGCTGCCAACTTTGCGAGGTCGAGAACGAGTTTAAAGCGAGGCCCAATCCATCGGGGTTCGAGATCAGTCCTTCTGGGTACTTCTGCGACCTTGATGGTGTACCAGTCACTTCAGAACACGGCAACATTCCAGCACACTATGGTCGGCGTTGCGCCAGTAAGGTACTGGTTGCAGGGCAGCTTGTACAATGTGCCAACAGGTGGACCACTAAAACTTGCCCCCACTGCGAGGCTGACAACGACATCGCGGCTCGATATTGCTCGGAGTGCAAGGGCGAGATCGTGGATCCCAACGACAAGCTAATCGCCGAGTTCAACGCCATGAAGGCGGACCCCACGCGGCGGCAGACGGACGCTGTTTTGGATTGGGTAGTTAAACACACGTTAAGCAAGGCTGGCCGCGAGATGTGGCGCATTGATGTCGTTACGACATACCGCAAGTTTTCGTTCTGGGTGCCGAAAGAACCTAACTGGTCGCAGGGTTACAAGGATCGCGCCATGTTCACAGCATTGGGTAACGATCAACCCCAAACCGTTACCTATCAAAAGGACGGAGATTGGTATAAGGTGACCGCCTACAATAGGAAAGCTGATGAAGTTCCCACCAAAAATTGACGTGTATGGCGACAAGGCGTTCCGTGGCAAATGCGCCACCGAATCCTTGGAGCAGATTACGTTTTTCGCAAGGTTGCGCCGGGATTATCCAAATTCATGGGGCGCAATAGCTTTTCACCCTCGCAACGAGGGGCATAGAACGGCAATGAAGGTTAAGATTGAGAAGGCCGAAGGCATGGTGACGGGAACGCCCGACATTATTATTCCCGGAAATCCGACATTTGTATGCGAATTAAAACGGCGTGACCACACCAAATCCACGCTACAAGAAGAGCAGAAGGAATATTTGTATGCAGCACAACGGGCAGGGGCTTTTGTTTGCATTGCCCTCGGTCACAAAGCGGCGCAAGAAGCTTTCGGACGATATTTGGCAATTCATCACGCGGCCCAGTAAAATGATTGAAGATGTGATGATCGGAAAGGTTACACTGGAAAGCCAGCCAGTCGCGATCCAGTCGGCATGCAGACATGAGATTTACAAACGCGCATGCAGGATACTCGACCTTGAAACCAAACTAGAACGTAGGGCCGAGATTGGCCGAACGCCAGAGAAACTAAGGCCTCACATTGAGGCTGAAGTAATGAGAGTGTGGAGGATGAGAAATGACGAATCGTGAAATTGCGGAATGGATGGCTTTTTTTTGGGGATTGGGCCTTTTTGGGTACATTGTTAGGATTGTTATGTGCGAGTTAAAATATGACAAGGATTGACCCGCCACTGCCATTGGACACGCCGAAAGGCTCGGCAATGGCGCACTTCTTGATTGATTATGGCCCCGAACATCACCTTTTATGGGTGTGTTTTCAAGACGATAGCGGGGAATGTTGGACGTGGTCTAACAAAGATGTGCGGCTTCAAGAAAATATTTCTATGGGTCGTGCAAAAAAGTATTTGACAGAGAAATCGTAATATGTGAGAAAGGGTCATCAGCAACCCGCTGACTTAAATTTTAAATGGAGATGACCATGACGAACCGCACCCTCGCCGACCGCTATTACGACATCGACAGCCAGATCAAGGCTTTGGAAGCAACCAAAGATGCTCTCAAGGCTGAGATCATTGCTCTTGGCGTTGAGCTTGTCGAAGGCGACCAGTACGACGTTAAAGTATCGCTCTCGCAGCGTTCAGTCCTTGACGAGGCTTTGTTGCTCTCGACCTACGGCGTTACCCCAGAGCAGATGAAGCTCTACAATGCCTGCAAGAAAGACGGCAAGACCTTTGAAGTTCTCAAGGTTGTCCCAAAGAAGGGTAAGGAGTAAATGCTAACAACGATCCTACAGGTCGTGTACCACTTGGGGCTTGGCTCATCGGCCAAGCTCCTTTGGATCATGCTCTATGATAAATATCAGTACCAGCCGTTTGCAGGAACCTATGAGGAAATGGCCGACGCGGTCCACAGTAAGCGTTACACGGTCCGCGCCCAGATTGCTGCGTTACGGGAGATCGGTGCAATCGAAACCAGCAATCATTACGAAACTGGCAATGCAGGTAATGAGTTTTGCCTGATCCCGCCAGAGAAATGGAAAAATTAATGCCAAATATGTTGGATTACGAACGCCTTGTACGGCAAGTTGCCGACCTTAGCGTAGAGAATGCAAAGCTCAAAGGAGGTCACAATCGGTTAACGGAGAATGCGCGTTGGGACATTATCGAGGAACAACCCGTAGTGGGGACGTTTACGGAGGAACAACGCCTTCGCCGGGTCATTCGCGATTGGGAAGAGCGTTACGATATTTTGTGCGAATTGTTTATGCGCCGCGATCAGCACAAACCAAATTTGGATTGGTACGAAACCAAGATGGATTTGGAATACCGTCGCCGGAGGCAGGCGGAGGCGCAATCGAAGATCGAGAAGCGGCTGATGTGGCTGCGGATCATTTATACGAAGATCGTCAATTTAATCAAAAGGATCAAGAAATGAGTAGTTTATTAGACACACGCGAAAAGACCCACGGCAACTACCGTGATAACGCCAACATGAGCCAAGCCATCAAGGACGTTCTGCGGAGTGGCAAGAATTGGGAGCGCCTGAGCGACGGCCAGAAGGAAGCCCTAGAGATGATTTCGGTCAAGCTGGCGCGGCTTCTGAGCGGCGATAAAGACTTCCGCGACCATTGGGACGATATCGAAGGTTACGCCAAGCTCGGCGGTCAAGCTGGTCCCGTGAACATGCCAAGCGTCACGTTAGATTTGACCCGTGCGATGAGTGGCCAAAGTGACTGACCTTTTTGGGTTTGTAAAAGACATCAAGCAAGGTGGGGCATGTGCATTCATTTTTCCAAACAATGGCGTGATTTTTGGCCGTTTAAAGGGTGATGAATACACTAGCTTGATGGGTGAAGTTCGCAAAGCTTATGAGGAAAGGAAGGCAATGAATGACAGGCTAGTAGGTCACCTTCAAGATGAGTTTGAAGTCTCAGAAACGGGCAAAAAGCATTTAGAGGAACCAATCTTAGCTGCCGCGCATCAACACCTTTCCTACTTTAATCACGGCGGCAATGTTTCGCTTTTAACAAGCTCCAAACCAATGAAGATTGGCCCCTTGTGGGTCAATTTTCAAAAAAAACATGAGTTTAACCCGCCTCACGGGCATGAAGGTGTATATTCTTTTGTGATCTGGATGCTGATCCCATACGACCTTGAGGAAGAGAAGGGGGTATTTGAAACAGCTCGGCGAAAAATGGCTTCAATGTTTGGGTTCATTGCTAATGACATCTTAGGTAAATCATTGGTTCACCCGATCCCAGTTGACCAATCATATGAAGGTGTGTTTTGCTTATTCCCATCATCATTGGTGCATTACGTAAACCCGTTTTACACCTCTGACGACGCCCGAATTTCGCTTTCTGGTAATATTATGTTTGACGTTTAAATGGAGATAAAAGTGACAGGCTATCGCAGCAAAAAAATGTCGTCAGACATCCGTTGGTTGGGGCCATACGCCCCAGCCGACCGCCATGCGGACGATTTAACAATTGCCCATGTCGTAGAGCTTCGTAGGAAAGTCGCGGAGCTTGAAGAGCAGCTTGCACGGGTTATGTCGTGGGTTATACCTATGCAAAAAGAAAATGCGTTATTGCGTAAAAAATTATTGGAGGATGGCGATGACGTGGTTTCAAATTAAGGGTGAGCGCCGCGACTTTATGCGGCAGCCCTCTATCCTTATTGATCAGAATATGACAAAAGAGGAAGCAGAGCGCATGTTGATTGAGCTGAAATCGGAGATGCCCCTTTGGGACTTCTTCATGGAAGAACAGGAATTTGTAGATGAAGTACAAGAGGGCGTTTGTGCCGAACCCAAGCTTTCGGTTTAACCCAGAAGAGCTTAACACCATCGCCGAATCAATCGTTTACGTCAGCGATCTGCCGATGTTTGACAACTTGATCGGCGACGAAAACATCCATCGGTTCGAACACAAAATCGCCGAACGCATGGCCGATTTTGATCCAGATATGGATGTCATCGCCTATTATGGCGACAGCATGATCTTCGCCCTTATGATCATGTACTTGTGCGATAATTACGATGCTTTCGCAGTCGCAAGGTATTCCTCGAAGCTTGGTTCATACGTCATTCGAGAATTGGCTTACGATAATTTTGTCGCATAAAAAAAGCCCTGAGAAATCAGGGCTTTTCTTTTATTCAGGTACTGGCTCTGCCGGTTTTGCTACTGTTGCAGCTTCAACCTGTGGCTTGGCCTGCGAGTGAAGCGCCGCAATTACTTCCGAAACCTCTTCATACGCACCCTTGGCAAGATGCTTAAGGATGGCATTAACGTGCGCTACGGTCAGTTTCAATTCTAGTTCAAGATTATCC
>JGI24890J29729_1001420_pt1 | contig 10887 bp, 11 predicted proteins | sample FreactcultureFD7_FD_29729 | JGI IMG/M metagenome (IMG submission 29729)
TGCAACGTAACTGTATTAAGACTTGTCGCAACTAATCTTTGCATCACTACCCTCTGATCTATTGATAAAAATAAGTAATTAAATTTTTCTGGCGGAGACGAGGAGATTTGAACTCCTGAAGGCTTTAACACCTTACCTCGTTAGCAGTGAGGCGCACTCGACCGGGCTATGCGACGTCTCCTCGTGCGGGATTAGTTTACCTTCTATTTATCGGCATTTATCACGAGAAAGTCAGCCAAAGCCTTGGTTCCTGCAACCAGCCTGGCGTTATTCTCATCGGTCCCATGAGCCCAATCATGGGCGGCTTGGCACTCTTTCCCAAAAAAGTGATGGCGATCAACTAAAAGCTCTAAGCGGAGTTCGTCATTAACTTCAACATACCAAGACTCTGTCAATTTCGATGCAACATCTTTCCAACCATCTTGATCATGAAGTAAGTAATTACCCTCAGTTAGGACAACTTTTGTCTTGGCTGTAACAACACCTTCGGCAGCGATTGACTCTTCTATTTCTCGATGAAAGACGGGAAAATAAATATCATCTGTAGAGCTTTTGATTCTTTCTAGTAGTGCAGCAAATCCATGAGAATCAAAAGTGTCTGGCGCTCCTTTACGATTACGTCGCCCTAGTGTCTCTAACTCCTTATTACTTAAGTGGTAACCGTCCATTGGAACTAAAGTTACGGAATCTGTTGGAAGATTTTCAATTAAATATGAAGAAAGTGTTGATTTATCAGCACCAGGCTTATCAACGATGCCAATGATAACTCGACTACTGGGATGGTTGAGAAGCTCTGTAACCCGAGACAAAGCTTGTTCAAAAGTTATCTCCTCTTGTGACATTTTTATGCGTATGCTGCGACAATCTTTGCTTCCATGTATTCGCGTGCTGACTTAGCCATTGATTTATTGTCAGTCCATAAATTTCGCCAGATTGCAAGAGTGTTTGAAAGATCTGGAGAAACAACAGCAGATGAGAACGACTCAAATGTGATTGTTCCTGTGTAATTAATCTTTGCAAGAGCAGCAAAGAAAGAATCAAAATCAATATTGCCCGTACCTAGTGGTCCACGGTGACTTGCACCAATATGGACATAACCAAGTTGTGAACCAGCCGCTAGAACGGGTGAAACTAGATCCTGCTCTTCAATATTCATGTGGTAAACATCCAAGTGCACCACAACATTCTTCTCACCGATGTTCTTAATCATGTCTAGCGCTTGCTGGCCGGTGTTAAGAAGGTTTGATTCGTAACGGTTTACTGGTTCTAGGCCAACCGTGATTCCACGCTGTGATGCTGCCTGGGCCAAGCGGCGCAGCGCATTAGTAGCGTTTTCAAATGCTTTTGGGATTGTTGGCTTTGGATATTTTCCAAGTGCGCTAAAAACAACTCCACCTAGGTAATCTCCACCAAGTCGTTCGACAACCGTGAGTGCATCCATCAATCGTGCTTCTCCACGCTTAGCAATCTCATTATTTTCATTGTTGATATCTGCATCGAACGAAAGCCCGAGTGAACAAGCACTCTTCATGCCAAACTCTTTTAATGTTTTGGCTGTGTGTGCAACATCAATTGACTTTGGATCTAGTGCTGGAATCTCAATAAGGCCATATCCAGCTTCTTTAGAGTTCTTAATTGCTTCAGTAGCTTGTGCATTGCTCCAACCGCCGACCCATACAAGTGCATGAACTCCTAAAAGGTTTGTAATGTTAGCCATAATTCCTACTTTCCTGGATTTTGAAGAATTGTAATTGACTTATGAATTACAAATTTAGAGGCTACCAACTGCCATTTTTTACTTGTCAGATTACTCATATGAACATCCCAGTGACCCCTGTTTCGCCAGATCTCCCAAACGTAAATCCGATCTTCGGAATCATGGCTCAATAGAATTTCCAGAACATCACATCCTTGCTCCATCCTAACCCTTTTTGTATGCTCCATTAACTGACTCATGAATTCTATCCGTTGGTTTGGTTTTAGAGAAAGCTCAACAAAAATATAGATTTTGTCCATAAATTAATTTTAATCAATTCTATGTAGTTGGTGCATAATTGATTTGTTTAGTTTATAAACTTCGGAAAACAAACTGGCTAACTCACTATATTTTTTCTTGTTTTTAAGGTTTGGAGTAACCTGGGTTTCATTGGGCTGCCAGGACGCAATATCTTTTGGTGCAAGCGAGGCATTCAGCGCCATCGCTGCCATAAAAGCGTCTCCAAAACAGGCACCCAAAGTTACTGGGTATACCTTTTGAACTACACCGGTTATATCTGAAACTATTTGAAGCCACAGTGAACTTTTGGTTCCCCCTCCTACTGCCGAAATTGAACTCGGTTCAGCGCCTATCTCCCTAAATAGCTGAGTATGTTGCCCGATTCCAAAGCCCACACCTTCTAGTGCTGCTCGATAAATATCTCCTAACGAGTTACTCAGAGATAAACCAATTACTAAACCTTTAGCATGCGGGTCATTGATTGGAGTTCTCTCCCCCGAAAAATAAGGCAACATTAAAATTCCATTGGACCCAACTGGTGACTTTTCTGCCAAAGCAGTCAAAGCTGAATATGCGGATGCACCGGACTTGGTTTCCAACTCTAATAAATTTTGACCCATCGTGTCTCGTACCCAACGAGTGAGTGAGCCTGTCGTTGACATTCCGGCCAGAAGCGCCCAAGTTCCTGGAAAAAGATATGGACCTGACCAAAGTTGAGGATGAGTCACTCTTTTGCTTGTCACCTGAATCATAAAATGTGTTGACCCGTACATCAGCATCATTTCTTTATCATTAATAACTGTTGCACTGAGAGCTTCTGCTGCTGCATCAATTGTTCCTGCAACAACAATTGTGCCTTCTCTTAATCCTGTCATCTTTGATGCGGCGCTCGTAACTGTGCCGATAGGATCATTAGACCAAAATATTTTTGGGAGTCTTTCATTATCAACAACAGGGGCTGTTAGTTCTGGTGACCAATTAAGTTGAATTGGGTCATATAATCCGTGATTACTTCCAGCGGTGAAATGATCAATTGCACACACTTGGGTCAATCTCTGATTGATAAATGTACTTACTCCAACAAATTTATCTGCATTTCTGTAAATCTCTGGTTCGTTTTCTTTAATCCATAGAATTTTTGGTGCAGTCGCTTGACTAGATAATTTCACGCCAATTTTTTCAAATAGTGTGTCCTCACCAAAGTGCTCGTTTAATTGATCTATCTGCTTTGTAGCTCGAGTGTCCACCCCATAAAGAATCGCATTTCGAAGCGGATTTCCCTCTTTATCAACCGGTAAAACACACGGGCCAACTCCGCTTACACAAATTGCTCCGACTCGCTCCTGTGCTTCAGGTTCTTTATCAAACAATATTTTCAAACAGTTGAGGAAGCCTTGCCACCACACAATCTCTGCGTCATGTTCAGCCCATCCAGCCTTTGGAAACTGCACAATATGAGGATTTGCTGCGGAGGCGAGTACGGCGCCCTTCTCATCGACCAAGGCAGCCTTGGTCTCATAAGTACCGATATCAACTCCAATTGTCCAAGCCATATTGAGACCCTACTTTAAAAAATACGCTCCGTCCAGAAGATTTCTAAACTGCCAATAAGGTGGCTATCCTTCGCTATTATGAAGGAAAATCACCGCCAATTGACTCATGGGGAATACGCGCGCTTAGCCACAAAGGTTTCCTTTTACTACCACGAACTTGGTATGTCTCAACAAGATATTGGAAAAACTCTTTCACTTTCACAGGCTCGAATTTCTAGATTGCTTTCTTACGCAAATTCAAATGGCATAATTAAAACCATCATAGCTCCCCCATTAGGTGTGCACGTAAAGCTTGAAAGAGAAATCGAGGAAGCATATGGATTAATTGACGTAGTTATTTTTGACGATCAGTTTAAAGGTAATTTGACTACATCCTTAGCTCAGGAATCCGCTATCTTTCTTGAAGCTACGCTCTCTTCGGATGATGTTGTTGGCATTTCCTCTTGGAGCGCCACCTTGTTAGACACGGCTATAGCGATGAAGGTCAGGCCGCACAAATTTGTACAAAAGGTAGTTCAACTCATAGGTGGTATGGGAAATAAAGATGCTCAAGTTCATGCCAGTCGACTTGTCTCAAGGTTTGCTGAAGTAGTTTCTGCTGAACCTTGTTTTCTTGACGCACCTGGGGTTATTTCGGAGAAAGAAAAAAAGGAACTATACAGGCAACAAACTTCCGGAGTCACTCGACTTTGGGATGAATTAAGTTGTTTGATTACCGGTATTGGGCCAATCCCTCAGTCTCAACTTTTGCAAGCCAGTGGCCACTATTTGCATGAAAAGGACATGGAAGAAGTGCTTGGGAAAGGGGCAGTCGGCGAAGTCTGTCTCCGCTTTTTTGATACATGGGGAAACCCAATCAAGTCGAACTTTGAGGAAACAGTCTTTTCAATTAGTGCTCAACAATTAAAAAGGGTGCCGCGGCGAATCGGTATTGCTAGCGGGGATCACAAAATGAGCGCAATAAAAGGCGCCGTACAGGGGAAATGGATCAATGTATTAATCACTGACTTATCAACTGCAGAGCAATTACTCCCCTAGTTACTTTATTGCTCCCATCGCAAGTCCACGGACCAAATTCTTAGATAAAGCCGCGGCCAACAGAATAATTGGGATAACCACCAATGTAGATGTTGCCATCATAGGTCCCCAGCGAATGTCGTAACCAGACATGTATCCAAGAGCAACAACTGGACCCGTGATTGCGCTAGATCGGGTAAGAATTTGGGCAAAAAGCAGTTCATTCCAGCAAGCAACAAATACGAGAATGGCACTAACTGACAATCCTGGAATAGCTAATGGCAAATTGATGGAGAAAAATGTTTTTAATATGGAAGCCCCATCCACCGATGCTGCTTCATCAACTTCCTTTGGGATTGCTCTGAATTGATCTACCGATAACCAAACTACAAAGGGAATTGCAAAGGTTTGATAAATTATAATCATAATCCAGTAGGTATCAACTAACTTTAGATTAATTGCAATCAAGAAAAACGGTAGTACAACTACAATAGGTGAGATGAATCTATTTGAGATAATCCAAAACCATAAATCGTTTTTCTTTTTAAAGTCCCATCGAGCTAGCACATAGGCCGCCGGAGCTCCCAACATAAGTGCAAGCAGCGTTGAGATGGATGCAATTATTGTGGAGTTTAATAAGCCATGCATCACTGAACCCTCGGCTAAAATTTCTCGATAGTGTTCAAGCGTAAATGTAGGAATTAATCTTGGTTTTGTTGAAAATGTTTCTGTTTGGGGACGTAATCCTGTGATTATCATCCAATAAATTGGAAAGAGAATGACAAACATTACACCGCTACCAACTAATAATTCCCAGAACTTTAATCTCGGCTTCTTACGGTGCTCTCTTTTTGTATTTACCATGGTTTACGCCTCAATCTCTTTATAGAACAACTTAATGTATGTTCGTGACAAAACTATGCAAATTACAAGTAATAAGATTGCTTGGGCAGATCCCATACCAATATTGAATACTTTTCCAAAACCAATTCTGTTGATATAGAGACTTACTAGCTCTGTAGCAACACCTGGGCCTCCTTTGGAAAATGAATAAATCGTGTCATACATTTTTAGAATATCTGCTGTCCTAAGAATCAAAAGGGCAGTAAACCCCGGGAGTAGGAATGGAAGCTGCATATATCTAAATAGACTCCATCCTGCACCTGCATCTAGCTCTCCAGCTTCTAGCACTTGAGGAGGGATTACCATCAAACTTGCAATCAAAACCAAGGCTGCAAATGGAGTCCACTGCCATGTATCGAGCATTATGACCGCAATAAAAGCAGCTTTTTGATCCGCCAACCACTGGACGGGCTCAACGCCGATAAGTGAAAGGACATAATTTATTACTCCAAAGTCACTATTAAACAATAAGCGGCCCAATAATCCTGTAATTGTTGGGGTCACGGCTATCGGTAGTACTAACACAACACGTAAGAGTGCCGAAAACCGTGGTGAACGCAAATTATAAATGTACACAGCTAGAAGCGTTCCAAGAATTAATTGCAACGGAAGTGCAATTAATAGGAAAGTAAAAGTAATACGTAATGCTGTCCAAAATTCAGGGTTCCATAAAACGGCTTTAAAGTTATCGATGCCTACAAAACTGTGAGGTAAGTATGGCTTCGAAAGTTCATACTGTCGTGTACTAACCCATAATGAAAAAAGTAGCGGGAAAATTCCAATAACAAATAGGGTTATAACCGATGGGAAAAGTAGCAACTTGGCTGTGCCAGGCAACTTAGGTGATTTAACTTTTTGCAACTTTAATCCCGTTTCTATTCTAAATTAGTATGTCGCGCTCTCATTGAATCTGCATTTTCATTTAAATTCTCACGTAGCCCTAGTATAACTACTTCGAAGAATAGAAAAAGTGCTGCTTCGTATAAGCTACCCATTGGTAAAACTTTTCCTTCTGACTCTTGATCGTCGGCCATAGTTTGAGCTGGGATATAGACAACTAATTGATAATTTTTGGTAGCTAACAATTCTGGCTGGGCTGTAAGCATACAAACTTTTGCATTCGCGGCTAAGGCAATATCAACTAAAGCACTCACTGTAGAGAAGTAGCCAGGACCAGCGCTTACAATGAGCAAATCTTTTTCACCTACCGGTGGGACATTCATATCCCCTACAAAATATGCTTTTAAGCCCAAATGCATCAACCTCATGGTGAGAGATTTCATCATTAAACCTTCTCGCCCAACTCCATAACAAACAATGGAGTCTGCTGAAGCGATATTTAGAAAGAGATTTTCTATTTGAGAGAAAGTGGAGGGCGTAAAAACGCCCTCCACTTCCTTAACAGCTCTCTTTAGAAGTTCGTGACTTGAATCATTTCTCATTGGTTGACTCATAGTCCCTAAAGAACTCCTTTCGATTTTCAGTAATTACTGAAGTTTAGGCTTCTTGCCTGAGTAATAGCCAGCATCGGTAAGAATCTTCAAGACTGAAGCATCGAGTTTGGCTGTGCCATCCTTAATGCTGATCTTTCCTGATTGCATATCAGTACCGACTGCTGCGATTTCTTCAGACATCGCTGGCCATTCAGGGAAGCGTGGACGGAACACTGCGTTTCCGTACTTCTGCCATGACTCAACCATTGGTCCGAATAGACCAGACTTAGCAACTTCTTCATCCTTGTAGACAGCCATACGTCCTGACACGCCACCATTCTTGATGTATGTCTTTGCGTTTGCCTCTGAAGTTACCCACTGAATGAATAGCCAAGTTGCAGCTTGCTTTGCAGCAGATGTCTTTGAGCTAACACCTAGTGAGAAGCCGCCAAGTGCTGGAATTGGGTGGCCTGCTGGGCCTGATGGCTCCAGTGCATAACCAAGACACTCAGGAGTTACCTTTGATGTTGTCTGATCAGTGATTGTTGCATTGAATGCACTCCACTCAGTAATCATCGCAACCTTGCCTTGTGCAAATGCGTTAACAACTTCTGAGTGATCATCAGCAACTGTGCTTGCTGGCATGTACTTTGCCAAATCTTGGCGAAGTTGTAGACCAGCAACTGAATTAGCTGATGAGAGGTTTGGTTTGAAGTTTGAATCTAGAAGTGATCCTCCACCTGCCCAAACCATGCGCATAAATGAGTCAGCTGATTGTGTTTCACCACGAGCTGACTGAAGTTCGTATGCATATTTACCATTCTTTGTAAGTGCTGGACCATACTTTGTAAGGATTTCATCGTATGTCTTTGGAGGTGTTGTAAATCCTGCATCTTTGAGCATGCACTTGTTGTAGAACATCACGCCCGCATAGTTATCAAATGGAAGACCGTATAAAACCTTGTTCCAGGTGCCAAATGAATCTAGCAAGATAGGGAAGAAACCCTTTAGGTTTAAGGCTGGATCAGCTAATGCTGCATTACTTGTGAACTTGCTTAGTGGAACCATCCATCCTGATGCTCCAAAATTACCAATCCACACAACATCTGAAAGAACTCCATCGTAAGCAGCTTTACCGCCAGTGAAGTCAAGAGTTAACTTCTGAAGTGTGCTTTCGTAAGGAATTATGTCATAAGTAACTTTAATTCCTGTCTGCTTTGTGAAAGCAGGAATCATCTTTATTGCTGCTTTGTATCCGGGGCGATCCAAGAATGGAAGGTGGATCGTGATTCCCTTGTAAGGCTTTGCTGCAGTTGCCAAACTCCATGCTGCATTTGCGCTTGATGAAGCGCTAACAGTCAATGAAGCAGCAAGTGCTGCTACCGTCACAAAAGAAATAACTTTTTTGCGTCGTAACATTTTTCTCCTTTTTTGAACGAGAAGAAGCGCAGGTCTGCACTTTGTGATACAAACCTACAGCAAAATTTTTACTGAGAGAATAATTGGGAAATAAATTCCTAGCTTTTGACGTAACAATAGTGACGAGTTGAATATTAATTCAAGTGCTCATTTATATGAATATCTATTCAAAGTCTCTCCCTTGGATACATCATCGGCTATGGTGGTAGCATCAATCACTTAAGGGTGAGAAATACTTACAGGGGGTTCTTTTATGTTGTCTTTGGTTCTGGAACAAAAAGGCGAATTAAACCTTCGTGACTTCCCAATTGATGAAAAACTTGGACCGTCTGATGTCCGAATAAAAATGCACACCGTTGGTATATGTGGAAGTGATGTTCACTACTACACACATGGTTATATCGGAAAATTCGTTGTAAATGCGCCAATGATTCTTGGCCATGAAGGCGCTGGAGAAGTTATCGAAATAGGAAACCAAGTAAAATCCTTAAAGGTTGGGGATTTGGTTTGTATGGAACCTGGCGTACCAACTGCCCATAGCCCAGAGTTAATGATGGGACGTTACAACTTAGATCCTGACATAAGTTTTTGGGCTACGCCACCTTTTCACGGATGCCTTCGTCCTGAAGTAATCCATCCTGAAGCTTTTACTTTCAAGTTACCTGACGGTGTTTCCCTTGCAGAAGGAGCATTAGTAGAACCTGTTGCGGTGGGAATGATGGCTGCAACACGTGCAGGGATTAAACCGGGCGATATTGCACTCGTACTTGGTGCAGGACCAATTGGATTAGTAACGGCAATGTCGGCACTTGCGGGTGGGTGTAGCAAAGTAATCATCACAGATATTCAGCAGCCTAAGTTGGATGTTGCAGGGAAGTTTTCTGGTGTCACTCCTGTCAACACAGCTAAAAAAGAATTGGGGTCTGTAATTTCAAGAATGACGCGCGATCGGGGGGTCGACATTGTTTTTGAATGTTCTGGTAATGAAAAAGTCGCAGGTTCTGTTGTTTCGCATCTACGACCTGGAGGAACAGTGGTTCACATCGGTATTCCACTCGAAAATCTTTCATGGGACCTAGCCGCAGCGGTAGTTAAAGAAGCACGGATTGAACATGTGTTCAGATATGCCCACGTATATCCGAAGGCTCTTGATTTAATGGCAAGTGGGAAATTGGATGCAAAAGCACTTATAACTCATCATTTTGGTTTTAGTGAATCTGTTACCGCCTTTGATTTCGCTAAGAACATGCCACCTGATGGAATTAAAGTTCATATTGATATGAATAAATAATCGAGCACTTATGGCGAATTCGGAATGGGTAAAAGCGCCACATATCGATAGTTATCGTTTGGATCGAAAGGTTGCAGTTGTTACTGGCGGTGCTCAAGGTATCGGGGAATCTTGCGCGCATGCGTTGGTTGAGGCCGGCGCTCAAGTGATAATTGTTGGTAGGGACGAAAGTAAATTAAAATATGTTGTTAACGATTTGAATAAATTCGGTACTGCAGATTATTTTGTAGCTGACATTTCTGAATTAGATGAAATTAGTAAACTAACAACTTTTGTGAAAGACAAATATCGTGTTATTCACATTTTAATTAATAATGCTGCGATTGGCCAATGGAAGCCCGCTACCGATATTACATTGGCTGACTGGGAGTTAATGATTAGGACAAACCTCACATCTATTTTTCTTCTATCTCAACAATTTGGTGGAATGATGATTGAAAAGAATTATGGAAAAATTGTCAATGTTTCTTCCATATCGGGTTTAATTGTAAATAGTGAACATGATCATGTTCATTATGGAACAAGTAAGGCCGGGGTTATTCATCTAACTAAGAGTCTTGCCGCTGAGTGGGCAAAATTTGGTGTTCGAGTTAACTGCATAACTCCTGGATACACCTCTACAAAAATGCTTCAAGAATTGCTTGATACACCTGAAGGTAGAAATATTTCCGAACGAATTTCAAAACTCACTCCTATTGGTCATATGGCTGAAACCACAGATGTCAGCCAAGGTGTGCTTTTTTTCAGCGCCCCGGCATCAGATTATATAACTGGGCAAATCTTGTCTGTAGATGGTGGATATACGCTCTGGTAGTTATCCTTGTCTCATGGAAAATTCAGACAAAGCGTTGAATACCGGCAACAATTGCCTTTGTAAAGAATACAACCTCTACTGGGTGGCGACTTACTTGTCTCTTCGAAACCTAAAAAGTAAGCCTCCCACAACGATAGCTAGCAGAAGAGATTGCAGCGACAGGTGTATTTCTTGCTTCGGATGGTGCGAACATGATTAATGGAGCCGACTTAGTTGTTGATGGCGGATACACCATTCGTTAATTCCTCTGTCGGAGACGAGAAGATTTGAACTCTTGAAGGGTTTTACCCCTTACCTCGTTAGCAGTGAGGCGCACTCGACCGGGCTATGCGACGTCTCCTCGTGCTGGATCAGTTTACATCCTCAAAGCCACCCATCTAAATCCCTTGAGATAGGCGGGCATATGGCCTTTACCTTTATTTCAGTATTCCTTTTAAAGTCTCCTGTGCCCCGACTTCATG
>JGI24890J29729_1001422_pt1 | contig 10876 bp, 23 predicted proteins | sample FreactcultureFD7_FD_29729 | JGI IMG/M metagenome (IMG submission 29729)
TAAAATTGACCCACAAACTATGGTCAATATATAAACAATTTTGTTAAGCATAATCGACTACCTTTGTCAGCATTACCTGAACCAAAGTAGCCAAATCTATAACAGTATCATTTAATTGTTTTTTACCCTGTAAAGCAGGGTTCGCATTAAGCATCTCGATTTGATTAATCAATTTCCTAGCTTGCACTATNTCTTGAGATATATCATTCATTTTCTGTCCTTGTAAAAAAAAATAATAGTTGTAACAATAAAACCAAGGATAACAATGCCAGCAAAAGCCATTGCTTCCTCGTTACTCATTTAACTCTTACCACCTTNGCTTTTTTNAGAACCATCTCATACTCTACTTTGGCATGGTCATCTAGCTTGCGTAGGGGCAANTCTTGATAAAACTTCCATTTAGCTTGGTATTCAGGTTGTTCGGAAGGGCGAATCCAGCCATAAGACTTAACCCACCTTTCCTCAATGTCCGTACCAGCAGCAGTCCAAATATGTGAATTCAGTTCTTTGTTCATTTTGATTCCTCTAGTGAAGTTAAAAGATGTTTCCCCAACTTAATTGCTCGATCTACTGCTGATTTATCCCATTGGTCGTTTGATGGAACAGTAGAATCACCATCCACAGGAAACTTCCAATCGGCAGTTACTATTGCCTGTAATATCCTGGTTACTACATAAGTTCGTAAATCGATTTCCATATATCTGTCCTTATATTTCTAAATTACGATAAACAACACCATCAGACCATTTCTGGTCTTTTGATGATTCATAAAGCTGAATAATCCTTTCGGGAAATATTAGCTTTGGGTTTTGCCCTTCAAAACAAAAAGCATAGACAAAGGGGGCTTCCTTTGAGCTATACCACTCTAAAAACAAGGGAATTTTATCGATTTCCTTCTTTTTAAAATTTGCAGTACCTTTAACCGCCACAACAAAAGTTTCATTTTTCGTGGATACGATGTAGTCGGGTAAGTTACGAATCATAGAATTAATGCGAAAGTAATTTGGTACAAATTTATTTTTTTCGTCAAAACCCAATCGGTTAAATTGATAACCCATACTGGTGCAGTACTCCTCAAATAACCTTTCACCAATATTTTCTTCACTTTGTCGTTCTTGGTAGCTATTCGAACCTTTCATTTTCTAAGCCCTTTTATCCCTAAAGTCTAAGATAAACTTTTTCATCTCGAAATAACTGTTAAAACGAGCTTTGGCGGGGTCACCACCACACTCGACCCGATAGGCTTCCTCAATCTGTTTATCGNTGCTAAGGGGCAACTGAGCGGTTTTAGAGGCATTCTGTATCCAATCAGCCTTAAAGCCAATCCAAGATCGCTCGCAACAAATTTTCAGGACGTCACCCAATGTAAGGTTTGCTTTTTCTGCTTCCCGAATTAAACCCTTGATTGCGGTATCTGTAATAGGTTTCTTTTGTGCCTTGCGNATTTTTAAATANTCTTGCCAAACANACAAATCAACATTATCAGGACACATAGCATCGAAAGATGCTTTCTTTTCTTTATTATAGTTATTAGTTAATAGTTTATAGTTAGTAGTTAGGGATATGTCTGGGTTATCTTTGGAAACCGTTTGGGTTATTTCTGGGTTTTTCTTAGGTCTACCACCCAATTTACCCACTTCCCTNTTGCGTTCGGCTTTAGCGTGAAAAGCTGAAATTTCATCATCGCATCTTTTATGTTTCCAACCTTCATCGGTTTGGATAAAGAATTCTTCCAAAATACTGATAACTGTATCGTAACAAGTGGTCAACCTTAACCTACGAATTAAGGTAGAAAATTCCCTAGAAACCATGTTGGTTACTGTAAGGTTTTCTAGGGGTATGGGCTTTTCTGAATCATAGTAATGGTTAATTAATCGGAAATAAACAATTTCTTCTTCTAGGGAAAGATGGGCGGTATGCAAAGCCCAATCCGATATATTAAACTTGTAATAGTGCATAAGCTATCCCAATTTGGTCGGATTAAATTTATTGGATTCAGCATCATTAATCAAAATTTGAGCATTTTTTACGACTGCTCTAAATTGACCAATGGTTAATCTGACTATCTGGGGTTCTGATTTTTGTAGGTCGCCAGCCGACTTGAAACATATAAAACCTGTTTCATCGGCATAAACCTCAATCCCATCATGGGCTGGAAATTCAAGCATTTTGTTTCTCACAAAAAGTTATAAGCATCTCGCTGTTGGCAATTATGCCTCCACTTTTTTTAAATGGAAAGCATTTTTATAATAGTTTTACCACCTTTTATTATTTCACCCCTAAAAACATGGAGTTCATCTATTTGACTATCGTCATTCATAAGTCCAGCTTGAACCAGCGCATCTTCTAGAGCCTTTATTCTATTAGAAATATCGCTAATCCTACGGTCTTTAAAATGAAGTGTTACAGATAAACTTAATCTATCCGAACCAAACCTTATTGGTTGCTGGCTCACTATATGAGCCACTTGTTGTTTAAACTCTCGAGCAGCTAAAGTTAAAAATCTGCGATGCCCCGAAAACCCCCAATAGCTATTTACAGATGGGGGCAACGGTAACTCTAAAAAAAGGTTTTCTTTTTGTAATAGTTCAGGCATAATAGTTTTAGTAGCAATTTGCTACCTTATCACACGAAAGGATAATTATGTATAACAACAACAACTATTACCAGCCAGCAGATGATGGCACTATTGATCTCGGTACTCGGAAAGATGACCTTTTAAAGGACATTAAACCCAATACTGTAGACCGATTAGCTGAAGCGATTGGCGAAGATTTATTGGCAAAAGACAAAGAGCAGCTTCAAGATTATTTGGATAACAAAGATTTTGAAAATCTTGGTCGTAAGATTTGGGCTTTAAATATGGAGTATTGGGAAACTTGGGCTGAAAATGTTGCAATCGAGGATTACCATGCAGGGCTTATCGGAAATGATGATTAACACGACAGGTAAATAACATGTATTTAATCTATGATGAGTTCGGTGATTTAATGCGTAAAGTTCGATACAAAGCTGAAGCGCATTATTTGATTTGTAATCGTGAAGGTTGGTATTACAAGTTTATACCAAAGAAAAAAGTATCACTTAGCAGTTTTGAAGCAGCACCATTTTAAAACCACGAAAGGAATTAAATTATGGCTAATGATTTTTATGACAATTTAAAAATTGTTTGGAATGCTTTAGAAGCATATAGAGATAAATGCATTCCTGAAGGTGTTAAAGAATTTGATCAAGAATGGAATGAAGTTTGTACTGCCATGGCATTAATTACAGAAGATTTAGAAAACATACCACAACGATAGGGAAAAAATGAAAACTTTTAACGAACTCCGCAAAATTAATGTAAATGAACACACCGAGAAAAAAGGTAGGTTTACTTATTTATCTTGGACTTGGGCAGTAGATCAGTTATTGGAAAATGATCCAACTGCAACCTGGGCTTTTGGCGAACCGACTTACTTTGCAGAATCTGTAATGGTTTATTGCACAGTAACCGCTTTTGGCAAATCTATGACTTGTCAAATGCCTGTTATCAATAATCAGAACAAAGCTATCCCTAATCCAAATGCTATGGATGTAAATACAGGAATGCAACGCTGCCTAGTAAAAACTATAGCATTATTTGGAATTGGTTTATATATTTATGCTGGTGAAGATTTGCCTCAAGAAGATGCAGTCGATCCTCAGCCTTATGTAGATCAAATTATGAGTGCGATTGATCTTAATGCGTTAAAGTCGGTTTACTTTGCAGCAGTCAAAGCCTGTGGCGAACAAGTAGAACTGGCTAAGGCTAAAGACTTGCGTAAGGGTGAGTTGATGGCGGTGCAAGCATGAGTATATTAAATGAAAGAATTCAATTTTTAGGATTTGATACAAGAACTTTAAATGCTTTAAATCAATATCATATTGGATCCGATAAAAAAAAACCTATTATTTTTGTTAAAGATTTAATTGTTATAACAGAAAATGAATTATTAAAGCAACCAAATATAGGAAGAAAAAGTTTAAACGATTTAAAACAAATTTTAAGTTTACATAATTTAAAACTTGGAATGTCTGAAAAAAAATTAAATTTAAATTTTTTAATTTCAGAATTAACAATTCGAGATTATTTTTCAGCTAAAGCAATGCAAACTTTTTTAATTAATACAAAATATGAAAAAGAAAATATTGTTAATTTAGCGGTAATGTCATATTTCGTTGCTGATGTAATGATGGAAAATAGAGAATGACTACTTTTACTACTGAAGATAGAATCAATGCCCTTGAACCAATTCCCTTTGCTGGAATGATTGATATAAATCACAATATTCAGTTAATTAAACAGGGAACTGTCGAATGGCATCAACTTCGATTGGGTAAAGTTACCGCCAGCCGAGTCGCTGATATTATGGCTAAAACTAAAACTGGTGTATCTGCTAGTCGGGGAAACTATTTAGTTGAATTAGCCATCCAGCGTGTTACTGGGCAAATAGAAGAATCGTATAGCAACAGCGCAATGCAATGGGGAACTGAAACTGAACCTTTGGCTAGAATGGCTTATGAGTTGGCAAAGGAAACGCTTGTAGAACAAATACCTTTTGTTGACCATCCTAGTATTGAATGGTTTGGTTGTAGTCCTGACGGACTTGTTGAAGGTAATGGTTTAATAGAAATTAAATGTCCAAACTCAAGTACGCATTGGGCTACGATAAAATCGCAAGAAATACCAGCAAAATATCATTATCAAATGCAAACGCAGATGGCTTGTACACAAACAGATTGGTGCGATTTTGTTTCATTTGATCCTAGAATGCCTGAAAGAAGTCAATTATTTATCAAGCGTTTGTATAGAAGCAACGATGGTATAGCTGATATAGAAAAAGCAATTAAAGAGTTTTTAGTAGAAGTGCAGCAAGAAACCGATTTGATGTTAAATCGGAAATTTTAATCATCCAAAGGAGTAGTTATGGCATCAGTAAATAAAGTAATAATTGTTGGGAATTTAACCAAAGACCCAGAATCTAGGAGTTTTCCAGATGGCAGCCCAGTAGCCAATATTTCAGTTGCTTGCAATGAAAAATATAAAGACAAACAGGGTGAAACCAAAGAAGTCGTTGAATATATTAATGTAGTATTTTTTGGTAAGCTGGCTGATGTAGTATCTGATTACCTCAGGAAAGGAAGTTCGGTATATGTTGAAGGGAAACTCAAGACAGAGAAGTATACCGATAAGCAGGGCATAGAGAAGTATTCTACTAAGGTTGTAGCGAGTTCTATGCAAATGTTGGGGGGTAAACCTTCAGGAGAATCAAAACCTGTTGAAAAGCCCCAAAATTCATTAATGGACGATGAAGTACCCTTTTAAGGAAAAACCATGAAAAAAGCACTAACAGCAGTATTTTTATTCGCAGTATCAGCTTCAGTATTTGCAGCTTGCCCTATGTCAGCACCGTATCGCTGTGTTTTATGGGGTGGTAAACAAATTTGTGGCTGTGGGGTATAAAATATACCTAGACTTGCCGATTAAGTCTTTGGGGCTATCATTCAGGGCTTGCATCCCTAAAATCTGCATTTGGCGCAATGCCATTCCCTTTCGTGGTTTGATAGCCCCACCTTTTTTGCTAAATCATTGATTTTAAACAATAAAAAATATTTATTATAAATGCTTTCTTTTTTGTAATAGTTCAGGCAAAATTCTGTTATGGATTGAATAAATCCTAATTTTCACGAAAGGAAATTAAATGAAAAAATCTTTTATTAACGGTATTCAAGTTGCAATTCTTCGCCACTCTATTCTCGGCAAGCCTTGTGGCATTCGAGTGCGTGTTGAGTTAGCTGAAAAAGCTGCTGGTTTAGAAACTTACAAAGTTTGGGCTGGTTTTTCTAAAACCGAGGAAAACTATCTTGGTGTTTTAACTTCTAACCATTTAGGCTAATCATGAAAAATATTCCAATGTGGCTTGAATGGGTAGCAGTTGTAGTAATGGGCGTTTTATTTGCTTTTATGTTTTTTTATTAATCATCAATCAAGGAGTTAATCATGTTACTAATTATCGACACTCAATACCGTGAAAATTATGGCGCACACGATTGGGATGGTGAGGGCGAATGTCCGCAGCGCTGGAAAAACAAAGGTGGTAGCAGCATTAAAATTTCGGGCGCTCCTGAATCCACTAATTTGTTAGCCTTAGAAAGTTTGGCTTTCGATGCTTTTTCCCACTATGACGATTTTTGTGAAGAATTTGTTTTAGGTGTGCGTTTTGAATCTGACGACTATATGTCCGATTACGAAAAATCTCAGTTGGAGTATGAAGGCTTTATCCAGTTTGCCGAGCCTACTTTTACATTTGTTGAAATGTTGCAAAAAGCTGCTCCTGCTATTGTTTTTAGGAAAGAACTCGAAGAAACGCAAGCCTAACTGATGAGCCTTTAATAGGCGAAACCCCTGCGGGGGTCTTAGGTAATTTAACTCACGAAAGGAATCAAAATGGCACACGAATTAACAATGGTTGGTGATAAAGCTGAAATGGCTTTTGTTGGCGAAACTCCTTGGCATGGTCTTGGTCAAGAACTGCAAGAAGGGGCTTCAATTGAAGAATGGCAAGTAGCTGCTGGAATGAATTGGGAAATTCAATCTTCCCCTGTAAAATTTGATTGCAGCGCTACATATCCTCGTTCTTTTACTGGGCAAAATGTTTTGTACCGTAGCGATACAAATGCACCTTTATCTATTGTTTCTGATCGCTATAAAGTTGTTCAACCAGCAGAAGTTTTAGAATTTTTTAGAGATTTAGTCGCTGATAATGGTTTTAAAATTCATACTGCTGGAACTTTAAAAGGTGGCAAAAAACTATGGGCATTAGCCGAAACAGGAAAATTTGGAGAGGTTTGCAAAAATGATGGAGTTGGTGGTTTTCTTTTGCTTTCTACTTCTTGTGATCGTTCCTTGCCTACAACTGCTCGTTTTACTACTGTTCGGGTGGTTTGTAATAACACATTGGGAATGGCTCTTTATAACATTGATAATTGTGTATCTTTTAGCCATATTCAGCAGTTTGATCATGAAAAAATAAAACTAAAACTTAGTTCAGCAGTAAATGCTTTCGGTTCTTTTATGGAAATGGCTAAATTGCTGCAACGCAAAAATATGTCTACTGCTTCTGCCGATAAATTTGTAAAAGATTTAATTGCGCCATATTGGCAAAATAAAGATTCAGGCAAAATTATTGAAAATAATAGAACTTATAAAAAAATCATGGCTTTGTTTGATTCTGAAGCAAAAGGATCGGAATTAGTTGGACATACAAAATGGGGAATGCTTAATGCGGTGACTGAGTATTACGACCATCTTGTTCCTTCCAGAACTAATGATGCAAGGCTTAATAATGCTTGGTTTGGACATGGCGATAACATGAAAAACAAAGCTGTTGAATTATTATTTGTTTAAATGTAATAGTGGTAATATATCCCCTATCTAACCAATAGGGGATTTTTTATGGAAAAGAAACCAAGTATTAATGCTGCAAACAAAGTTCATACTATTTTTAAACAATTTAACAAAAAATTGACTCTTGTTGAAATTCAAAATGAAACCAAACTTGAAGCCCCACAGGTATCTATGGCTCTTTGTTATTTAAGAAGGCAGCGATATTTAAGCAGGGAACAGATTACAAATCCTTCTAATAAAGGCAGAAGGAATATTTGGACTTATACCTATCATCCCGAAANATTAGAGGCTGCTCAATGAAAATTGAACAACTNGATATTGAAAAATTAATCCCTTATGCNAACAATGCAAGAACNCACGATGATGCACAAGTAGCNCAAATCGCAGCTTCTATTAGGGAATTTGGTTTTAATAACCCTGTTTTAATTGACGAACAAAGTACCATTATNGCTGGACATGGTCGTGTATTGGCTGCTCGTAAACTGGATTTAGTTAAAGTTCCATGTATTAGATTAAACCATTTATCCGATATACAAAGAAAAGCATATGTTNTNGCNGATAACAAAATCGCTTTAAATTCTGGNTGGGACGAACAATTATTAAAAATAGAGATAGAAAATCTTATTGAAAATGAATTTGATATTGATTTAACTGGTTTCGATCCATCTGAAATTCAATTTAAAGAAATAGATTATTCTATTTTGGACGATGCTAGTGATTCTATAAATGAACAAATAGATGATATGACTGCTGGCGTTAGAAAAGCTATTCAAATAGAGTTTGAACCAGATCATTATCAAGAAGCCCAAGAATTAGTTAAATTTTGGCGAGATGCTGGTGCGTATGTAGGTTATATGTTAATTCAGCATCTTAAATCGGAAAAAGAAAAATCTGAATGATTTGTTTTATTCCATCTAAAAACAGGGCAAACACGAAAACATATAAATTGTTTCAGGATGCGAATATTCCAGTAAAACATTTTATTGAGCCTCAAGATTGGGATAAATACGATGTACCATTTAAAGTAAACATAGAAAAAAATGATCAGGGAATCGGCTATGTACGCAACTTTATGTTGAATTATGCTAAAGAAAATAAGCATGATTGGATATTAATGTGTGATGACGATGTTTCCGCTTTTGGTATTTACAATGGAAAAACAGTAAAAAAAGATGCCAATATTTGGTGGGAAATTTTTGAAAAAGCAAAAAAACTGCCTTTTGAGCTTATTGGAATCAATTATCAGCAACACGCTTGGCATGAAAAAACAGCATATTCAATTAATAAAAAAATGGCAGAAGTTTGCGTTTTAATTAATGTAGCTAATATTCGTTGGCAATATCGATCTGAATTTAATCTTAAAGAAGATAGAGATTTCGCTTTACAAACAATTAAGCGTGGGAATGGAATATTAAGATTTAATCATTATTTTTTTGCATGCCCAAACATAGGCTCAAATACTGGTGGTTTACAGGATATGTATAAATTAAAGCGTGATGAAGAATCTGCTGTAAAACTAGCAAAAGAATGGTTTCCTTTTATCGAAATAAGGAAAAAAGGCGATCGTATTGATGCTCAAATAAACACAAAAGCATTAGCTATTCATTACGGAAAATCTGTTAAATGAAAACTGTCGAATTAGTAAAAATTGAACACAACATCAAAATAGGGGATCAATGCCCTTATATTGAACCAAATGTAGTGGAAGATACTATTTTTACTTCTAATGGCATTCCAATTGGATTTTATTTAAAAAATATTAGCGGTAAATTGCTGCAGTATGTAGAGATTGCTAATGCTGAATTGCTTTCTAATAGAGTTCCTAAAGAAGAAATGAGTCGTGGACCAAATTCTAAATTTTATTTAGATAGATTAAAAGCAAAAGGCGAAACTATAGTAAGTCAATACAGCACAATTATTGGAAGTTGCGCACCTAGACCACATATGAGAATGCCTTATCCAAGGCGATCAATGGTTCACGATAGCCCAAGTGCTCAGAATTTTATAAAAGCCATGCTATTGGCTTGTAAAGAGGCTGAAGATACCATTAAAGAGGTAACCCCAAACATATTTAACGATCAATTAAAAATTATTACGGAAAAAGTTCCACCTGAATGGCGATTTGGTCGTTTATTCACAAGTTCTATTAGTAATTTTAATATTGCAGCCAGCTACCATCGGGATGCTGCTAATTTAGAAGGCTGTTGTAATGTCATTATTGCTAAAAGAAGCCATGCAAAAGGAGGCAATACAACTGTTCCTGATTATGAGGCGACAGTCGATAGTAGGGATAACTCTATGTTCGTTTACCCTGCCTGGCGAAATGTTCACGGTGTAACTCCAATAATCCCTTTAAAAGAAGGCGGTTATCGTAATAGTTTAGTTTTTTACCCATTGAAAGCATTTAATAATTATTGGAAATGAACGATGAAGAACATAAACATCGTTGTGCAGTTCGGCAAATGTTGGCTTATCGGAAAGCATGGGGATTAAAAAAATTTCAAATTTACATTAGAAGCGAAAGGACTATTAAATTATGGTTAATGTTACAAGCAGATTTTCTAAAACAGTGGGAGTTGAAAAATCGGGGGGAATTGGGCAGGTGGGAGAGTTAATCGATGCCACAACACTTCAACTTAAACTTAATAAAGCCTTAGAAGATGCCGATTATTGGCGGTTAATGTATGACAAAATGCTAAAACATATTGAACACGAAAGCACTTATATCAGACATTTAGAAAAACAACTTTGGGGTGGACATACATTTTGAGCCAATGGCTAATCGCTAGTATCGGGGTTGTTTACCTTTTTGTATCAGCGAGTTTATTTGTTGAAGGAAAAGCTGGATTAGCAATCGCTTTTTTAGGTTACAGTATTGGCAATGTTGGGCTATTTTTGGCAGCAAAGTAAATAAAATGAGGCAAAACTTCATACTATCACATAGACTTGCAAGAGCAAATGCCCTTAAAGCTGTCCAGGAAGCCCCTGAAGGTTACGCAGTTGAAGTTAAACCCCGAAGTCGCTCACTAGAACAAAATGCGCTTCTACATACCTTAATTCAGTTAATAGCAAAAAAAGTAGTTTGGGCTGGATCGTATAGAGAAATCGATACTTGGAAAAGATTATTGACCGCAGCTTGGCTTAGGGCTAGAGGTGACCCAATACAAATGTTGCCTTCTATTGACGGATATGGGGTAGACATAGTTTTTCGTAAAACTTCAGATTTAACTGTAAATGAGATGACAGAATTGTTAGAATATGTACAAGCGTGGGCAATAGAGCAAGGGATTGAACTATGACCAAAGATGAAAAACTACACTATGGCAAACTAGCTAAGTTTGGTTGTGTATTATGCTTTCAGCAAGGATATGGAGAAGGCACTCCAGCCGAAATTCATCACATAAGAACTAATGCTGGTTTAAGAAAAGATTCGCCAGTAATACCTTT
>JGI24890J29729_1001423_pt1 | contig 10874 bp, 11 predicted proteins | sample FreactcultureFD7_FD_29729 | JGI IMG/M metagenome (IMG submission 29729)
TAGCCGTAGCGGTAACGTCAGATTGGATAATTCCATTAACAGTTACTCCTCGCGCATCTGTTGAGCCAGTTATGTTCTTACCAATAGTAAGTGTGGTTGCGCCCTGTATACCTAGACCCCCGATACCCAAAGCACCAGCAAGATAGTTGTTGGCAGTACCTGCCATATACAGATTCCACACACCTGTAGCAGCCGCTAACTGACCATAAAATCCGTAGTTATTTGTCGCACCTGTAAGGGTATTGAATACATAGAAGCCGTACTGGTTGGTGACAGAGCTTCCTGCACCGAAGGTTCCTTGTGATGCGTAGAAATGCGTCAAATTGGTTAGCGTAAATGAGGCTGCTTGTGTTTGAGCATAAGCGCGGTAGTAATAAGCACCAGCAGTCACATCCGATTGGACTGTACCGCCATTGAAAATGCCATAAGCATTAGTAGCACCTGTCATATTTTTCTGGACAGTTAATGTTGTCGCGGTGGCAGGAGTACTCCCGATACCTAACGCGCCAGCAAGATAGTTCGCTGCCGTGCCACCCAGGTATAAGTTCCAGTTATTGCGAACAACTGTCGCAGTACCAGTACCCGAAGCAACNCCTACGGTGGCATTGAGAACGGTAAATTGAGTTGAAGAAGCAGAGTTAATCGTGACCGAAGTGAGGTTAAGAGAGGAACCTGACGAGATACCTAGATTAGTAATCGAGACAACAAGTCCAGGGGCAAAGTCATTGGAAGCGGTATAGGTGACGGTAGTTCCATCACCAGTTGCGGCTGTGACGGTTGCGGTGGCTGAAGTGTTTAATCCGCCTTGGTAGGCGTAGTTATTTGTTCCTTGCGCTATGGAGCTGTCTACTGAGAACGCATAATGATTTAGGATAGACGAACCAGTCGCAAGCGTTGTTCCCTGAGCAAGAAATTGTATAACAGCATTGAACGCCACACCACCAACAGTTTGTAGAGAAGACCCTATTCCAACCGCTTGCGTTGTCACCCCTGATTGAATAACAGAACGCATATAGATTCCCTGTGCTGTGGTTGCGCCAGTAATCGGGATACCAAACCTCAAACCAATTGTTGTAGAAAGAGAAGGAAGCCCGATATTTCCATCAGAGTTAATCTGCAACCGAGAAGTAGAGTTAGTTGACAGTGCAATAGTATTGGCTGCTGGAAGGTATAGACCGTTGGTTGGTACGGTGGCAGAAGTAGGGATAAAAGAAAGGGCAGTTACCGAACCTGCGTTAGAGATCGTGTCACCAATAAGATTGTAAGTTCCTGCCGGAACAGTTGCAGTACCAGAAGCAACGGCAACAGGGGATAAAATTGTAGTTCCTGAAGTCGCGCCTGTGAGGGTAAGACTGGAAGCAGAGGATACAGAGCCAGTAATACCTTGAGGACCTTGTGCGCCTTGTGAGCCAACAGGACCTTGCGTTCCTTGAGAGCCAACTGCGCCTTGAGGACCTTGAACGCCTTGAGAGCCAACTGCGCCCTGAGGACCTTGAACGCCTTGAGAACCAGTGGCACCTTGAGTACCTTGAATGCCTTGTGGTCCTTGTAGACCTTGAATCCCTTGTAGCCCTTGATATCCGATAGCGTTAAGTTCTACCCATTGATAAGTGTTTCCGTCAAAAGTATATGTATATGAGGTTCCGTCAGACGAGTCTACCCACCTGTCCCCTACGGCAGGGGTTAGCGGGGGAGTAGTTGAATAGGTGTAGAACGTGCCCCAACCTTGTAGGCCTTGTAACCCTTGAATACCTTGTACGCCTTGGGCGCCAGTATTACCTGTTGTACCTTGTGTACCTTGAGTACCTTGAATGCCTTGTGGTCCTTGATAGGCAATAGTTACAGTGTCTAGACTGGAATCAATTACGCTGATAACCTCTTGAACTGTAGAGGTACATGTTGAGCAATCACATCCTGTAGGATGAGAAGAATAAATGATAGGCATTAGAATGGTCCCAACGGATTACTAACCTGTGCGTGAGTAAATACTTTTCCGTATAGATATGTTTTTACAGTTCCATTTGGTGCAGTTAGCTGCAAATCGTAATAAGAAACATTTGGGAAGCTAGTTGTAGCTGAACCTGCAAGACTGATTGTAAGTAAGTCCACTGCCCCACCTGTTGTAGAGGCTGACTTGGTGAATGTAAATGTACCAATAATTACAGGCCCAACCATGCTTCCAGGAACAGAAGGGTATAGGCGAATTTGAGCTAGAGGAGTGTAGCCTGAAATATCGAAAGAGAATTGAACAAGCTCTGTAAAATCATCTCCAGCATAGAGGGTAAGGTCTTTAACTTGAGCTGTTGTTGCGGGGGTTACATCGCCGTATGTAGGCATAGAAAGTAGTACGCGTTGTGGAATAGACCCGTCATCCACTTCTTGTGGGCGGTAGATAGGTACATAGCGATTTGTAAGGCGACTTATACGTCGTAGAGTAAATGTCTCAATACGATGTAAACCAATGTTTAACAATACACATAGTTCACGGTATTGTTCTTTACGCTGTTGAATGATCTCTGAAAGTTGACGATAACGCTCTGAGCGTGGGATGCTTACCCCATCAGGAGAAATAATATCAATATCAAATGATGCATCGGTAGCTAGAGCATATAGGGCTAAAGTAGATGCAAGTATGACCACTGGGTACTCTTCAACTACTGGGAGGGTACTAAGAGTTACTAGGCTTCCATTACTGTCAGTAGAGGTTCTGCCATGTTCTGCGAAGGCTGTGTTGATGTAGTAGCAGATCTCTGAGTCTGTAAAGTAGCGGTAAGCAGTCCCTACTACTGTGATAGTTGAGTTATTATCTGGGGCAGAAGCTAAGGTAATAACTCCAACCCCTTCTTCTACTACAGTAGTGTTTGAGACATTTGTTGTTAAGGCCGCTACTGTGGCCACTGCCGAAGCTGATGATACTGGGGTTCCTGTAGCCGCATTTGTAACAGTAAAGTTAGAATTTGACCTAGTTGCAATAGTTACATTTGTAAGGTTAAATGCATTTGTAGACAGGTTTGTAATGGACACTGTCTGACCTGCAGTAAAGCTATTAGCCGCTGTGTAGGTAACAGTACCTCCTGAAGCAGAAGCTGCAGTTACTACTGCAGTAAGAGCTGGTCTTGTTACTTTGATGCTTAAAGTAGCTCCTTGTACAGGTGCTTGGTTAAGCTGGTAGCGTGTGGTTATCCCATCCCCAGTAAACGTGTCGACAAAGGAACGAGCGGTATCGCCAAGTTCGGCACGTAGTATGTTAGACAGAGATGCTAATGTGGCCACAGATCCTCCATAAAGGCTATGTGCTAATTATCTAATAAAACCCCTGATTAGTCAGGTTAAAAAAGGCTCAACTCCTACAGGAGGGCGGTTGTAGGAGTTGAGCGGACTATAGAGGAAATTAAATCCTCTTACAAACGACTAGACAAGTAACCTTTTTCTTCAAGGTGGATAGAAAGTGCTTTTGAAACTTTGTACTTCTTTCCAGCTTTAAATGAATAGAAATTACCTGCGCCAAAGACCATCTGATCGATATCTTCCGCGATGCGTACTACGACCGAGTCATCGGCTAGCGATACGCCCACACTTTCAACTTCGTCAATAATAGTTGGGGCTGCTGGGTTTGTTGTCACATCAGTGACTTCAACCTCATCTTTGTACTCTTGTGTACGAGTAGCCATTGAAATTTCATTGGCACGAGCAGCTTGCTGCTCAGCCACTGCCTTGATTTGTTCTTCACGTTGACGTCCTGTAACGTCAGATACTTTTGCTTTTGACACGATTATTATTCTCCTTGTAGGTTAGTTGGAATGGGGGGAGACAGGGCTACTGCCTCCCCCCAGTTAAATTAATTCGTTTCCGTAATTACCACACTTTGGTCCGTTATGAGACCGAGGCCGTAGATTGCATACCAAGCAAGTGCATGCTCACGACCGAAGTCAAGAATACCGCCATCGCGGAGTTCGACTGGAAGTGAGATTGCGTGGCCGAATGCGTTATCTCCAATGAAGATAGCTGAGTAGCGGTCAGCTGAACCGTTACCGGTCTTTGTTACTGGAGTTGTGTAACCTCCACCAGTTGGGTAAACAATAGAAGCTGGATCAACAGCTGTATCTGTGGTGTAGTTAGTACCTGCACCGTTTGTTACCTTGTTGATCTGAGTTGTCTCAATGAAGACTGTGTCGTACAAACGACCGATTTCACCGAGCATGAAGTTACCTGGAGCTGCGTACTTGGTGACTTCAATGAACTCTGAGTTATCGCGAAGGCGACGGCTCTGGTGAGGGTGGACGAATGCAACATAGGTCTCACCAAGGCGAGGAATGTTACGTGTTGCAAGTGTCTCAACTGCGTCCTTAACAGTACGTGTTGAGAGGAAGTAGTTACCTGTCATAGAAGCACGTGATGTACCGTTTGAGCCGTATGCGTAAAGGTTGTTACCCGCTGCATTTGAAGCTGTTGAGTATAGACCTGAACGATCTTCACCGTAGATAACAGATGAAGCAGCCATGAGGGTGTCACGAGCCTGGCCATCAAGGTAGAGAGCCATGTTGCGGCCAAGAAGACGTGAAGCAGAAGCCATTACGTCATCGAAGGAAGCATTAAGTAGAAGTTCAGATACTGCGATTGCGTATCCATGTTCTGCAACAGTGATTGAGAACTGTTGAGCTGTCAATGCGTTTGTTGACATACGGACGCCTTCAACAAGAGCTGAAGCGTTTCCGAGGTTGTTATAACGCATGAAGTTGATCTGGAGACCAGGAGCTACGCCAAGTTCTGTCTTCTTAACTGCGAATTGTTCAAAACGCAAGATAGGCATTGACTGGAATAGAATTTCCTTAGACCAGATGGTCTGAATTGCTTGTGTAAGCTGGCTGTTAGCGCCAGAATACGCTGTTGGGGCAGCGGCTAAATTGCCGGTACCTGTTACGGATGATGCCATGTCGGTGTTACTCCTTGTTCATATATGTTAGGGGGTAGTTGCTATTTAGTTTTTAACCAAAGATTCCTTTGTCCGACCCACGTCCCATTCCGAGACGATCGCGAACTTTTGCGTATTCAGTAACCGACATTGCGGCAATTTGCTCCGCTGTAAACTGTTGTTGATCCGAATTGTTTTCCATGGTTGGGGGCAAAGTAGGTTTTGTTCCGACCATCTCACGACGGGCTGAACTTAAAGCGCTCTGTGCCGAATCTAGAATCTTAGAGGATCGATCTCTAAGTCCAGTAATACTGTTTTCAATCTCTTCAGGAGTATTTCCTGAGATTAGATCTACAAGCTCAGGGATAATATTATCCTGTTCTTCCTGTACGCGACGATTGCGATACTCTGTAATAGCAGCGTATTGACGTTCACGTTCTACTAACGCGAGATTGCGTGCGTTTTCGTTACGAATCTCTTCTAGCTGTGATTGCCACTCTTTCTCTTTGAGATCAAGTAGTTCACGTGTGCTCATCTCTGCTTCAGCCTTTTTACGAGCTTCTTCTTCCGCTTCTTTGCGTAGACGCTCTGCTTCTGCTAGACGCTCTTCACGATCTTTCGCTAGAGTTGATACTTCTCCTTTAAGAGATTCAATCGTGTCATAGAGCTTATTTTTTTCTTGCTCACGTACGCGCTTGATATCATCTTCAGTGTATGTCTTTTGTTCTACGAACTGAGAGGCCACTGTATTGCTTGCTGTAGGGGCGGGGGTTCCTTGAGCTTCCATGCTGAAAGCTGCCTGAGCCACTGCATCCGTTACAACTGGAGATGCTTGTTCTGACATAGTTGTTCCTTTAGGTTAAGAGGTCGTTGTCCGATTTAGTGCCACGATGACCTGCGGGTTTGTTTGGTATATAGCATGACAAACATTTAGTCTGTAGTCATGCTAAAAGCTAGTTTGTTTGTCCTTTGAAGTCGTCCATTGCTCCACCGTCTTTATCGGCCGCACGCCATTGCGGCATCTTAGTGCCGTAGGCTTCCGTGACCAACTCTGACTGCATTTGAGCAAGAGTCTGTTCTTCAAATGGGGTGATAACTCCAGGTTGTCCAAGAGGTCCTGGACCTGTTCCATCACCAGGCTGTGCTCCAGGAGGCGTAGTACCGTCTGGCATCATTCCGGTTAAAGAAGTAATAGCTGAGTTAATCTGTTGCTTGATAAGGTTGATAGCTCCATCAGCCTTAGCATCCTTGATAAGCTCTGCACGAATTTCTTCGAGCTTCTCTGCTGGGAACTCTTCGCCAAGCTGACGTAGTGCTCCTTCACGGCTTTCAAGATTCATATTCATCTTCTGCTGGATTTCATTGAGAACAATGAGTTTATCTAGTGGAAGAGGCTGTGGGAAGTGAACAATGGTCTCATAGGTTAGAGGGTTGTTCAAATCTAGTTGTGTGAGCTGGTTTTCCTTAATAGGCCCATTAAATACCGGGTTGTAGGTAAACATCTCAGGTTCTTTAAAGGCCAAGGTACGTAGAACAAGTTCATTGATACGACGTAGTCCCTCACCATATTGTACTAGCTTTTGCTGGTAACGATTCATCAGAGGCTGGTACTGGATAGAAAGAGCAACACCGGAGGTATTAGAGATAGGCTGTACTTGACCAAGTGCTGTCTCTGGCACACCGATCATCTCATGCATGCCCGTCTTAAGCATTTTAAGGTACTCCAGAGCCCCCATGAGGCCTTGTCCGCCACCTTCTAGGTTAAATACTTGTGCGTCCTTTGGAAGGCCTCCCCAGACCTTTTTAGGGCCCTTTTCAAGGGATGATGCTTTAGCTCCTGTGATAACTGTAACAGGGGCCGCATGGTAGTTGACAATGTCTGCAATGTCTGTAGCTGTTTCGTTATAGGCGCGGTTTAGCGTAATAACGTCATGGCAATCAGAAAGCCCCCAAGGAGAACCCGAAACGAGGACGTTGGGTATGTGAATAATAGGCACAACCCCGATAGGATTAGGGCGGGAGTCAATGAGTTCATCATTAATGTATTCCTCAATTCGATCATCGGTAAGGATTTCAGTGTAGGTATAGACCTGACGTGTACCCTCTACAGATGTGCCCCAGAAACGATACTTAAGCTTGAAACGAATTAAACGTGAACGATCATGTGGGTGGAACTCTGGAAAACAAAAAGAAGCGTTTAGAGGTAGGATGCGAACACGTCCTGGATGCCTTCCTCCTACGGAGTCTTCATAACCCTCTTCATAAGCTACCTTGACGAATACGTCGCCTGATACTCCGCCTTGCTGACCCATCTCCCAAAGTACGCCGTGCTTGTTATTGTCGATCTCCCAAACACGCTTTAGGATATCTGGGACGATAGCTTCTGTTGCAAGTGGGCTACGGAAAGATACTCCGCGTCCAAACGTAAAGTTAATAATAAAATCTGTAAATGCGCGATAGTAGTTATATACCATCTGCGATTCGCCCATCTCACGGCGATATGACCAGTGATGTCCTAGATACATTGCCCAGTTAAGTGAGTAACGGTTTAGACGTGGGCCATGAACTTCGAACTCTTCATCCGCTAGTTCAACAAGGCCTAGTGGAGAAATCGAGATTGTTAAGTCACTCGACGCCGCTCTATACGACGGAGGACTAAAATCAATACCACCACTCATCTATTAATTCCAATCATAATTGCCCTCATTTTTTAATATACAAAGTATTTGTATCTTTAGCTTTTTTCTTAAGTCTTGCTTCTTTAGCAGCTTCACGCTTTTTAGCTTCTGCTTTAAAATCTCGCTTCTTAGGATCTACTTTTTTTATAGAATCTGTATATCCCTCACCAGCAGCCGCATACTGTTGGCTTATTAATTTATTTGCTTGAGGAGTTGTTCCTTTTCCTCTACGCTTAGGATACTTAGCTTTAGCTGCATCCTTAATAGCTTCAAGAAGCTTTGGGTTAGTTGGAACTGTTGGCATTAGTCTCCCTCATGTAATCCCCGGCCTTGCGACCGGGGACAACATTAGTATACCTTAATTAATCCTGAACCGATGCAGGATTCATGCGTCCGTAACGTCCGCCGCTACGAACTTCTTCTTCAATGACAACAGTAGAGTGGTCACCAAAGTTACCTTGAGCAAACTCGCCAAGGTATGTTGGGGCTTCGACCCAAGCAGCTGAACCGACGTGGGCACGCTCCTTCATGGTCTCTTCAGGGTACTTTTCCATAACGTTCATGTTGTGGTTAGGACGACCAGCTGGTGTGTCATAACCTTGATCCAAGCCAAGTTGGAAGTCATTAGGAACGTCTGTGTCTGTTGCAACGCCTTCTTCGAAACGAAGTGGTCCACGAAGACCAGGTGCTGCAGGGCTGAACTTGCGTTCATAGCTTGTGCCTACGCGCTCAGGGAATTGAGGGGTAGGTGCAATATTTTCCATTGCCATTTTTTATTCTCCTATAGGGTTGGGATTGAGGTCCTCAGGGTTAATTCTCGCTTGTACTGAGGGTTTTGTCATACTAAATTAAAAGAAAGGACTGGCGCTTACTTCGATAGTAGGCATAACCATTTCTTGGGTTAGAGAGCAAGCTAGGGCCAATGAGTCCACAAAATCGTCGTGGGCATGGGCTTCGTCTGGAGCAGCTACCAAGAAGTTAGGACCCTTGTATTGGACCTCAGCATCAGTCATTTGTTGGTAAAACTTCTTCCAAATACGTAATCTGCGGGTCTTAGCGTGAGCAGGCCATGAAACCATTTGACGTTGAATAAGAGCCTGCATATGCTTCCAACGTCTAGATTGCTCTGTAGGGCTAGAGGTAACAGACATGACATCTGCTCTAGGCATAAGAATCTTCAAACGTTGAGCTACAGCATCTCCCACACCATTGGCGTCTACCCCAATAGCTAGAACATCGTAGTTAGATAGGAACTGTTGGATCTGGAAGTATTGCTCTTCCCAGTCATCCCCTTGAATCTCTAACCAGTTTAAAACTCTATGGTCATAGTAACCGTATTCATCAGGCCTATCCCAATCTACCCAAACCACCGTGACAACCGTCGAGTCCATCTTACGGGCAGGGTCAACACCCACGACAACCGGTGACTTAAAGTAGCTCTTAACGATTTCTTGAGATGTATCTCCAAGGTCATCCATGATTGAGGATGTGACGAACATTCCTCTTTCCAACAACCATTTACAGTTGTAAGAAAGCTGAAATTCATCTGAGTCTTCTCCAATACGTAGCATCTCTTTTTTAATGAACTTTTCATAGTTAGCTTGTACTTTAGCAACATCTTTCCAGTCCCACTGAAAATGGTTCTGCTTAGCTCTTGCTCCGTTTTGTCTGCGCTTGTTTAATTGAATGGATCGATAGAACCCATTCTTATGAGTTGTAGGTGTGCCGGTTTTTACGATAGTCGCGTTGTAGTACGCACCCATAGGCGCAATAGATTTAGATACTACGAAGTCATCGGCTTCTTGACACTCATCAATGATAATTAAGTGGAACGATTTAGATTCAATCTTAGCTCTTGGGTTAGCTGTCATCATCATCAGGGTAGATCCTGATTTCTTAAGCTTAAGGTTTCTTACAACACCGGGTGTCTTAGTAGGTACGTCGTCAATTTCAGGGTCCCCAAAGATCTCCATAGCACGTTCTGAGGTTAAACGGGATACTGTACGACCATATAGAGTTTCAACCTGGTTTTGAACTGGTGCGAACATGCCCACCCAGATTCCATCACCAAACTTGCCTAATAGATCCGGGTAAATAACTGCTAGGCGAGGAAGAATTACCATAAGAGTTGCTACAGTATTAGCAATAGTTTCTGACTTGCCGGACTGACGTGAGGCAAGCGCCGTCACTTCTTCACCATCATTAATAATTACAGACTCAATAACGCGTCTAGCCAAAGGCTTTTGATAGTTGTGCAGTTCGTGCCCTACCAACATTTCCATAAACTGCATGATTTTATCTACAAGGGCGCGTACAAATTCTTTAGAGAGCTCATCCAGCTCTTCTACGGGCTCAGGTGGAAGATCTGATTCTTCTTCAAGCCCATATTGCTCGTCATACTCTGAATCGAACTCTTCGTCCAAATCACTCATAAAGAGGTTCTTTCACTCAATGTTTCTAGGATAGCGTGCAGAGATTCTGCGCCCAGTCTTGCTTCTTCTAGTGTAGCCTTATTTTGGCCTTTTTGCCACGCAGAAAGGTTTCTACCTACAGAATACATGATTTGATCTGTCCAAGCCAAAAGCTCTGCGGTAGGCAGTGACTTAACTCTACGCTGTACTCGTGTAAGTTCTCTTGTTTGCCTACTCTTAAATATCTTCATCTTCTGCTCCGTATCTTACTGTGTCCCAATCAAATAGGCTTTCTTCTATTCCTCTGCCATTTATTGCCCTAGTAAGAGCAACACTCTCGCTATATTGATTTTTATACATTCCTACAACTATTGCAAACCTAGTTAGTGGGAGTCTTATTGCCCAACCCTTGCCTCCAAAGTAAGGTTCTTCAATTTGCTGCGTTTCTGCTCTATCAAATATTACCTTAGGTTTTACTGGATAAACTAGAGTATGCCAATAAAATTTGCCTATATCATGCGTCTGTGCCATCTACCATACCTTCACACATATGATCCATCGTTTTATGCTCATACATTATCTCATTACAGAACTTACATTTAAATGCTCTAGGCTCTTTATAGTTATTCTGTGCTGTTGCGCCAGGAGTAGTCTCATCAGCGGGAATATAATCATCAACTACCTCTGGGCGCTGAAATAATTCTGGTGGGAACGGCCCTTTAGCGTGACCTGCTGTTTTAGGTACTGGATGACCTTGTTTGGTAATAATACGCTGAATTCTCATTATTTTGCCTCTCCAAGCTAAGAAACTAGTATCTCATACTTCTGGGTTGCTTGACCCCTGTATTTACTGGTACTATATTGTATAGGGGG
>JGI24890J29729_1001424_pt1 | contig 10869 bp, 6 predicted proteins | sample FreactcultureFD7_FD_29729 | JGI IMG/M metagenome (IMG submission 29729)
GATAATTATTTTTATGTTACATCACCAAAATCTGGTAGAACAGTAATTTTTCTATCAACTATAGTTAATAAAAATGTACCGAATGTACACAACATCAATGTAGTTATCGCTAGTAAAAAATCACCGGGTGTAGATAAACTATATAAATTTCTTGTTTTAAAAAAGAACTTTACTCTTGTTGGCAGTGATCACTCTCCGGGCGCTAGAAAAGTATGGATTAAAGCATCACGCCATCCCGGCATCAATATGCATGGTTATAATTTAAAAACAGGGGAAGCATTTAAAATTCTTCCATCAGATGAAGAAGCATATGCGTCACAAAAAGAACATGAAAAGTGGATGGGTGACTCCTCCAAAATAGATAGAAACAACCAAGAAGAATTTGAAAAATACAAAAAAGAAATTGGTGACATTTCTCAGACAATACATAATCCAATTGTCATGCACAAGCGTGATAGAAAAAAGAATACGCAAATCGGAGAAAAGAGAATGAGTTCAGTTCTGAAGGGTATATTAGACGAAACTGATTCTGATAATAAAGAATCTAACATGGCTGAAATATATAAAGCAAAAGCGATTGCCGCCCAAGCAAACAATGACATGACGGGCTATTATGCCAATTTGGCAACATATTATGATCTTCGTTCAAAATATTATACTAATAAAAATATGCAAAAAGAAGCTGAACAATGTATGAATAAAGCTATTAAATATCATGAAATGGCTAATCAAAGTTCTACCATAAAATATACTGGTAGAAGAAACCAATTATTAAACAAAACTGATTTAGAAAATGAAATAAACGAAGCTGAGCAACAGCGCAGCGTAATTGTCGGCCATGATGCAACTGATCCAGAGATTGCTGTTCTTGGTGGAGCAGGCGTTTACAAATTATCTGCATTAAAAAAGAAAGCAATACGTGAAGCAGAATGGCTTATGCAAGACCTCAGAGATGGTAAGTTTGCCGATTCTGCATACAATATCAAGCAGCTTGCAAACACACTTGAAACCATTAAAGTTGCAGAAGAAGAAATGAAGCGTAAGTATTTTGGTGAGGCAAAAGATAGTTTAACATATATTATTAGCAAAAAACCAAACAGAGAAGGGTATCATGATGTAGTTGCATTTCATGGTAATGGACCATTTCCAGTAGGTTATCGCAGAGCACAACCAAGTGAAATTAGAACCAACATGCCTCTTAAAGTTCATGAAGATTCTGACATGCGATTCGCAGCCGAAAAGACACCCACAGTTACTCCATATGGAAAAAAGGAAAGACAGTTTAGAGGTGCAATCAGTGAAATTAGTGACACAAAAACTAATGTAAGACAAACAGGTGGATTTATTACACCAGAACATGATAATGCTTATCTAGAATTAAAAAGAATAGCACCAAGATTGTTTAGTTATATTAGAAACGAAGCACCTGTCCCACTTGATCCTATCATGACATTAAATTTCTTACATCATATGCGTAATAATGAAGAAGCAGTGTTACATAGATTTAAACAGGAATTGTCAAAAGATACCAAAATAATGTATGGTTCTGATCATCCATCATTAAATGAAAACATTGATCATTTCTGGAATAATATTTTAAATGAGATGCCTGATACTAGTGGTCCGGTTGGCACACAAGAAGGTGGTTGGAGAACTTATAAGCCACAGAGTGCTGATAAACTTTCAGTAGAAGAAGACACAGCATATGCTGGTGGCGGCGGACAAGGTGGAAATGCTGGCCAGAGCTATCGCAAATTTAAACCTAAAGTATCAGGAACAAAAATTAAGAAAACTAGCTCAATTCTTAAAGGAATACAGAGTGAGAGCATTTGAGTTCATCTATGAAAGTATATTGTTACTAGAAGATCGTATTGATTTTCTACGTAAACAGATGGTGCCGTTAATTCTGCAACAGAATTTTGCAGAAGATGAATTGCAAGCTATACATCTTTTTGATTATGTCATTGATCAAGACCCAGACCCAAAAAAATCTCACGTGCAATGGCTATTTAATACTTTCTTAAGAAAAAAGAATCCACAGCCATTAGAAGATTTAGAAGCCGCCACAGATGCTCTTAGTAGATTCATGGAATTAAGAAAACAAAGACTATTAATTGGGCAAAGAGCAGATATCAATTCATATAAATCAATACGCGAACTTGAAGACGTTGTTGGAACAGTTGGACAAAGTGTACAAGCAGCTACTAATGCTGAAAAAAATAAAGCAATAGAAGAAAGTAAAATCGTTTTTAATAACAAAGAAGTTACCATTATACAACCATTGACTAAATATGCAGCATGTTATTTTGGTGCTGAAAGTGAATGGTGTACTGCATGGGGATATGAAAAGGGCAGACATCCTACCAGAACTAACATGTTTGCGAGCTATATTGATCGCGGGCCGATTTATATACTTGAGCCAAAACAACCAATTCATCAGGGAGAACGCTATCAGATACAGATGGCATCAAATCAATATATGGATGAAAAAGATAGAAATATCGGATTGGTTGCAATTGTAAGACGTTTTCCATCAATAGAGAAGTTCTTAATAACATCTTCATCATTTGATGCAATGTCTGCATATAGTTTCTGTAGGCAAATTGGTAAAAGAGTTCCGGAATTAGAAGAAATTATAGCAGCAGAACTCACTCCTGCATACTGGTATGCTCAAGACGTAATTCATGGTAGATGGCCAGAAGCAGAACCAATATTCGCGACTGATCCGCAATATTCATACGTATATGCAAGAAATGTCTTAGATGGAGATAGATTTGAACTTGGTGAAAAAGCAATTGCAGAGTCAGCAGAATATTCATACGTATATGCAAGAAATGTCTTAGATGGAGATAGATTTGAACTTGGCGAAAGAGCAATTGCTAGCGATCCAGAATATGCAGTGAAGTATATGAAATATGTTTTAAACGGAGATGCTGGTCCATTACTACAGTATGTTGATCAAGATGAAAATAAGTTAATAATTTTTGCAAAAGACGAAATTATTGATAAGATCGTTAAAGAAATCAATGAATTATGCGTAGATTATGCCCATGACACACTAGGTGAGTGGGAAATGGATGATGACTATTATTATAATTATTTGATAGACCAAGGATGCGCAGATGAAGATGGTACAGTTGACTGGGATAAAGTTGAAGAAAAAGGATTAAATTATCTAGATTACAATGATGATGCAAGAGATTTCTTAAATAAAGTACATAATCTCTTAGACCCTAGTGCTAAAGAAATACGTGAATGGGTTAACGAAGAGAATCCAGAAGCAGAATTTAGTGACATACCACGAATTATATATGATCATTATAGAGGCAGTTACAGTTACAATAGAGACGGCTCATGGAGAAATCTTTTGGAATTTTTAAAAGATGACATTTATGTTAATGATGAAAAGGTAAGTGACATTCAAGTTGGTATGATCAAAAAGCCGCATAGAAGATAGTAATTTTAAAACCGTTTATTAAGTTCCTTTAGAATAAATACACATAAGGAACACAACATGAATAGAGATATAGAAAATTCAAGTATTGTCAATACAGTTAAACTAAAAGTTTGAGACTAATGAGAGCAAGTGAATTCCTTTTAGAATATAATAGACAAGTAACAGCTAAGCAAGTTGGTAATAGACTGTTGTTGGCTTTATCTAAAGATAGCAGCATATTTGCAAATGGAACACTTAATGGTATGAGAACACAGATAAAGACGTTAGGAAATTTACATGATCCTGAGGCCCTTAATGCTGTAATTGATCCTATTCGCAGGGCTAAGTGGATTGAATATGTGTTACAGGTTATCGAGAGCCTAGACCCTACACCAAACAAGGCATATACACCATGGTTAGCAAAGATGTACGCTAAGGGCGGACTGAAATTAGAAGACATGAACCGAAATGGAGCCTTAGAACATTTCGACCTAGCAAAGAAAAAGAAAAAAGTCGCTCCGGAACATGCCGATATAAACCGATTTAAAACATACAAAGATTTCGAAGATGTAGTGTTATCTAGATATCAGATAGAACCAGAAGAAAAAGAAAACACGCCTGCAAAAGCCAAAAAATCTCAATTAAGAGACTGTCTGGTAATCATTCCGGAAGACGAAGAGGCGGCTATTAAATACGGCAAGGGAACGAAGTGGTGTACTTCTGCAATCAAAAATAATTATTTTGGTGCTTATAATAGGAAAGGACCTCTTTTTATAATAATTCCAAAAAATCCAAAATATGCCGGAGAAAAATATCAGGTTCATTTTGAAACAGGTTCGTATATGAATGAACAAGACAACCCAGTAAATTTAATTGGCCTGTACGAAAGATTTCCCGACTTAATTCCGTTTTTCAAGAAAAATGCACCCGGCTTCAAAGACGGAAGATATAAAGATAAATACGGAGATGACAGATATTACAAAAACAATATGTTACACCGAGAAGATGGTCCTGCTGTTGAAAGAGCAGGTGGATCACAGGAATGGTATTTAGACGGCAAACGCCACCGAACGGATGGACCTGCTGTTGAAAATGCAGATGGATCACGGGAGTGGTATTTAGACGGCAAATATCACCGAGTGGATGGCCCTGCTATTGAACGGGCAGATGGTAGCAAGTATTGGTATTTGAATGGCAAACTCCATCGCGAAGATGGTCCTGCTATTGAATATGCCAACGGCGACAAGTATTGGTATTTGAATGGCAAACTCCATCGCGAAGATGGTCCTGCTGTTGAATGGGCAAATGGGTCCAAGTTCTGGTATTTACACGGCAAATATCACCGAGTGGATGGACCTGCTGTTGAAAGAGCAGACGGAACCAAAGAATGGTGGTTAAACGGAAAAGAATTATCCAAAAAACAATTCGACAAAATAATGAGTAACAAAAAATGAGAGCAAGGGAATTTCTATTTGAATACAATCGAGCCGTAACTGCCAATCAAGTTGGTGATAGAGTCCTGGATGCACTGCATAAAGATCGTAGTGCTGACTTACCCAATATTCTGTATGATGTTGCTCTAGATTCTTTCAGAGCCAAAAAGGGTGAAGAGCCTCAACCATCACCTGAACAAAAGCAAAAATGGATTGAAGCAGTCCTCGCAGCCATCGAGGCGAAAGACCCTACATCAAACAAGGCATATACTCCCTGGTTAGCTAAGATGTATGTCAAGGGCGGTCTTCCAATAGAAGACATGAATCGCAACGACATGCTTCGTTTATATGACATTGCTAAAAAGCGTAGAATGATCAAGCCAGAACATGCTGACATCAATCGTTTTAAATGGTATCAAGATTTTGAAGATACTATGGAAAATGATTATGATAATCTTGAAGGTGTAGAACAGGGCAAAGAACAAGAACAAGGTGCTGCTAAGAAAGTCTATGAAGACAATAACGTAATGGTCATTGTTCCTGAAGACGAAGCCGCTGCATGTAAGTATGGCAGAGGAACACGTTGGTGTACAGCAGCTATACGTGGAAGAAATTATTTCAATGATTATAACAAAGAGGGACCATTATATATTATTATCCCGAAAAATCCAATGCATCAAGGAGAAAAGTATCAGTTTCACTTTCCATCCGGACAGTTCATGAATGAGCGTGATGATGAAATTGATATCGGATCATTTTTTAATGTTTTGCCAAAACTAAAAGAATTCTTTTATAAAAATGATCCAGAGTCTAGATCATTAGTAATACTTGCTCCAAATGAAGTTTTACAAGATATTATGAATCAGATTAATCCAATTGTGGAAGATTATTTAAATGAGGTAGTAGATGATCAAAGGTCATCCAACGACGATGAGTATTATCACTATTTAGTTGATCTTGGATACACAGATGAAAATGGTGATGTAGACTATGATAAAGCTAGTGATGACGGATATGATTATTTAAGTTTTGACAGTGACTTGAACATCTGGCGTGATAAAATGGAAGATTTAACCGTAGATTTAACACCTATGGGTATCAGAGAAATAGTCAATAACTATAGCTATGATATCAGTGCCACTAAAATCTCAAAAATTCCTGAAGTTTTGGCTGAGAATGTAACCGAATATGAATATCGTTCCGGTGACCGTTCTGGTTTAAGTCGCAACTTTGCTAGATTTTTACTATACGGACTTAAAATCATTGAAGACAAGGACGGAACATTTAAAGTGGTGAAAACATAATGAGATGCTATGAATTTCTATTTGAAGATCAAACTACTACTATTCAATATTATACCGGCAACGCCAGTAATATTAATAGAGATGTTATGAATCAGTTAATAAATCTGATAGCAACAGGCTCAGAGGTTGATATGGGTGTTGTACGTAGAAACCTTATGAGTGCACCAGTAATCGGATATGCCATGGATAATGATAGTGCAGTTGGCGTAATTGTATTGAAAAATCCAGTAGCATCATATAGAAATAAAGTGTTTATGGCAGCAGGAGTTCCGGAACTAGAATCTCGCTATAATCTAGAAATCGGATATACATTTGTTAAAGAAGAATACCGATCTAGGGGTGTAGGAATTTACTTATGTCGAAAAATGGTACGTAATGTTAGTGCACCAATTTATGCCACTACTCGTGAAGCAAACACTACGATAAATAAACTTTTACAGTTCGGTGGATTTCAGAAAACTGGAAACAGTTATAATAGCGATAGAGGAAATTATAATCTATTCCTGTGGACTAAGGGTTGACAAATGAAAACTAATGATGTTGAAACTATTAATTATTTTGCATATGCACATAATTCAAATACACATGTAATGAAACAAAGATGCAGTTCTGCAAAATTTGTTGGCATCGGAGTCCTTAAAAATTTCAAACTTGTATTCCGCCATTATGCAGATATTGAGAATGAAGACAATGCAGAATGCTATGGTGTTATATGGAACATCAATGTCAAAGATTTAAAAAAACTTGATTATGATGAAGGCATTCATAAATCATATAATAGAATTCCAGTTACCGTAGACACTGAGAACGGTCCAGTAAGAGCTATGGCGTATATCATGGACCCAGAACATCATAATGTAAGGGGAACGCCTGAATGGTATATTAAAAGCGTTGAGGAAGGTTATATAGAGCATGGTCTTCCAATTGCAGCAATTGAAAATGCTCCTAAAGACGTACTGTATGACCAAGAATTAACTGAAGCTGGTGGCGCTCCTATATATTATTGGGCATACGGCATGCTCTGTGATCCCAACAATATGCATGGTGCAACATTGGTTGGTGTTGGAGAACTGCGTAACTTCTCGTATAAAATGTATCAGTTTGCTAATGTTGAGCCTAGTACAGGTGATCGTGTATATGGATGTTTATGGGAAGTTGATCGCAGATTGTTAAGCTATTTGGATCACATGGAAGGATATCCATATATGTATGATAGGCGTACATATCCAGTATATTGTGATGGTGAAAAGTACCCTGCAGAAGTATACCTTATGACACCAAATACCATCAAACATGTACGTGGTTCTATTCCTTCAAATGGATATATCATGTCAATACGAACCGGCTATATTCATGCTGGTGTTCCATTAAGTCAGTTGTATGATGCTATTGATGCACTGGATAATGATCATTATGGTTATAGTCAACATAGTTATTATGATGACGATAGTGATTCATGGCAGACTAACGATTACTCTTATCTAGATCATGATCTAGACAAATATAATCATGATGAAAATGACGATGACAATGGTGACTGGGACCCCAATAATAGAGGACATAGATCAGTACAGTATGAGACAGTAAGTACTGGACTAGGCGGAGGAAGTGCTGGAAATAATGGTGGATCAATGGTTGGTGGTCCAACTACATATGAGCAAGAACATCAATATACCAAGCATCATGGGCATGGCCAAAGAAGAACAATGGCAATGACATATGAATCTTTAAGCAAATCTTAAAATACCTGAGAACAATAATTTAATGTTACTATTTGACTAAATAGTCTATAATCAGGACTATAACTATGCTAGCAAACGATTTAAAAGTATTACTTGGAAGTACTCATGTATTGTACACCAAAATCCACGGCTTTCACTGGAACATTGAAGGTGACAACTTTCCGCAATATCATCAATTTTTAAACCAATTTTATGATGAAGTTTATGAATCAATTGACACTATTGCTGAATACATAAGAACATTGGACAGTTTTGCGCCAAGCAGCTTAGCAAGATTCATGGAACTCACAGTTATTAAAGAACAGTCATTAGTTCCTAGAGCAGAACTTATGATGAACGAACTCTTAGAAGATTCACAAACAATGATAGAATTGGTTAAGAATATCTTTGATGTCGCTACAGAAGACAGGGAACAGGCAATTGCTAATTATATGGCAGATTTGCAAGAATTATATTCCAAAAAAGCATGGATGTTAAGATCAATACTTAGAACTTCAAGAGCATAAATCATGAGAGCAAAACAGTTTCTAGAATTACACGAAGCACAGCAACAACTGTTTGAAGTTGATATGAGTCCTTCAAATTTAAAAAAGCTTGTAAAAAATATTGATGCACTGGCTGGAATTGAATATGAAATGTTTGTTCCTGATTTGGGCGATGATGATGATCCAGAACCTGATTATAGTGATGATCCAGATGCTAATAGTATTGACGATATCATTGATTTTTTTAATGACGGTGATCGCAACAGTAGATATACTATACGAGCTTTAAGAGAAGAGCTTGAAGAAAAGTATGCTGAATACAAGTCTGAACAGATAGATGATTATTTCAATAAGCGTGCCGGAATAGATTACATAGAAGGATGGATAAAGGAAAATTTATCTAAAGAAGAACTTGCTGAATATCTAAATATGTCATTTGATGAAGAAGATAAAGAAGATAAAGAAGATAAAGAAGAAAAAGAAAATTTCCCAACCCAAGACGATTATGAAAGAGCAGCAGAAAAATGCTGGCGAGAAGAAGACGAGTATTTTGATAAAGCCAAAGATTATTATAGAGAATATGACGCAGAAGAACTAGATGAAACCGACTTTCTAAGAGACATTGGTATTACCGAGATGACTGATGTAGCATCCCGTGTTGGTATAGATATAATATGGCCATATTGGACTAGCGGGTCCGATGGTATATCATTAGAAGATGTTGCATATCAAATACAAGAAGCTACTGGAATCAGGGTTCTGGTAAATAGAGAATCTAAAGAGGCATATACTTTAAAAACTGATAGTAGTGTTAGTGGCGTATCCGGATATGGCGGCATTGAATTGATTACGCCAAATCCACCCGGAAGTGTCTCTGAGACCCTTGAAGACATGCATAAAATACTTGAATGGGCAAAAGATTATGGCTGCATGACCAACAGAAAATGTGGATTACACATGAATGTCAGTGTTCCAAATTATAGTGTTGAAAACCTTGATTATGTAAAGTTAGTTCTTCTTATGGGGGACAAATATGTATTAGACACATTTAAAAGAACCACTAATACATATACTCAGTCTGCATTAGATATTATTACATCTCGTGCTAAAAACGAACAACAAGCTGCATTGATGCTTAGCAAGCTCCGCGAGAACGTTGAAGAAATTGCTAGTAAAACAATACACCGTGGAAATACAGACAAATATACTAGTGCCAATGTTAAATTCAATAGAGTTGAATTCCGTAGTCCCGGAGATAACTATCTAGAGCAAAGTGAAGAAACACTTACCAATACTCTTTTGAGATTCGTGGTGGCTCTTGATGCTGCATGTGACCCAAATAAGTATCGTAAGGAATATTACACCAAGGTCTATAATATTTTGACTGATGGGAAAACAGTAAAATATTATGATCCAACTGATCCTGAAAATCAAAAATATCCTACCAAGTTTACTGATAAAAAAAGTGGATCAAAGGTGTTAGTTATTAATGAAAAAGCTAATAGCATTTTCAGTAAATTTTTAGCTAATCAGATTAGTAAAGAAGATGCCGCTGAGCAACTACTACAAACTAGAATGAGTCGTTTTAGTAAAAAGGGCATTGTTGAGTTAACAGAAAGAACAGTAGATGATAATGACTGGATGATATCAATTGACAATGGTCTAACATTGGTTAACACAATATATCTTAAAGATACGCCAGAAGTAAATGATGAAACAAAAGCAATTATAGCGGCTCAACAACTTTATCCTAAAGTATTTACTAAAGATAATGCACAAAATACTGTGGCTCAGCGTTATAAAATTGAGATTGATCCAGAATTAAAATATTATTCAGTTTCATTTGGATTTAATATTACTGAAGTTCTTGCTAAGTCTGAACAAGAGGCAATTGATATTGCAAAAATTATGTATGCTACATCACTTGAGGATACAGATAGCTCACGTATAAGCTTTAAAGTTCACTTGCCTGATGAGAAATTAACTAAACGTGAAATGAAAAATATATTACAACGTCAAGAGGAAAAGGTTAAAGAAGGCACTGAATATATCAATGCCTATAAATTATATGCAATTAAAGGAAGCAATGCATATTATATTCCAAATGATGATCGTTATATTGCTGCCAAATCTGAAGCGGTGGCGGCGCATATTGCAAAGTTGATGCATCCTGACTTTGATGATAATGGAATTAATTGGTATATTATTAGAGTAAGTCGTCAGATACTTTTACCGGATGAAATCACTCATTACAAAAATCATCAGGAACAAATTATTAGAAATAATAATCAGAATACACTACCTGATATGACATATCAAGATGAAATATCAGATATGCATAGTTATCGTGTTCATAACATGAATGGCTATGATTATATAATCGCCAAAACTCCGGAAGAAGCACAAGTATTAGCAAGTAAGATAGACCCAGTTAAATTTCCATATAGTGAATCAGTATCTGTAGAACGT
>JGI24890J29729_1001425_pt1 | contig 10859 bp, 21 predicted proteins | sample FreactcultureFD7_FD_29729 | JGI IMG/M metagenome (IMG submission 29729)
TAAAACAAATGGAAGGCAATGCCAAAATCATCAAGCTTATCGCACGGGACGAGAATGTCCACCTGGCATCCACCCAGCAAATGATCAAACTTCTGCCCAAGGATGATCCAGATTTTGAGAAAATCAAAAAGGAATGTGAGGGTGAAGTACTAGAAATGTTCCGTTGTGTAGTAGAACAAGAGAAGGCTTGGGCCAAATATTTGTTCCAGGATGGATCGATGATTGGTTTAAACGAAAAACTATTAAGTGAATATGTTGAATGGATTGCAGCAAAGCGAATGACTGCAATTGGCTCTCCTTCTATATATAAATCCGGAACTAATCCTCTGCCTTGGACACAAAAATGGATCGGAGGCGCGGAAGTACAAGTTGCTCCGCAAGAATCGGAAATTACAAGTTATGTTTCTGGTGGCGTCAAGCAGGATATGGATTCAAATACATTTAAAGGATTTTTACTTTGACCAAAACACATGTACAAAAAAATATAGAAGCACTAAAAGCAAGAGAAGAAATTTGTTGGTCTATGGCTAAAGTTTTTCTACAAAATAAAGATGCACATGGAATACACGACATGGGTGTAGAAATCCAAGCCTTAAATCGTGCAATACAAGAACTACAATCTTTTGCATTAGGAGAATCAAATGAAATGGAATGATCTCATTAAAAAATATTTTGTTGCATTGTCAAACAAAGATAAAGAAGCAGAATCGATTCTCTGGGACAAAATTTTGCGAAAAAATCTGGAACTAAATAAAAAAGTTGGTGCCGGAAAAAAGCACATAAAACCAAAACATACTATAGTAGAATAAGGTAAAATAATGGCTAAATCAGTAAATAATTCTCATGTATGTGGATATTGTGATGCAGAATATGATTTAATTCCAGGTAATTCATATGCATATATTGAACCTTCTTTTTGTCCTTATTGTGGAGGCAATCTAGAAGAAAATGATAGTTCCATCGAAGAAGATATCGTTGATTGGGACGATGAATAAACACTAAGTACCCTCCAAATGGAGGGTATTTTTATGTGGATTTATAAAGGCGAAGTATTTACTGAAGAAATGATTGGTGAAAATTATGGTTTTGTTTATGTCATCACTCATGTACCCTCAGGTAAAAAATATATAGGTCGAAAATTTTTCTCTATGGCTGGCTATAAAACGGTCAAAGGTAAGCGAAAGAAAATCCGAAAGCCGTCCGACTGGAAAAACTATTATGGATCGTCTCCGGTTCTTGCCAAGGCTATCTCTGAATATGGAGTAGAACAGTTTACGCGGGAAATTGTTATGCTCTGTCCTAACCGTTCCTCCGCTTCCTATTATGAATCAAAATTAATTTTTGAAACCGATGCGATACTTTCTGATAATTATTGGAATGAACACGTTCAATGTAGAATTAGTGGTTATCATGTTTTATCAAAGCCTAAACGTAAAAATATTCAAAATTATTAGGAGATTCTGCTTTATATTTAATTGATTGATGTGAAGTATTGTGTGCCTTTGCTGCTGCATTTAAACTAATGAATACACCTAATGGAGTTAAAACTTTTTTACCTACTTTAGGAGGTAAAGTTTTGCCGATCTTGGATTCACTCAATTTTATTCTATAGCTTTTGGTTTTCATATAAGATTTATCAAACTTTGACATTTTTTGTTTTGTTTCTTCTGTGTGTTTTCTTCCTGTCATTTTTTCCCTTTGATTATCTTTCCATTTTTGTGATCTAACTATGCCTGTATGTCCTTCGCCACCATCGGTTAGATTTCTAAGTATGCCTGTGCCATTATCCTTACGTCCATACCATCGAATGTAGAACCTCTCTAAAGCCAACGCACCCAATTCACTAAGGTTGGATTCCATTATTACTATTCTATCTAATTTTGGTATTGAGACTGAATGCATTCCCTTGAATGCTCGTTTTTCCTTACCTTTACCAATATAGTAAGGTGAACCATCTTTTCTTAGATAGGCATAGACGTAATAAATAAACATGCTGGGCTCCTTGTATGAGAACTAGAGTAGGTGGGTTTCAGGGGTGTCACCGCGACCTACATCCTATTTATATAAAAAAAATGAAAAAAGAGGGTTGACATCCTTTCTTACCTGATACATAATAGGATATGGTCCAAAAAAGGAGTATGTGCCATGGTAGATTTTGTAATTTTTTCATTCCCTGATCCCCTCAAGGACGGAACAAAAAAAGTCGAAGAAACCTATTGCAATTTGCTCTCTCGCCAACGTCAAGGTGAGGTTTTGCATCCGGAAGAAATCGATTATTTGGATTATGCAAACACAGTTTTATCGGAATCCAAATAATGACAGAAGAAGAATTGTACGAAAATGCAATTAAAAATGATCCGTTACGTAAAAAACTACATGAGCTATTCAATCAATTTAATGGATTGACTCAAGCTTATATTGTACAAAAATATTCAGGCATTTTTAATTATTATTATGAAATTAATTCGGATCAACTTTCTGATTTGGTCGGAAAAATGGAGCGTGCTTTAATGAAAGAAGAAGAACGCCTTTTTAACTTGTACAAGGATGAACTGTGATGGCTAGACCAGCCAAGAAAAAGACTATGAGCCGTCGTGGAGCGAAGCTAGCCGGCGATAAATTCATGGGAGCAGAGCCAGAATTGCCCATGATCTATAGTCAGTCAGATTTGATTTTGGCTCTAAATTGGTATAACTATATGTATGATCATACAGAAGGTATGAATTGGATTATTGAATGGGCTGAAAATGCCGGATATACACCGAAAGCTATAGATACACTCAAAAAAATTGAGCCCCGTCTATTTTCTTTTACAACTATGTCTCTATCAAGATTAGATATGAATACACCGGCATTGGAAGAAAGACTGCGAATTAAGATCAAAACTCAAATCGATGATCTCATTTCTAAAACCACAGAATCAAAAAATGTTACTGTTGTCAAAATGACACCTTCGGTACAATCTAAGATGCAAGAAAGAACAAACAATATTATTGCAGATTTCGATTTTGCTATCGACAATCGAAATTTTGATATTGATCCTCAATCATTACTAAAATCACAATCGATCAAACCTGTACAAGCCAACAAAATTATTTCTTATTATTCTCGTATTATTGATGAATATAAAAATGCCGGCGTACTTTCACATATGACTAAAATTGAAGCAAAAAAAATGGTTGCTTTTATCGAAAAAATAGTAGAAGCAGCAAAATCCTTACAAGTTTCGGTTAAAGTAACTCGCTCTCCTCGCAAGAGAAAGATTAGATCTCCTACACAATTGGTATCAAAATTTAATTACGCAAAAGAAAATGCAGATTATAAAGTTACGTCAATTGATCCGTTGGAAATCATTGGTGCATATACTTTGTGGGTTTTTAATCCCAGATATAAGCATATTACATTTTATGTCTCCGATACTGGATTCATGGTCAAAGGAACAACTATCATTGGATATGATCCTGATAGGTCTTTCCGACTCCGAGTAAGAAAGCCAGCCGATGCATGTAAACTTATTCTTACTTCAACAAAACTTCAGTTGGATAGAATGTCCAAAACCAAATCTCTAAATACCCTGAAAGCTACTATTGTTCCTATGTTTACGGGTCGAACGACCGAAGATGCAATTCTCTTGAGAGTGGATAAGTAATGTCAAACACGTCTGTTAGCAATTCTATGAACGTAATTCAATTTCCAAAAACAAACGTGTGGGGTGATCTATCTCATATTACGAATATTGAAAAGGCCGTAGAAGAAGCCGAAACTGCCCGAGCATATTACGCAGAATTGACTGCCGACGAAATTATGGGATTTGTGCTTGCCAAATGTCAAATTGCCGGTTATAGTATGTTAGAGAGTCCGGCGAATGTCCGTGACGCGGTAATGGTCTCCGAGGCGATTAAGTCAATGCTAATGCGTAGCCAAGGTATCAATCACCCAGTCCAAGAATTTGTGGATGATGTGATCGACCTTGACGATATCCCCGAAGAGAAACTGCCGGTATCAAATTTGGATATGGATGATGAAGAGTAATTTTGTTCTACACCTAAAGACTATTTCTACTATTATAATTCCTATTGTATTCATCTGGACACTCATGAATGTCCAATGGTTCCGCGATTCTCTCATTGACGTTTTTGTTGTTGTGTTTGGATGCTGGCTCGTATTCGGCCTGTATAGTTTAGTTTATGATATACACAAATTTGGTCTAGAAGACCTCAATAGCCCTAGGAACCGCAAGTAATGATTATCCTTGACCTCTCACAAGTCATGATCTCAACTTTGATGGTTCAAATTGGCAACCATCACAATGCAGAAATTGATGAGAACCTTCTCCGCCATATGGTATTAAATAGCGTCCGTGCCACCAAACGAAAATTTGCGGATGAATATGGTGAATTTGTTATTGCTTGTGATGGTCGACATTCATGGCGCAAAGATGTATTTCCTTTCTACAAGGCCAACCGCAAAAAGACACGGGATGAATCTGAACTAAACTGGACCATGATCTTCGAAAGTCTTGGTAAGATTCGCGATGAGTTAAAAGAATACTTCCCTTATCGGGTGATACAGATCGACGGTGTAGAGGCAGACGATATTATTGCCACACTTGTCAAAGAGAACCAAGACCAAAGGATTCTAATTATCTCGGGCGACAAAGACTTCCAGCAACTCCAGAAGTATCCATTTGTCCAACAGTATGATCCCACCCGCAAGAAGTTTATACAATGCAATGCACCAATAGAATTCCTAAAAGAACACATTCTTAGGGGTGATACTGGCGATGGTGTACCCAATTTTCTATCAGAAGACAATTGTCTCGTTGTCGGAACTCGACAAAAATCTGTAACGGCAAAAAAATTGGTTTCTTGGTTATCTCAAGAACCTGAAATTTTTTGTAATTCATATATGCTCAGAAACTATAAGCGCAACCAACAGCTTATTGATTTTGATTTTATTCCTGGAGAAATTCAACAGGCTGTTGTTTCTATATATAATGAACAAGCAAACAAAGGACGGGAGAAGTTGTTCAACTATTTCGTCCAATTCAAACTCAAGCACCTACTTACTGATATTGGTGATTTTTAAGGATTAAAATATGACAAAACTACCCGGTGTTGCCGAAATTTTAAAGGGCGTCAATGAAAAGGCAACCGAACAAGAAAGACAAGATGTATTGGCCGGACATTGGCCAAACGCAACAATGTTGAAAATTTTGCGTGGATTTTGGGCAGAAGATCAAATCTTGGATCTTCCTATTGGTACTCCACCTTATACTCCCGCGAAAAAAAGTCAAGACTTGCAAGGTTCACTTTATCGTGAAATTAGAAAGATGTATATTTTTCTTCCTGAGACAAACGCAAAACGCACACGCAAGGAACAATTATTCATTGAACTTCTAGAAGTGCTTGATCCTGATGATGCTGAATTGCTCATTGCGATGAAAGACCGTAAAATGCCTTATGAAAATATTACAGAGGATCTGGTCCGTAAGACATTCCCAGACTTGTTGCCGCCTCGTCCATTTCAAGCTGAAAGTCCAGCTGAGACTACAGAAATTAAAAAGGCGGCTACTGTCTCCGTTCCACATGGTTCTAAACCACCTAAAGCAAACTCAACCAACCAAGCAAAAGTAGCCGCGTGGTACACCCGCCAGGCTGAAATTGAAGCAAATAGAAAGTAAGGATATTAACTACCTATGGGAAAGTCTAGACACCGCGACGCTCGCGACTATGTTGAATATAAAGAATATGACGTTGATCCTGAAGAACCACTTCGACATAAGCGAGAAAAACGACTTAAGAATGCCCTGAGAAGTATGGATATTACTGCTTTACTAGAAAATGATGAGGACGAAGATTAAAATGAATAAAGAATATATTAAATGGAACAAAGAAATTCCACAGGTTTTAAATGAAATTGTAGAAAAATTAACAGTCGAATTTTCTAAAATTGAGGCAGAACGAGCAGAAAGAAAAAATCTTCTTGTACAAATTGAAGAGGCAAACAGAGAAAATCATTTTCTTCGGGAAAAATTGCAAGAAGCATTGGATAATTTAAATTTGGCTGTAGAAGCAAACAAAGCTCTTGGAAGTAAAAATATATCTCTACATAATATTTTAACAAATGTCAAGAATGCGTTAAAAGATGCCTAAGACTTTTGATGAATATAAATCACGTATGGAAGCCGTAGNCACTTACATANAACGAAAGAAGGTTTGATGNCNAACGAAACTGAAAGATACTGGGGATGGCATCTACTCTTAGACTGCGCCGAATGCGATATTCAAGCAATCACTGACCCAGAAACACTCAAGGACTTTGCCGAAACACTTGTCCGTGAGATCGACATGGTAGCATATGGTGATCCCCAGATCATCCATTTTGGTCACAACGAAGACCATCTTGCTGGTTGGACTATTATCCAACTTATTGAGACTTCAAATATCGTATGTCATTTTTGTGATAATACACGAGAAGGTTATATTGATATTTTTTCATGCAAGCCATATGATGAAAAAATTGCCATTGATGTTGTCCGTAGGTTTTTTAATCCAAAAACAATCCGGCGGAATTTTCTCACACGGCAGGCACATTAACGGTTGCCATTCCGAGGTTATCGTGTAAGGTACAATTATGACAAAAATATTTTATATTAATGGGTTTGGTGGCGGAGGTCCTTCTCCTAAGGTTGAGGCCCTCGAAGTCGCGTTTCCAGGCCAAGTGTTAGCCCCATATATCCCCGCTCGGCTTCCACATGCTATAGATGCAGTTAGACTGGCATTGCGACACATTGATCCTTCGGAAGAAATCGTTTTTGTCGGGACAAGTCTCGGCGCATTCTGGGCGGCGCATTTTTCGAAGTATTACGTATGCAAAGCCGTTCTCCTAAATCCTAGTCTTAGACCATATAAGACATTGGCCAAGTATGTTGGTAAGGAAATAGATGGCGAAAAATGGAAAATATGTGATGTACAAAAGTATGCACATGCCGAAGATATCATCGACCTGAACGACGGTATTCCTCGTATTGTCCTCTGTGAAGAAGGTGATAATATCATCAATAGTAGTGATGTTATTGAGCAACTTGGTATGGATCAAGAATATCATGCCGAGTTTCATTTGCTTCCTGGTGGTTCTCATAGGTTTGAAAATTATCCTGCTATGATCGATGCAATCAAGCGGCTGATGAACCAGGAACCACACTAATACATAAATACTCTCCAGAATAGGAGACATTGTGTATGCTTTCATATAGTAATTATATCACTGAACACTGGCTAAACTTTGTTGGTGATCATCCCGATAAAGAAAAGCACAAGCACGAAGTCTTCAAGTTACTTCAAGATGCATATAAGCCCATTGGTGGCATCCATGGATCAGGCTTCAAAGATGCCGATGACATGGTTAAGAATATTCCCATGTGGAAACTCAAGAAACATAAAGGCAAGATCGTATCTGCCGCACTATATAAAGATAAAGGTGGCCGCAAACGTGTCGCTGTTGCTACAGACGGATCAGATGAAGGCAAAAAGCATCTTGCCACTATTATGTCTGATGATGTAAAACGCAACAGAGCCTATGCCGAGCAATCAGGACCTTCACTTAAATTCTTGAAGCGCCATTTGCCTGATGGTCACCTAGAGAAGGCTGCTATCCATCCTGAGGCCGTCAAGAAACTAATGCCAGATGATGAGATTGATACTCACGTTACTGATGACGATCCAGAAGTGAAGGCACATCCAGAACTAAAGCACAAATTTTATAGACGTAAGATCGGCGGAGAATGGCATACAAAAATCAGCCTAGGTTCTCCTGGTAACGAAATTAAATAATGATAAAGTTTTCGGTGTTTCTGGAATCAGAAGATTCTCTTGCGGAACTAAGAAAGCATTTGGATTCATTGGGTGTGGAACACCACATTAGCCATGGTCCTGGTTCACTTACTGTATCAAAAATAGTTGTACCAAAAGAACACAGAAATAAAGGCCTAGGTTCAAAGGCAATGTCTGCCATAACTCAACATGCAGATAAATACCATAGACAAATAAACTTGACTCCAGACTCTAGTTTTGGTGGAACAAAATCAAGACTGGTATCTTTCTACAAACGACATGGATTTATTGAAAACAAAGGCCGAAATAAAGATTTCTCCACAAGAGATGCAATGTATAGAGCCCCAAAGAAAGACTAACATGCCATATTACAAGTTTTTTAACCATGAAACCAATGAAGAGTACATCCAATTTATGGGTATCTCCGAAGCAGATACATTTTTGGAAAATAATCCCCACATTGAACGCAAAGTAAACGGTGCCCCTGGTCTCCACAGTGGCATTGGACTCGGCGGTGGACTTAAAGTAGACTCCGGTTTTAACGATCTACTTGGACGAATTAAAGGTAAACATTCAGAAAGTGCCACCATCGGTGGTAATAAACTTACCGAGAAATATAACCTTTCCAGGAGTACAATTCAGACAAAGTAATCCTGGCTATTGATGATGTGTGCAGTGAATATATCACGTAGCAACAAGGCATCGGAGAAAAACAACAATGGCCTTACACTCACATGCAGACGACGAAAATCAAGCTTTCCTATCCAGAAGACAAAGAAAGGCTGCCAGAAAGAATCCTAATAGACACCAACAGTCTCAACCATTGACCCAATCTAAGCCGGAACCAAAGGGTCTCCATCTAAAGAATATCGTTCCAATTACCGAAAATCAAAAAGAAGTATTCTACCAGTATGCTTCCGATAAACATCTTCTGTTGCTTGGCTCGGCTGGTACAGGTAAGACCTTCCTTAGTTTCTTCCTTGCATTGTCTGACGTTGCAAGAGAAGAAGAATATGAAAGAGTTGTTGTTATTAGATCGGCAGTCCAAAGCCGTGACCAGGGATTCCTACCAGGTAGTGTTGCTGAAAAGTCAAAAGTATATGAGTTGCCTTACCAGGCCATTTGTACCGAACTCTATAACCGCGGTGATGCATATTCTATTTTGAAAAGTAAAGGACAAATTGAATTCATTACGACTTCATTCGTCCGCGGTATTACTCTAAAGAATTGCATCGTCATTGTGGACGAAATCCAAAACATGTCCGGGGCGGAATTGAATGCCGTCATGACACGGGTTGGCGAGAATTGCAAGATCATCTTCTGTGGTGACTTCAAGCAATCCGACCTAACCAAAGAGCAAGAAAGAATGGGTCTAAAATCTTTTGTAAAAGTCATTGACAAATTGGACCAGTTTGCTACAATCGGATTTACAAGAAATGATATCGTAAGATCAAAACTCGTTAAGGACTTCATTATTGCGTGTGAGGACCTAAACATCATCCTCTAAGGAAAATAATGTACACATTGAAGCTAATAGAAACCCCAGAGTTGGAAGTAGAAACAACTGACTCTGGGCGTTTTTATACCACCCCCAAAGGTAATATCTACCCATCTGTTACCACTGTCCTTGGTTCTTTTGAAAAAGAATATCTCCAGAAATGGATCAAAAGAGTAGGCCAAAAGGAAGCCGATAGGGTCAGAGACCAAGCCGGCAGAAAAGGCACGGCTGTCCACCGGATGATTGAGCGTATGCTCCTTGGTGAAGAAAACCTATTCAAAGGTGAAATGCCTGTCAATATAGCCCATTTCAAAACCATCCGTAAAGGCCTCGACGGCAGACTAACGGATGTATATGCCATGGAGAATGCTCTGTGGTCCGATAGATTGAAAGTTGCCGGTAGAGTTGACTGTATTGGTGCATATGATGGCAAGCTATCCATTATTGATTTCAAGACATCCAATAAGCTAAAAGATATCACCCAGATCGGGGATTACTTTATCCAAACAAATCTATATGCTCGCATGATGGAAGAAATGACAGGAATTAAAGCAGAACAATTGGTTATTGTTATGGTAGTTAACGATGAGTATGACCCACTCATTTTTATTGAACCTACAGACAAATGGACACCCATTGCAGACGAACTATTAGAAAAATATTATACAGGTTTACATTTAAATCCTTTGTGATGTTTTTGTTTTCCTGTAGAAGTTTTATGTAAATTTCCTTGGTTTAAATCATTTTCCTTACAAAATTTATTTAAACTTAAAATTTCACATTCACTTCCATCAGGATATATTATAATCCATTTTTTTGACCTATAGTGGTGTTTTTGTAAAGTTTTACTTAATTTTGCTTTTTGTTCTTGTGATACTTTTTTACCTTTTCTATGTGAAGGTTTACCCTTACGTGAAATTGACATTTTTTCTTTGGCTTCTTTTGATAATTTTTTGCCATTTCCTTTGCCCACTCCTTGCCCAATAAGAGATTTACTAATTTTTTCTTTTGTTTCAAATGAATGTTTGACTCCTGGTGTAAATCCATCTAAGGCATTTTCAGGTTTTAAGTTTGCCCATAACTTAGATTCGACAATACAGTTATATTCCGAAAACATAAGAGCAAAAGTTTTTGCCTCATTTTCATTATCAAAAGTATAAATTTCTAGAGTTTCTGGTTTAACACCATGACTTTTTAAATGCCGTAACCAATATTTTCCTGATCCTTTATACGAATATGGATTTTTGGTGGTTTTACCAAAATATTTTAACTCACAATGCGTACATTGTTTGATATAAAGGTAAATAGTCATATGCTGGTAGCTCCTTGGTTGCTAGAGTGGATGGGTTTCTTGCCGGTCACCGCGATCCACATTTTATTTAGGCAAAATGAAAAAAATGGTTGCCTCCTCCTCCATATAGGATATTATGGAAAATGTAGAGAGACAGACGTTATGTCTGTTCGCCAACAGAGAGACACACAAATGACTGCCGACCTTTCTTCGATCAAGGCTCAAATCCGCGCCA
>JGI24890J29729_1001426_pt1 | contig 10848 bp, 14 predicted proteins | sample FreactcultureFD7_FD_29729 | JGI IMG/M metagenome (IMG submission 29729)
CCCGGCGGTCGGCGACCTAATCTACCTGAGTGCCCAGACCAGGCCCGCCGAGAACGGCCTCTACCGGTTCAAGGGCGCGACCACCCCGCTGGTCGAGGTGAACGCCAACGCCTCGGGGACGGTCGACCCCGGCATCTTCAAGAGTGTCGGATACGCGCCCTCGGGCCGGTGGACGAATTCGGTGACCGCCTTCGCCGAGATTCCCGAAACTCTGTCCAACTCCAGCTTCGACAACACCCTCTTCGGCTGGATTCCGGACGGCGGCACCTGGACGGCGGTGTCGGACAAGGGCTACACCGGCCTGAAGTCGGCCAAGCTGACGACCAACGGCACCGAGTCGACTTTGGCCACCGAGCCGGTGGAATGCCTACTGAACACGACGGTCAGCGCATCGGCGTGGGTCAACTGGAGCGGGCTGACCACGACCGCCGACACGATCTTCCTGCGGGCCGTTTTTTACAACACCGCAGGGGATGTTGTGTCGATCCCCGGTCTGGACGTTCAGGGGGCCACACAGGTGCCACAGAACGCCTCTACCGGCAGCCTCTGGAATCCGGTAACGACCTCGGTCAAGGTTCCCGACGGTCTAGGGATCACACAGGTCGCTTTCGAGCTGGTGGTACCCGCCTCGGTCGGCTCCGGCGGATCGGTGTGGGTCGACGACTTCGCCACCGATATCCCCGGCACCCCGCGCCAGCAGTACACCGCCGAGCTGACCATCGAGGGCAACGAGGAGGAGGAGCTGTACGTCTCCGACCTCTACACCGAGACGACACCGATCCGGTACTTCGTCCAGACCGGCAACGTCACCACCGAGAACGGTGAGACCGTCAAGACCTGGAACGACCCCATCGAAGTGACCGACCTCCGGCACACCAAGAACCAGGCCATCGTGACGACCACCGACCCGGCGAACTCGATACAGGTGCAGACGGTCATCACCACCGACCGGGCCTACGCCTTCGGCTGCAAGATCACTCCGAACTATCTAAAATAAAAAGAGAAAAGGCCACCAGCTGGCTGCTGACCGGAGACCTGAGCGCGTAGCTCAGTCCTTGTCGAGGTTCCGGTTGTACAGCAACGGGAACTGGAGCTGGCTGTCCTCGGTGGGCGGGGTGTAGTCGGTCTGGAGCCATTCGTCGGCCTTCCGGCGGCGGTCGCGGGCGGTGTTCTCCTCCTCGACCGTCCGGTCGCCGGGCAGCACCTTGGAGGCGTAGGCCCGATCCACGTCGGTCGCGACACCGTCAACGGTCACCACGTACACCACATGGGTGTATGCGTTGCCCGTCCAGGTGTTGATCCGATCCCGCTCCTCGATGGACTCGACGACCGCCTCGGCGGTGTTGTCGATCTCGGTGAAGAACCCGCAGTCGCGCATCACCGCCCACCGGATCGTGTCGCCGACGACGATATCGCGGCGCATCACCGACTCCAGCGAGATGCCGGTGTCCGAAAACGCCAGACCGGCGGCGATCTCGCCGTCGGTGGCCTCCCGCTCGATGTCCTCGGCGAAGACCTTCCTGGCCTTGGCGATGGCCTCGATCATCTCGGGGGCGGTGGCCTTTTCGGCATCGACCTCGCCGACGGTCGGGGAGCGGCCCAGGTCGGCCTGGAGCCGAAGGATCAGCTTCTCGATCCCGTCATCGAGACGGTCGGCGGGGGCATCGCCCCACAGCATCTCCGAGCCGTCGGGGTTGAGGTCGCCGAACTGCTGCAGCGACGCTCCGGTGAGGGAAGTCGACCAATAGCCCATTTTAGTTACCTGCTTTCGTCTGTGGGTGGGTGGTGGTCATGTATTCAATTGTAGTTTCGGGGTCTGACAAGTTTTCGTCAGAAGCCCGGCAGACCGGTGCCGGTGATGTGCACCCGCGTCAGGATTTCGTAGTGGGCGCGGGGCTGGCCGTTTTTGCGGAGCTGTACCGGCGTGCGGCACTCGCGGCAGTAGGTTTTCCCGGTGTACTTGCCGACGGTAACGCCCTCACTGGCCGGGCAACGGTAGCGGTATTTCGGGCCGACGGTGATGGTCAAGGGTGTTTTCCTTCAGTCGTGGGTGGTGGACACCTATGACTATACTCGCGCTACATGACGATTGCAACATGGTGAAGAAAAAACACGCCTGAGCATTGGTTGTTGACATTCATCCTGTAGACAATGTAAGTTTATTATATCACCACCCACCGACCCAAGGAGCACCAATGGCCCGCAATTACGAGCGCGACGGCAAGCACTACGACTTCGCCGTCCTGACCCACCTGGTCGAAACCGGCGAGGCCACGTTCTTCGACGGCCCCGGCATCTACGTCCTCAAGACCGAAGACGGCACGGTCGCGGTTCGCCCCCATCAGGTCGTCTTTGCCTCGACCCCGGCCCCGTTCACCATTACCGAGGTCGACGAGATCGCCGCCCCGGTCACCTCGACCGACCAGTCGCGCCGTCAGACCTCCTGGGTTTCGGCTGCCGAGCAGGACGAAATCTTGGGGTATTTCGGTATCTGATACTTTTCATGCTATAGTCTATGTGTAGCCACCACCACCCAGGAAGGAGCCAGTCACATGGCGAAGAAGAAGTCCAAGCTCGACGGGATCGTCCTGCCGACCCGCAAGATGACCGGCGAGCAGATCGCCGGGATGTTCCACCTGGCCCACCGGTCGGGGGCGATCCCGGCCAAGAGTTCCGACTCGGTTCGGGGCGGTCGTCAGGCATCGCGCCGGGCGGCGATCAACTCGGGCTGGTAACAGCCCACCACCCTCTTTCTCACCCACCCACCCACTGGAAATGAGGAGCCACCGATGACCCGCTATCCCAGCAAGGAAGCCCGCGAGATCATCGTGATCGCCAAAAGGATCGGCTGGCGGCACGCCGGGTACACCAGCAAGGGACACCCCGTCCTGGTGCACGAGAACGGCGAGACCTACATCCTGGCCGCGACACCGTCCAGCCACCGGAACCGGGCCAATTCCCTGAACATGCTGGAGAAGCTGTCGGGATGCAAGCTGCACCCGAAAAAACAAAAACAGGCAGGCTAGCTGAATTTTTGGCTGGCATTCCCCTGGGTAGTGGTGCCGAACACACCGGAATAGGTGAGCGGCACCGTGCCGAACGGGAGCGAGGTAATCGCCTGTGGCGTTGTCCGAGCATTACGAACGAGCCAACGACAGCCTGGTCAAGCGGACCTGCAAGACCTGCGAATGGTACAAGACCCTACCACCCCATGAACAAGACTTTTTCGACGAGAAGGTGCGCGAGGCACTACTGACGCGGGGCAATATGCAGCGTCTCCGGCGGGCCGTCCTCTCCGAGGGCCACGAGGTCGCCCGATCCACCTTCCACGGCCACGTCCACGAGCACCACCTGGAGCTGGCCGCTCAACGCAGGGCGGGGGAGCTGTGAGCCTCGAAGATTCCTGGCAAGAGACCGAAGGCTCCGACGACCCCTTGTGGCGGGCCGACTGGCAGGGCGATACCGGCACCATCACCACCGGCGTTCTCCCGGACGGGTTCGACCCGCACAATTTCGACGAGGTGCTGTCCCGGCTCGGCTACGCGCCCGGCGAGATCGGCATGGAACTGGTCTCGGCCAGCCGCTGGGAGCAGCGCACCGCCGTCCGCGACGACGACGGGCGCAAGACCGGCGAGATGGTCTCGAACTACCTCAACGCCTACAAGTACAAGGCCGTCCGCAACGCCTTCACGGTCAATCTCCCGGCCCTCTACGCCCAAGTGAAGACCAGCAGGCCCAGCAAGCGGGAACCCAAGCCCACGGGCCGCTCAGCGGTCGTCTGCTGGGCCGACATCCAGGTCGGCAAAACTGACCACCTCGGTGGCCTGGAGGAGCTGCTGCAGCGTCTGGAAGACAAGCGGGGCGCGCTCAAAGACTGGCTCAAGGACGAGGGTGTCGACCACGTCGTCGTGGCCGATGTCGGCGACATCGTCGAGGGCTTCGAGAACGTCTCCAGCCAGGCCCGCACCAACTGCCTGTCGTTGATGGATCAGATCGACGTTGCCGCGACCGAGTTCTGGCGCACCATCAAGCTGTGCGAGAAGTTCGGGCCGGTCGATGTCCTGTCGATCCCGTCCAACCACTGCCAGTGGCGCAAGGGCCGGGGCCTGGTCGGCAAGCCCGGCGACGACTGGGGGCTGCACATCTCCAAGCAGCTGGAGAAGCTCAATATCGAGGCCGGTCTCCGGGTCGACTTCCACCGGCCCGATTCCGACTGGAACGAGGGAATGACCTTCCCGGTCGGCGGCGGGGTGATCGGCCTAGCGCACGGCCACCAGGCCAGCGGCCCCAAGGGTGTCGTCCCCTGGTGGATCAAGCAGAAGCACTACGGCAGATTGTGTTGTGATGTGCTGGTGACCGGGCATTTCCACTTCCCGAGCTTTCAGCCTTCCGGGCGCGATCCGGTGACCGGCAAGTCCAGTTACCACATCCAGGCATCCACCCTCGACAACGGTTCGTCGTGGGTGGCCAACAAAATGGGCGAAGACGGTGACCCGGCGTTGACGGCGTTCATCATGGATCGGGATGGGTTCGACGTTCGTAGTTTCGCGCTACTGTGAAAGGGCTGGGCACATGCAGGTAAGAGTCATCAAGATTTTCGGTCGTGAAGTGATGAGGATCGAAAACCATTACGAGGCAACGGTTTCCGATGTAATCCGGGCGATGATCGAGGCCCGCGAAGCGACCGAAGAGATTCAGTACGTCTGCGAGTGTAGCTGCGACGAAGAAGAGGATGAAGAAGACGAGGAGAGCGACGAGGACGGTATCCGGGGCCGGTTCGCCGACATGACCGAGCGGATCGTCTGGGATGCCCGCACCGACGACTACCCGTTCCCCAAGTCGCTGTTCGATCCGAAAGACGAAGAGGAAGAGAACTAAACTTTCTCCACCAGATCAACGTCAGACAATGAGTGCAGGCGATGTTGCGGCAAAGCGTGAGTCGGCCCGTGACCGAGATCGGTCAGGGTGCTGTCGTCAAGAAGTTCTTCTGCTTTAGCGAAACCGACAAAATTTACAATGTTTTCTTGCACAATAGCCAGAACGTAAATGTCCGCCGGTTCATTTTTTTTCTTGGGGGTGGCCAATAACTGTCCAGAAGAGCGAGAAGTCGATTTGATGTCGACCCGGATGCCTTCAACAACAAAATCCACACTGCCGCTTCGGGGTTCGATACTCATGTCGGGATAGGCAGAAAATAGCTTGCCAAAAGCTATCTCCGAAACAAGACCGAGAATGTCCAATTCGATGGCCTGAAGTTTTTTGTCGCGACGCTGATCGGTCACTTTTGAAGATTGATTAACGCAGCGTCGCATGGTGGCGAGAAAATGAGCAACAGCCATTTCCCCTGAATTTAGCTCAACAATCATTTCTATTCCTCTCCGAACAACAGCCATTCCAGGTTGTGGTTCTCATCGCGGGTGTAGGAATCACCATAACTAAGTTCTTCTTGAGTCCCCTGCACTGCTGCGGCGAGTCGTCGACGATTTTCGCAGGTCTCCCAGACCCGTTCCTCGACACTGTCCTCGGTGATGAGGACGTAGGCGGTCAGGCCGTCCAGGTGCGAGTCGGCCCGGTCGATGCGGGCGTTGCGCTGGGCCAGGTCGTCGTAGGAATAGGTGGGGTCGACGTTGATCACGTAGCGGGCCTCTTGAAGGTTCAGACCGTGCGTCCCGGCATCCGAGGAGCAGAACGCGGTGATATCCGGATCGGCCTTGAAGCGATCCTGAGCCTCCTGGGACTCTTTGGCCGACTGTCCGGTGCCGTAGTGCAGAACGTGCGGCACCGTCAGATGTGGGGCCAGCCGGAGCAGTCCCAGCTCCGTCCAGTGGCAGAACACGACCGCCTTGTCCTGACCCTCGCGGATGTCGTCGAGAAGTCCGTTGAGCACCTCGATCTTGGACGAGTGGGCGGCATCGAGGAGGTCGGGCCGTTCGGCCAGAATCTCGGCAGCCTCCGGCGAGCTGGAGTGCCGCAGTGACTCGGGGTTGATGCACGCCAGCCGGGCCATCAGATAGTGCGGTGCCAGCCCCTCGCCCCGGCTGTGGGCGGCGCGGGCCTTGGTGGTGATCAGGTCGAGCAGCTCGCGGGTCGCCGGGGTCGCCTGTACCGACACCGGGAGCGTCTCGATGCCCTTGAACTGCTCGCGGACACCGGGATCGGTCTTGCGGACGGCCATCGTCCGGTCGCCGACCCGGTGGCGCACCTCTTGGAGCTTGGTCAGGTTCCAGTCGTAGGTGGTGAACGAGAACGCCCGTCCGTTCTTGGATTTGATCGGGACGCTGTTGACCCGGTCGGCGTAGCGTTGGATGAAGTCGGTCTTGGTCGACAGCGGGTTGGCGGTCGGGCGACCGTCGAGCGAGAACACGTCCCTGAATCTCAGGGGGTTGCCGCCGACGACGGTCGCGCTCATCGGCCACACGGTGGCCGTGCAGGCATCGGTGAGCCGATCCAGGGCCTGGCGGGCCTTGTTCTGGCCGTTGTCGGTGATCAGCTTGTGGCCCTCGTCGAGCACCCACAGCACCCGCTTGCCGAAGGTCATGTTGGCGATCTGTTCCTCGTCGTGCCAGAGCTTTTCGTAGTTCATGACGAACACCTGGCGCGATTCGTCGTCGTAGCCCTTGAGCCTCTTGGCCTTGGTGCCGTCGTTGACGACCGCATCCAGACCGGCGGGGGTGACGAAGGTGCGCCGGAGGTTCTCTTTGAGCTTGCTCAGGGTGCAGGCGATGACCAGGTCGATGTCGCCCGAGTCGTAGAGGGCCTTGGCGGCGGCACCGGAGGTGAAGCTCTTTCCGGCACCGGCTGACCAGTTCCAGAAGTAGAACCGGTCGGAGGCGTTGGTGCCCTGCCGGGCGCGCTCCAGGGCGCGGTTGAGCGAGAAGTTCTGAAACGGGCGGAACTCGTAGCCGTCGATGGCCAGCGGCTCCGACCAGCGGTCGATATCGGATTGGATATGGGCGGTGCTAGGTGTCCAGAGGACGTAGTAGCCGTCGCGCTCCAGCTGGGTGGTGAACCGGCGGGCCAGGTGGAGTTCGTTGAGGATCAGGTGGCGGCTCATCCAGTCGGTGTACTCGCCGTAGAACAGGCCGCGCGCGGTCGCGTCCAGCGGCTCGAACTGGAGGTAGCCCCGGTACTCGGGGTGCTCTTCGACCAGGATGATCCGGGCCGGGGGCACGGCTGAGTCCAGCAGATCGGAAACCCGCTTCTCCACGTCGTCCAGGGTGGGTAACGGCATGATGTGTAGAGACTACAGGACGAGGTCAGAAACCCCAGTACGCGGCGGTGGTGTGATAAGTCTTGTCGCCAATGTCTTGCCATTCGCTATCGTCATCGACGCTGTAGGGAACCTTGATCTGCTGCACCTTGAGAGGGGCTTTTTCGCGAAGCATGATCTCGTGCTCGTGATCAAAATTTCCTGATCCGGCCCGGCTGTAATTTTCTCCGCGACCGTTCCAGTCCGAATCTAGAAGCAGCGGAAGATGTGGCCCTTTTCCTCGAAGATCGGAGCCTTCCCCTCGGCCCCAGCCATAATCGTCGCCAATGTCGTAGTCGGTACTGTGATGCTCGCCGACACCACCTTTAGCGTTAAAGCCGTCGATAATCGCGTCAGCCAGACCAGGGTGGTCAAAATTTCCACCACGGTCTTCGTAGCGCAGATCGGCATCGGGAAACATGCCGGGGTCGTCGACAGGCTGGCCCTGGCCGTAAGTCATCTGCCACACCCGCCGGAACGCTGGGTCGCTGGTGTTGATCGGATTCCCGCGCCACAACCGAGTCGAGGTGCCCTTGATTTTTTCCATGCCGGGCAGAGTCTTCTGAGGTAGATGCTCGGGGCCGGTCTCTAGCGTAGGGTCACCCTTGGTCGGGCGGGAAGCCCATTCCGCCTGTGAGTCGGGATCGCCCTTGATGTTCTTGACGTGCTGCTTGGTCAGCTCGGCGGGGCTGGTGGTCTCTTCTTTCCACCGGCGATCCATGATCGCCTTGGCCCGGTTCTGAGCCGCAGCGTCGGCGGTGCGCCACGGCGCGAGCATTTCTGCCTGCTCGCGGGCGGTGATAATACGACGCATAGTGACGGCCTCCTGCTGATTAAAGGCGGTCGAAGCCGGGACGGCAGGGGTGTCGGGTGTTGCGCCCCTAATGACACCGGTGTAACTTATGACGAAGGCCCCCATCATCGCCCTGGCAGGCTAGGGGGCCTTCGTAATCAACGAGCCGTCTCTCAAAATACCAGATATGGGACTTTTGAGACAAGCGGCTCCCGACAAGCGGGAGGGNAAACCGCCCCCGGCGTTATGCGGGTGAGTCCGCCGGGTCACCAAACCAACCACTTCCTGCTGTCGCCTGGCACCTAATACGTCCTCGCGGCTGTGCTCACTCCTAATCGCTCGGACAGGCGGGCTACCCGATCTGCGGTTGCAAACGTGGTGACGGTCGGATCGAAGCCCCTTGGCCAGAAAAGGTCAGGGGGCCAGAGGTGGTGGAGACAAACCGTGGGCGGTTCAATGGGAGGTCGGGGCCTGGGAGGTCTCATAGCTTTGCTCACCACTATGTTTACTACACCGTGTCACAAAAGACATAAGCACATAAGGGTGTAGACTCCTGCATGTGAAGGTCAAGGACGAGGCGCAGTGGGCGCAACAGGCCAGCGAACTGCAGAACACCGACGACGACAGCAGGAAGTTTCACGATTTCCTGGTGTTATGGCTGGAAGAAGCCGATCAGGCCCTGGAAAAGGGCACTGACCTTACCCCCTACACCGAACTCAGCAAAGCCTTCGAGATTGCCGAGCAAACTTTGGGGTACCTGTCCATCGAGTGGATCGGCCAGATGATGATGGTCGTCATCGGCAACTGGATTCACGGCGACTCGGTGTGGGAATCGCTGACCGTGTGGGAGCGGCGGATGGTCGAGCAGTCCATCGCGATCAAGCTCGTCGAGCTGCAGGATCGGGCGGCTCAGGGCACCGAAACGCAGTAGTTTGACTTTGTCCCGTCTATAGCTTAATCTGGTATCACCACCCACTGAGACGAAAGATCAGGTGATCACATGACCAAGGCACTTTCCACCAACGACATCGTCGCCCTGCTCAAGAAGCACGACAAGAACGTCGTCAAGAGCATCCTCAAGCAGGCCGATGCCGCCGCCGCCCAGGAGAAGTCGGGCAACAATGTCGAGCTGCGTAAGGCCGCGATGCGCAAGGCCCTCAAGGACTCGAACAACATCGTCCTGACCAAGTACATCGAGGCCGCGAACGACCTCATCCCGCTCGGCCAAGAGCTGTCGACCGAGGGCGACGAGATCATCGCCAACGGCCTCAACGAGGAGCAGGTCGTCGTCGCGATGAACCTGTTCCTGAAGGTCAAGCTGGCCACCGAGGGCGCGGACGCGATGAAGGACATGGTGCGGTCGATGGTCTTCCGCTCGATGGACTTGGCTGCCGCCGAGCAGGGCGAAGAATTCCCCGAGCACACCAACATGGAGATGGACGTGCCCGAGATCGGCAAGCGTTTCTGCCGCGAGGGCGCGGGCCGCAAGGAGGCCGAGTTCGACATGAAGAAGCTGCGCGCCCTGATCGGCGACGAGGTCTTCTTCGCGATCACGACCGAGAAGGTCGAGGTCACCCGTGTGGTCGACGACCAGGCCCTGTCGGTGGCCATCCTGGCCAACCCCGAACTGATGGAAAAGATGCGGGATGCCGTGAACCCCGGCGAGTGGAAGTCCGCCCGCCTGATGGTTCGCGACATGCCCGCCAACGAGAAGGAGTAAACAGTGAACAACGCCCCCGACACCATCGTCGAGGTCGTGGAACACGAGACTGATCGCCCCGCGTTTTCCGACCGGGGCGATCAGCCTGTCCACGAGACACCCGCCGACGACCAGAACCACCCGGCCAAGCCGCCCCGCAAGACCCGCAAGCGCAAGCCTTCAGGGGCCGGGAAATCCGCCGATTCGATGACCGACGAGGAGCTGCTCCGCGAGGCCGGGATCGAACCGATCTTCTCGACCTCGGAGGCCGCAGAGTTCTTCGACAGGAGCAACCAGTGGCTGTACTGGGGCCTGCGCGAAGGTGTGTTCCTCGACGAGGACGGTGTCGCGATCACCCCCGACCGGGTCGGCGAATCCGACCACGGCAGGCGCAGGTTCACGGTCTCGATCCTGCGCGACATCATGAAATCTTCCTACCGGCGGGGCAACCTGTCCGACGAGCAGCTGGCCGTGGTGATGCGCCGGATCAAGCTGGCCGAGGAGCGGATCGAGTGGCGCGAGCGCGAGGGCTGGCACTACACCCACCTGGGCCGCAACCGGCACCGGTGGGTCAAGCCCGACCTGACCGCATGGAACAGCAAGGCCGGGGAGTGGAACCTCAAGCCCGGCGTGAAGCTGCGTAACCACGCCGACTGATCATGGCCAATCCCCAGGATTCCATCCGCCAGGTGATCGAGGAGGCGGTCGGCCCCCGCCGCGAGGCCCAGCTGTCGGTGCTCGCCGCCTCCTCGACCGACCCGCTGCCGATTGCCCGCGCCGATCTGCTGTATCTGTGGGACGAGTACCGCACCGAGATGCTCGACTTCGCGGGGATGATGTCCCCGCTCGGCCACCGGCACCCGCCGATCCAGGCGGCGGTCGCCGAACACATGCGGTACTACGGTTTCACGGCCCCTCAGGGCCAGCATGTGCTCCGGTGGCCGGTGTCCTATGCCGAGGCACTCTCAGCCGCCTTCAGCGGCCCCCAGGACACGCATAAGGTGCTGTTCTGTGAAGGGGAGCGGGACGCGATACGGATGTCGGCCCGGCTGGCCGGTGCCGGGAAGCCGATTGCCGTGGTCGACACCGGCTGGCACGACTGGCTGG
>JGI24890J29729_1001428_pt1 | contig 10814 bp, 6 predicted proteins | sample FreactcultureFD7_FD_29729 | JGI IMG/M metagenome (IMG submission 29729)
CAGGTTGGGATCTACATGAAGTTGATCCATCAAGGGTAAAATAATCCCTGCTGCCGTGAGCCCCGCCACGGTTGCCGAGCCAACGCATAACCGGATCACGCAGGCAATCGACCATCCGAGAATTAATGGATGAATGTTCAGGCTTGCCAGGGAGGTTGCTATTTCCGTGCTCACACCGCTGTCGAGCATGATCTGTTTCAACGCGCCGGCGCCGCTCATGATCAATAATATGAGCGCGATATCTTTTACGGCATCGCCAAAAAAATCCATGATCTTTTTTACCGGGATATTCAGGTTAACACCGAGTGTGTAAATGGCTATGAAAAGTGAAACCAGCATAACGATGACCGGATCGTTCAAAAAAATGATCGGTTTTTTTAGCCAGCTATCGTTGTTAACGTGTGGTGCTATGATATTGGTTAGTGCCAGCATGATCACCGGAATGGTGGATGAAAAAATACTATTGAATAAACTTGGCAGTTTATCTTCCGGAAGTGATGATGCCTGAAACGTTTTGGGGAACGGAGGGTTTATTTTTTTAAGTGTCTGAGAAAAAATCGGTCCGGCAAGTATAACCGTCGGTATGGCGATCAAAACACCGTAGAGCAGCGTCTTACCCATGTCAGCATGAAATTGGGCAACCAACGCGGTAGGCGCAGGGTGGGGTGGCAAGAATCCATGTGTAACCGACAAGGAGGCCATGATCGGGAGGCCTACATATAACGCTGGCATTTTATATTGATAGGCCACGGAAAAAATCAACGGTATGACCAGCACAAAACCGACGTTATAAAAAAGCGGAATACCGATAATGAATCCGGTGATCATCAATGCCCATTGAATGTATTTTTGGCCAAAGAGATTCATCAGGCTGGCAGAGATCTTTTGTGCTGCACCGCTCTCGGCCACCAGTTTTCCAAGCATGGCGCCGGCTACAATAATAACAACCAGCGAACCGAGCATATCGCCGATTCCTTTCTGAACGGAAGACGTGATCCTGGAAACATCCAATCCAAGCAGCAAGCCGGCCAGGATGGAGACGAAAAGGAACGCCAGAAAAGCATTGATCTTAAACTGACTGATCAGAAGTATTAACAGTGCGATGCACAGAACAATAATCAGAATCGACATCGCTGGTATGTGTTAGAATTTATCAGGAATTTGAATGATGCGGACAACGATCTCATGCGGATCTCCGTCTTTGTCCAGCAGGCTGAACTTTACCATTGGATTATCTTTTCTGATATGGCTCTCGACATTGATAACCTGATTATCCTGTAAATGTTTTTCGAGTTCTTTTTGAAGAATGTACAAGGCATTTGCAAAATCTACTTCGAGCGGACTTGGATTATAGGTAGTTGTTTTCATTCGAACATTAAGTTTAAAGTTCCAGGTTTCAAGTTCCAAGTTTAAGTGTAAAGCGAGTGCTTTTTAACTTGGAACGTTGAACTTGCAACTAATTTTCACCACCGTATCAGCGCAGAGGCCCATGTAAAACCACTGCCGAAAGCGGCCAAACAAATTAAGTCATTTTCCTTGATTTTACCTTCTGCCCAGGCTTCGCTTAACGCGATGGGGATGGAGGCGGCTGTCGTGTTTCCATAGCGCATGATGTTGTTGTAAATGCGATCATCGGAAAGCCCCATTTTTTCCTGTACATATTGGCTGATGCGCAGGTTAGCCTGATGGGGGACCAGTAAATTTATATCTTCTTTAGTGAAGTTGTTGGCGGTGAGCGCTTCATTGATAGCTTCTGTGAAGCGTACGATAGCGTGTTTAAATACCTGACTGCCGTTCATCACAACTTTATAGGTCGAGGTGTCGTTGATTTGTTCCGGTTGTCTTTCTTTATTCGGCCTGCTGCTGCCGGGATCTTTGATATAAAGTTCTTCGGCGAACCGGCCATCCGCATGCAAATGTGTAGACAATACTCCTGGTTTTTCGGAGGCCTGTAAAATAGCAGCGCCTGCGCCGTCTCCGAATATTACAGCCGTATTTCTTCCACGTGTCGTCACGTCGAGGGCGGTGGACTGGATCTCGGCGCCGATCACTAAAACATTTTTATATACACCGGTTTTTATGAATTGATCGGCTACTGAAAGTGCGTAAATAAAACCTGAGCACGCATTTCGGATGTCTAGGGCAGGAATTCCATCCAGCCCCAACTCACGCTCCAGCAAGACTCCTGAACCCGGGAAAAAATAGTCGGGTGTGATGGTGGCAAAAACGATAAATTCAATGTCCTTCTCAGTAAGGTTTGCGCGTAGCAGCGCCATGCGCGTTGCCTTGGCGGCCATGTTTGCCACCGTGTCTTTTGCCGGATCAATCCATCGGCGTTCCTGAATGCCGGTACGTTCAATGATCCATTCATTGTTCGTATCCATCAGGGATGAAAGGTATTGGTTAGTTATGATTTTCTCCGGAACGTGATGCCCTAAACCTACAATTTTAGAATACTTCATCAGTTGGTATTTTAAAAGCTTACGAAGGTACGGAAATGTAGACGATGGTCAATAGGTAAGTCCACAGGCCACAGTCGACGGACCACGGTAAAATATGCCTTATTTATGGGAAAGCCAGTGATAGCAATATTTTATGACGATAGTTTTACACAATCGGCGATTCTGCCATGGACTGTCGACTATAACACTACATTCACCATTCGGCCCTGTACAATAATTATCTTTTTAGGAGCCTTTCCTTCGGTCCATTTTTGCACAAGTTCTGAAGCGATAATCATCTTCTCCATATCCTCCTTGGGCATGTCGAGCGCAAAGTTCATTTTTGCGCGCACCTTGCCGTTGATCGATATAGGATAGTCAAACGAGCTTTCCACTAAGTATTTCTCTTCGAACTTCGGGAACGTCGCTTTTAAGATCGTTTCGGTATGGCCCAGTTTCTCCCAAAGTTCTTCTGCGATGTGCGGTGCGAAGGGCGAGAGTGTTATTACCAATGGCTCGATTATATTTCGCTTGTTGCATTTTAATGCTGAAAGCGCATTGACACAGATCATGAACTCGCTGGCAGATGTATTGAATGAAAATCCTTCTATATCTTCCTCGATCTTGCGAATCGTTTTGTGCAGTATTTTGTACTCTTCGCGTGAAGGTTCTTCGCTGCTTACGTTAAAATTTCCATTCGCATCATGAAAGAGGTTCCAGAATTTTCGCAGGAATTTTGATACGCCGTCAATACCATGCGTGCTCCAGGGTTTTGATTGTTCTAATGGCCCCAAAAACATTTCATACAAGCGAAGCGTGTCGGCACCATAATGTGCTACAACATCATCGGGATTAACGACGTTGTATTTTGATTTTGACATTTTTTCTACTTCGGATCCGCAAATGAATTCATTATTTTCCAAAGCGAATTCAGCGTTTGTTAAATCGTCTCTCCAGTTTTTAAATTTTTCAATGTCTAAAACATCTCCATCAACAAAGCTAATATCGACATGGAGTGGTGTTGTCTCATGATCTTTTCTTAAATTATAAGACACGAATTTGCTCGTTCCATTAATACGATAGGCAAACTTCGATACTCCCTGAATGTGCCCCTGGTTAATTAATTTCTTAAAGGGCTCTTCCGCATGAACGTATCCCAGATCCTTCAACGCCTTGCACCAAAATCTCGAATACAATAAGTGCCCTGTAGCATGTTCCGCTCCGCCGATGTACAAGTCAACGTCCTTCCAGTATGACTCCGCTTCCTCGCTAACAAATTCTTTTTCATTTTTCGGATCCATGTACCGGAACCAGTACCAGCTTGATCCGGCCCAGCCGGGCATGGTTGTTAACTCGTACGAATTGCCTTTATAATTCCATCCTTTTGCACGGCCTAATGGCGGCTCACCGGTTTCGGTTGGTTTGTATTGATCGATTTCCGGCAGTGTAACCGGAAGCTCATTATCCGGGACTAATTTCGGAAGTCCATTTTCGTAATATACCGGAAACGGTTCACCCCAATAACGCTGCCTGCCGAAGATGGCATCGCGCATGCGGTAGTTTATTCTCCGTTCGCCGATGCCAAGCTCTTCTACTTGCTTCAATGCTTTTTCGATCGCCTCATTCCAGGGCAATCCATTCAGGGAACCTGAGTTGATCATGCTGCCGGATTTCGGTTCGAAGTTCGGTTTGGTGATATCGGCTGTTGGTCCTTCCAATACATCAATGACCGGCAGGTTGAAATGTTTTGCAAAGGCGTAGTCGCGCATGTCACTCGATGGAACAGCCATAACGGCTCCAGTTCCATATCCAGCTAGGACGTAATCAGCGATCCACACCGGTATCTTCTCATGATTAAAGGGATTAATGACATAGGCTCCAGTAAACGCTCCGGAGATCCGTTTTACTTCGCTCATGCGTTCGCGATCTGAGCGATTTTTGACTTCATTAATATAATTTGTGATGACCTCGCGTTGCGCCGGTGTTGTGATCTTGTCGACCAGCTCGTGTTCAGGAGCAATCACCATGAAGGTAACACCATAGATCGTATCAATGCGCGTGGTGAAGACCCGAATGGCGGCCTCACCCCGGCCCTGATCAAGATGAAAATCCAACTCACACCCCACACTCTTCCCAATCCAGTTGCGCTGCATTTCTTTCATAGGCTCCGGCCAGTCAATCGTATCCAGACCTTTTAGTAATCGTTCGGCATACGCTGTGATACGCATACTCCACTGCAGCATCTTTTTACGCTCTACCGGATAGCCGCCGCGCTCGCTCACACCATCTTTTACTTCATCGTTCGACAAAACTGTGCCCAATGCTGCACACCAGTTTACCATCGTCTCGGAGAGATAAGCGATGCGGTAATGTTGTACTATATTTTCTTTCTCTTCTTCATCAAAAGAATTCCACTGTTGCGCTGTAAAGGATGGTGTGTCTTCATCACACACAGCATCGACAACAGTATTCCCATTTTTTTCAAACGTTGCTATCAGCGTTGCTATCGGCTCCGCTTTTCCACCTCCATCAACCGTGGACTGCCGGCCGTGGTCTGTGGACTTCCTATTATACCAGCTATTGAATAATCTGGAAAAGATCCATTGTGTCCACCGGTAATAAGCGGGATCGCTGGTTTGTACTTCACGATCCCAGTCAAATGAAAACCCTATCTGATCGAGTTGTTTTTTATAGGTAGTGATATTCTTTTCCGTAGTAATGCGTGGATGCTGGCCTGTCTGGATGGCATATTGTTCTGCCGGCAATCCAAAAGAGTCAAAGCCCATGGGGTGTAAAACGTTGAATCCTTTGATTCTTTTATAGCGCGCCACGATATCAGAAGCGATATAACCCAGGGGATGCCCGACGTGCAAACCTGCTCCGGAAGGGTATGGAAACATATCCAAGGCATAGAATTTTGGTTTTGAATGATCTATTTCAGTTTTATAGACATTCAACTCCCGCCACTTAGTCCGCCATTTTTCTTCTATGCGTTTGATCTCCTCTTTGCTGTAATCGGCCATTTTTTGTTAATTCTGAATAATAGATCGCAAAAATAAGCAATCCTTTAAAAACCTCATCCTTTCTTTAAAACACCTTCGTCCCTGTGCATTTTTCAGTGTCATGTTATATGAAACATTAGCCTTGTTTATGGCTACAAGCTTCGGGCTTCAGGCGTCAAGGATGAAGCGCGTAACGGAATGAAGTTTGACCTTTTTGGTTAACGATTGCAACCCGGTAGGGGCTGGTTGTGCCATCGAATGTGATGATGTTGTCTTCTTTCTTATTTTGAAATTCTTATATTTTCCGAAACATTTTGACACTCCAAGCGCAACGATCCTATCGCGGCTTTGGTGTCTGTCAGAAAATGATCGGATCCTTGGGAATTAATTGGATCTGCTTTGTGTGAAACCCGGATTTACCAGTTTACGCAATTCTTCAATGTCGGCCTGTTTAATCGGTTTGGTTATAAATTGGATCACGTTTTTGTTTTCAAAAACCTGTTCCCTGTCCTTCGGACTGTTCGAGCTCGTCAGTACTACGATTTTTGATTTGTTTGTGATCAGATCAGGTAATTCATTAAAGTCTTTTAAGAAGCCAAAACCATCAACCTCAGGCATGTTCAGATCTAAAAAGATCACATCGGGTGCCGGTTCTCCGTTAAGATCCCGTAACCAGGTAAGTGCTTCATCGGCAGATTTGTATTGCAGCAAGACATTGGAAAAATTATAGACTTCCAAAAATCTCCGTTGAATAAACAGGTCAATATCACTGTCATCAATTAATAGCGTCTTGTTTACCCGCATGCCGTTCATGTGATGGATCTATTATCAATGTTTTTAAACTTAGCGAAAAGATGTTAAATAAACGTGAAAATTTCATATAAAAATGTAATATCACGGTTTCATCCGAATAAAAAATGTATTAAAATTGAACTTCTAAACCTAAAGCATATCATGAGATTAAAGCAAACCGTTTACCTCTTTTTATCCGCACTGTTAGCGATCGGATTAACTTCATGTGGTTCTTCGTCTAAGAAGGATGATGAGAACAAAAACTCCGAAGAGTTTAAAGAAGCTGAAGGTTCTTTGAAGACACAAATTCAGGAAGTTGTTTATAATATTCCTTCACCGTCGGAAATACCATACCTGTTACAGGCAACGGGGGCCGAATTCAATGAAAGCCTCTTAAACCCGCGATCAAAAGTAGATTCATATGTTAACCATAGCGATAAGGCCTCTCTTAACCTTGGCGTGTATACGGCAGACATTGGTTATTTGAGCTCGTATGATAAGACACAGGAATCGATCGACTATCTGAATGCCACTAAAACATTGGCTGATAACCTGGATGTGATCGGCACATTCGATGCCGATATTCTGAAACGTTTCGAAGCTAATATTTCAAACAAAGATTCACTTACACGTCTGCTGGATCAAAGCATCAAAAAGACCGAATCATTCCTGAACAACGACAGCCGTAATAAATTGTCTGCTTTGGTAATAGCCGGCAGTTTTATCGAAGGGCTTCACATTTCTACCGGGCTGGTAAAAACATATCCGCACAATCTTTTACCGGACGATAAACGCAACCTTGTTCTTACACCCCTTATCCGGGTTGTATTGGAACAGAAAAAATCTGTTTCGGAACTTTTAAAAATGTTAAAATCAGTAGAGCAAACTGATCCTGTTACCGCCATCGTGGCCGATTTAACGAAACTGGAAGAAACCTATAATGCGCTGAATATCGAAGAGCAGATCAAAAATAACCGGGCAGATCTTGTGCTAACCGACAAGAATCTGGCAGAGATCACCGCTATCGTGGAAAAATTACGCAAGGGGATCACTGAATAATTTTTCATATGCAGCATTACAAAAAGAGATCGTCTCAGGCTTTTGAGACGGTCTCTTTTTTTTTGCGTCGAATAAAACTACTTTCAGTATATTGTAAGAAAGTCAATGCCGGATAAGAGGCGGAGATATGGATGATTTTCGCTTGACACTACCAGACCTAAAACCTTTTTTATGAGTGAACCTTTACTCAAAGCTATTCTTCGTCTTTTTGCCGTGGTAGCTAAAGAAGATGAAGTTACGCATCAGGAGCGTGATCAAATACGGTCGTTCCTGGAAGAACACCTCAGCCAGGCGGTGGTCGGTTCATACCTTCAATTTTTTGACGATTACACGAAGTCGCTGACCGGAAAGCAAGGCGATCATGATCTTGAACTCAATGTCATCCATGAACTTTGCAAGGAAATAAACCCTGAGCTTACGCAGAAACAAAAGGTGGTCATCATTTTGGAGATGATCAGTATCATACAGGCCGATGGATCCATATCGCCGCGCGAAGACGAACTTGTAAAGGTGATTGGAAAGAATTTCAAGATCACCCCGGAAGAAATCGAATCGATCGAGATCTTTGTTTTAGGCCAGCAATCGCTGGCACTCGATCACAGCGATATTTTGATCATCGATTCAACGGAAAAGTCTTCTTTCAAAAAAGCCAAACATATTTTCCGTAGTCATATTAACGGATTGATTGCCGTGTTATACATGGACCACGCGGAATTGTATTTTATGAAATACATCGGTGGTTCGGCTGTTTATCTCAACGGCGTGCCGGTTAAATCGGGAAAGATAAGTGTACTGGCCGTCGGCAGTAACCTCCGGTGGGACAAAGATGCTCCGGTCTATTACGGAGATATACTCGGGCAATTCAAGAAGTTGAGAGAATATTCCCGTACTACTTTTGAAGCAAAAAATATCAGCTTCCGGTTCAAGAATGGCAAATTAGGATTGCGCCAGGTATACGTTGCGGAAGAATCCGGTAACCTCATTGCCTTGATGGGTGGAAGCGGTGCTGGCAAATCTACCTTGCTACACGTATTGAACGGATCTGAAAATCCCTCCGAAGGGCAGGTTATCATTAACGGTATTGACATCCACAAAGAACCGAAGCGGATCGAAGGCGTTATCGGATTTGTACCACAGGATGATCTGCTTATTGAAGATCTTACAGTTTATCAAAACTTATATTTCGCCGCCAAACTTTGCTTTAGTAATAAATCGGAACTCGAGATCGATCTGCTGGTCATGAAAGTACTGGAAGACCTGGGACTTGCCGAGATAAAAGATCTGAAAGTAGGGTCGCCCTTACGCAAGACCATCAGCGGCGGGCAACGCAAGCGGTTAAACATCGGACTTGAATTGTTGCGCGAGCCTGCTGTATTATTCTGCGATGAGCCGACCAGCGGGCTTTCCTCGCGCGACTCGGAGAATATTATTGATCTCCTGAAAGAACTCTCTTTAAAAGGCAAGCTGGTATTTGCTGTTATACACCAGCCTTCGTCGGATATTTTTAAAATGTTCGATAAGCTTGTTATTCTCGATACGGGAGGCTATCAAATATATTATGGAAACCCGGTTGATGCCATCGTATACTTCAAGAAAAGTATAAATATGGTCAACAGCGATGAAGGAGAGTGCCACGCATGCGGTAATGTAAACCCGGAGCAGATCTTTAATATCATCGAAACCAAAGTGATCAACGAGTATGGTCATTTTACGAACGAACGCAAGATTACCGCAGAACACTGGAATACTATTTACGCAAAGAATCATAAAGAATCGTCCATTGAAGAATCAAAAGAAGAACCTCACTCGACGTTAAACATCCCGACCAGAATTAAACAGGCTCATCTCTTTTCTTTACGCGACGTTCAGGCTAAGATCCATAATATTCAATACATGGTCATCAACCTGCTGGAAGCGCCGTTGTTGGCTTTTATCCTGGCTTTTATCGTCCGGTACTACAACGTTGACGACAGGGCAACCATAGGTTATTCTTTTGGTAAGAATCTGAATGTAACGGCGTATCTCTTCATGAGTGTTATCGTGGCATTATTCATGGGGCTCACCGTAAGCGCCGAGGAGATCATCCGCGATCGGAAAATTTTGAAACGTGAATCGTTTCTTCACTTAAGCCGGAGCAGTTACATTTTCTCTAAAATATCGATTCTCTTCATCCTTTCCGCCATTCAAACATTTACGTTTGTGTTGGTGGGTAATTCGATCCTGGAGATCAGGGGTATGCTGCTGGAACATTGGTTTATTTTGTTCACGACATCGTGTTTCGCCAACTTGCTGGGCCTTAATATTTCTTCTGCCTTTAATTCAGCTGTTACTATTTATATTCTGATTCCGTTGTTACTCATTCCGCAGTTGATATTGAGCGGCGTTGTGGTAAAGTTCGATAAGCTTAATCCTGCCATCGGTAATACGGCTACAGTGCCTTTTGTCGGAGATTTAATGGCTTCGCGGTGGGCTTTCGAGGCAGCCATGGTTTCACAGTTTAAAGATAACCGGTATGAAAGGGAGTTTTATATTTATGATAAAGTCATGGCCAGTGCGGATTTCAGGAAAGTATATTTTATTCCGGAACTGGAAACACGCCTGCAATACTGTCTGAATAACTACAAATCATCCGATCCTGCCATAAAGTCGAAACTTGTAAGCGATATGGCGCTTCTTCGAAAAGAGATTTCGAGACAGATGGTATTGGTGGGGCAACAAAAAATTGATCGTCTGGAGGATCTGACGCCTTCCCGATTCGATTCAACAGTCTACAATCATGTCAACGCTTTTTTCGAAGGCCTCAAAAAATTCTACATAAAACGGTATAATGTAGCCGATCAGGAGAAAGAAAGCAGAATACGCACACTAACGAATACACCCGAAAAAGAAAAAGCATTTGACGAGTACCGCGAAAAGTATCACAACGAGGCCATTACGGATCTGGTGAAAAATGTTACAGAGACTCACCGGATCATTGAAAAAGATGGTAAGCTGGTCCAAAAGATTTACCCGGTGTACAAGGATCCGGATCCGGAACATTCCATCGATTTTGATGCACAGTTTTACATGCCATCGAAGCATTTCCTAAGCCGTAATATTGACACCTTTATTTTTAATAATGGCGTGATCTGGTCCATGACATTCGTGCTTGCATTACTCTTGTATTTTGACGTGCTACGCAGGATAATCGATGGCATCGAAAATCTTTCTAACTCTTCTTACAAAAATTAGATAGCCACCGCGGTATGTTCTTTGTTCTTTCTAAAACATTAAACTATCTGACAATGCCGCTTTTTTTGGTTTGTCTTTGTCTTTTGGTTTCTGTATTGCTGAAGAATACCCGGTGGAAAAAAAGATTCTTTTGGACGGGATTCGGAATGTTATTTTTCTTCTCCAATGGTTTTCTCGCGAATACCGTTATGCATGCCTGGGAGTTAAGAGCGAAACCCTATGCGGAAATGAGGAAATACAAACTGGGCATTGTTCTCACGGGAGCTACCATATCTGCATTGAAACCAGA
>JGI24890J29729_1001429_pt1 | contig 10807 bp, 12 predicted proteins | sample FreactcultureFD7_FD_29729 | JGI IMG/M metagenome (IMG submission 29729)
AGATTCTGAGGCTCTTTGTAGATCGTACAAGGTTTTACGAATCTCGACGATCTCGAGACTTTGATCAGACGAAACGGGATCTTTGAGCTTTTGAACGTGAAGCTAGAAAAAAAAAAGACGAGTTTCTGTCAATTGCCGACAGCACAAGAAAGATAGCAGCTCACCCTGAAGCTCTCTGAGCCACCGTGAGCCATGATGAACATCCTCATGATAGCTCCCGTCACGGGAGTGTTCCTGAAAGCCAGCATATCATCGATCTCTCTTTGCGAAAGACCAGGCCAACAAAACGGTTTCGATCTCGGACCGCAGACGAATTTGTGCACCTTCCAGATCTACTTCTTCTTACGGTCAGCTCGATATGCCCTCGGAGCAAGGAAGGCAGAGATGCTTACGAGCTTCTGATGTTCAACCGAACAGAAAAACATCCATTCTGTCCCATTCTTTGCACACGCTGAACATCTCGTAGCAGTCTCTTTCCCGCATATAACGCATTTTCCCTTCGTTTCGGTAGTGCAGGAGGAAGAGGTCGACCTGTTCTCGGAGGACATGGGAAAAGTGGGTTTAAAAGTTGAAAGGAGGTGCGAGAGCTGAACAACAAAGGAGAATCAGCATACTGGTAGGCTGTGGAGATAGACGAGAGGTATAACTCACTTCCTAGGTGGACGGGCGAGCTCTTGAAGCGAATTGCAGGGAGGGAGCGCTGTTTTGAGATGAGAGAGTTGACCGAGAGTGGGAGAGTGGAGGAAGGACGACGGATCGATTGAGAAGCTTGTGTGAGATATGATGGCGGTAGATTGAGCTTTGAGGAGTGAGTACGAGCCAATTGAAGTAGGTCTGATTGTCGAGGTCAATCGTTAAACATCAAAAGAGCAAAATCTCGTCTCCCTTGCAACTTCGATTTTAACCTATCGACTTCGACTCGTTCGAAGTACAGTTGGGAGCTCATGATACTAGCGCTGAGTAGCTATCGCTCACCGCGAATTGAACAGCCACAGACACGGAGTCACCTTGACTTTCTCGAGATCGTCCCTGCAGAGTTTCGCACTCGTGCCTTCCTCCGGACTCCTACACTGCAATCTCTCTCCTTGCTATGTCTCTCAACCCGTTTCGGCCCACGAAGACCTCTATCTCTTCCCAACGATGCCTCTCTCCAGCCGTTTTGACGATTCAGAGGTCGATTTTCTGCTTTATTGTGTGAGCGATAATAAGACGACTTGTTACACGTTGTGAAGTAGCGTAGAGGTGTAGTAGTAGATTGACCTAGTAAAGAAATGGGGAATACTGCAGAGAGAAAGAAAGGGGAAAACCAACAGTTAAAGAAGAGAACGATGTGTGGAAGGTTGTAAATGAAGGAGGACGGAAGATTCCAGGTCCGATCACGCGGTGAACTGTAGACGAAGCCCAAGCACATCAGTAATCGCGGGGGAGAAGATGTGAGCGGATTTCGACGTACTCGTAGAATGAAATTCGTTACTACTGCAGCAAACAATGAAACGCAGAGCACCGTGGGACCTGTGCATGGAAAACGACACTGCATCAGTGCTGGGCTAGACGTAGAAGCATCCCGACAGATGCAAGCGAGTTCTGAACGCACCTAATCGATCATCGTAAGGACCTGAACCACGTTTCCTGATCGCATTCGCTCGCCAATGGTAAGTGAGTAGCCTGTACAACGTGCTACCTCCTTCATCAGTCATCCTTTCGGGCACGAAATGATGAGAGAGGGGAGAGACCGTACGCATAAATCATGATTCCCATAGCTACTCATTCAGAAACCTCGAAAACTTCAATCAGTACCTTCCCTTCGCTCGTTCGGGCAAGTAATGTGTGTACTCACAAACAATAGTGAATAAACCAGCCGAGATTTTACCAACCCTGTCTCCAAAGTTCAATAACCCAACCGACAAACCTCCCAACACGACCGTGAAATTCAACCAGGATAAGAATGTACGCTCATTCGCAAAGAATACTTTGGGTTCCTATCCACCATCTCAGAATCGATGATTAGCTTCTAAAGAAGGAGGGGAGGGGAGGAGAGGGGAGAATGCGTACCACACGAACTGGGAGAGCGATACGCTTGTTTTGTTGACGTTGCAAGAGAGGTTGCGAAGACCTATGAGGGAGTATATATGCGTTAGTATTCGAAGTGAAGAGGGGAGATAACGTTTGATGAGATCAGGTTGATCAAGAGTTCTTGGATCTCAAGGGAGAGCTACAGAGAGCGCGAGGGATAGTAGACTTACATTCTGAGCTAATCTATAGTAGCTCGAAGTTGGACTGGGTGGGCGAGAAGTCGTTGAGCGAAGTTGGAAAGGTTGCAAGGAGAAGTCGCGGGCTGAGGAACGTGGGAGATTTAAAGGACAACTTTTCAACTCTCAAACTCTAGGATTCGGAGCCATATTGAGCGAGAATACCACAGGAATGAATAAAAGGCAAGTACGGGCGAAATCGGAAGTGGTATGAGCGAGCCAAGCGACGAAAACCGAGTTGCGAAATCAAGAAACGATTTCGTCTACAACGAGGATACCTACTACGGTGACCTTTCATGGTTGTTCGCAGCGCACAAGTCAGAGTGAGTAGACACGGGGCTATCAACCCGGTGTCTCGAATTGCTGCCGGTCAATCAAACACCTCAACTCGATAATCCCGTCTCTTCCGCTGTTTCGCTCGCCTTACAGTTGGTCGATCGCTCTCTCGCTAGTTCCGCTATCCTCTCGACCCGCCCATGCCAGCAATCGTTCGACGGTGTGATATTCTTCCATATCATCTAACGCCTACTTCGTCAATCCAGTCTTTGCTGATAACCGACTAACAGGATACAGCGCTGCCGCAACCCTCCTTCCTTCCTCACTCAGTAAGTTGTATGTCGAAGCTGCGTTTCTCTATATAGGAATAGAACGAAAGTCAGCGAGACAGGTCAAAAATCTGAAGGAAAGTATCCAATCAAAACGTACCGAGTCCAACACATCTACTTGAATACCTAAGGAGTTGAGGTACTTCTTGAATTTCGGTGGAGGGAACAGACCGGTCGGACCAGTTCCAACCAACAAGATTTCTATGAACCAGGAAAACGAAAGCGAAATCAGTCTTTCCCGATCTCGTTCGTTTGGGCGTTCGAACCTCTCTTCTCCTCCTCCCTGTCGGATAATGCGCAAACTCACCAGGTCTCGGATTGATGACTTCAAACACCTTCAACTTCTCCTCGTCGAACCCATTCCAACTTCCACCTTTTGAACTTTCGACAGGTTCTTCGACATCCCACATGAACGCGACTCCTTCAATCATCAATATCGGACTTGGCAAGACTAGTCCATCTGACAATGTATAGCCTGCTGAAGGAGTTAAGGAAGTGATTTGTAGTGAAGGATTCGAGGAGGGGAGGATAATGTTTGGTAATCTATCCAAAGTGAGAGGGTTAGCGGGATGTGGGGGAGGGACTGAGAAAGAGCTACGTACGAGTCTCCTACGGCTAGGGATGGGCGGGAAGTCGAGAGAAGGCGAATAGATGATGAAGTTGAGGGAAGGGGAGTTGGAGATCGAACTGAAGCGACTGATCTGCAAGTGCTCTGTGCAAGTGTTCGTAATGATTGAGTGGATCGAAGCATAGTTGAGCAAGTGGACGTGTGAGGAAAGTTCTGGCGATGAGCGAATCGCTGTCTCGAGCCCAGTAGTCGCTGACTCAGGGGAGGCAAAGAAGAGACGAGAGAGAGAAAGCCTTTCGGCTGAAATTTCGAGTTTGCTACTTTTGCTCTCTCGCTATTCCTATTTAATTCCACCACATCTTCGGCTCGCTCAACCGGTTAACCTTTACAACAACATCCACTCGCCCACATCCAACGCCTTCAAAAGATGGCATCAAACGAAAGAATCAACAGACTGGTTAGGAACCGATTACAACGCACTCTCGATTCATTGAGTACCGCAGGTTTTGCAAGAGCAATCGCAAAACGAATCGTTCTCGACGAAGTAAACGTCTCGGGGGTACTTATGGACGGCGAGGAGGACACTGTGAGCTATTCATTCCCTCTTTTCCATCGAATTGCCTTCGAGTTCAACAGAACGTCTCGTTTTCTTCGAGCGAACCCACCCCTTTCCCTCACACCGGTCTTCTCCTTGTTCCTCCTTTTCACTCGTGACTCACGATCTCTTTCAATTTGCGTATAGAAACCCACGAAAACTGCTCAATCGACAGTGTCTTGCCTGATCCCAGTCTCTCAAGATATGTGTAACGTCGCAGGGAACTTACATGGAGGATGCGGTGCTTGGCTAGTGGATCACTGTTCCTCCTTGGCACTGTTAGCGTTATCGGGGGGGGACGAGGGAGAGCAGAGATGGACTACGTCGGGGGTATCCACGAATTTAAACTTAAATTATATGAAAGCTGCTCCCGTACGTCGTCCTACCCGTTGTTTCGCAAGAGGGTTGAGCTGATCAACGAAGGATGAGTTGTAGCTGGGGACGAACCTCAAGCTCGTGACGCAAGTCTTGAACTTCGGAAGGGTAACGAGTTTGTTGGAAACTAAAATCTATAATGCGTGAGTTTCCTTCCCTTGGTCAGAGCAGAAGAGATCGATGACTGACTCGAGGGTGTTGATATAGGGATACGAATCAACTTTTGACGGTCGGATGGCATACGAAACAAGATCAGTACAGGCCGCCTTCGTCGAAATCGAAAAGGGGGAAATCGAAATTATAGAAGTGGGGTTCGATTGGAGGGTGTCGTATGTTGTAGAGCTTCGGATGAAACACAGTATCTTAGTATCAGGATTGAATGGAGTTACGAGAGTTAGGGAAGCGAGTATTCGACCAAGCGAGTAAGAGATGAGCCACCAGGAAAGAGCCAAAGCGAGCACGATTGGCTCCCAGCGGTCTGAAGCAATCTCGTGAGCTCCTTGGCGCCTTGAGCAGAGATCGAGTGAATGGCAGGAGATGGAGAGGAGCCGTTCGTTTCTCTGCCTCAAACGTTTGACTCAACAACAACCGATCGCTTATTCGACTCTCACAAGACCTCAACAAATAGTTCAATAGGTGAGGCAGACGGTATTAGAAATATCAGATGATGAGATGAGGGAGAAGGAGGACTTCATCAGTGGATTAGCTTCAAACTCTCGATTCTCTCTTGTCAGAGCTACTGAGTGCTAGAGGGACCTGTACAGGAAAAACATAGGCTGCTGTAGAGCTATGGTGAGAACATAGGTATTCAGGAGGGCGGGATGAAAGGGTCAATCTCAGGTCGGGTCAGACGAGGGCTCAGCGGCTCGACAACAGCCAAAGGGTCTATCGGGAGCATATAGAGGGCTTGACTAGGAAGCTGGAGGAGTGGACACGTATCAAACAGCCTAGTGTAGGCTTCTTCTAGCCTCGACTAAATTTGCTGACCATTTCTACCCTTCCTTCCTCCCCATCTTAGATCAGCTTCTCGATAAAGAAACCGAATTCCGGACCCCAAGAACCTCAGACAGCAAGATGAACATCCGAAGAGCCACGATCGATGATTTGATGGGAATGCAGAATTGCAATCTGCACAATCTGCCAGAGGTAAGCTCTCATTCTCCCTTATCAACTGGAGTCACTGGTCGCTGTAGTATACGAGTGAAGAAAGACGCTCGGACCATCAGACAGTACTGACGATGCTGTTGTTTCCGAACCTTGAACAGAACTATCAAATGAAATACTGTGCGAAACTCTCTCTCGCAACCCGTTCTTCGAGCTCTCCCGTGCTGACAGATCGCTGGTGGTATTCATCACAGATCTCTACCACGGATTAACATGGCCGCAAGTTTCGTTTGTTGCGGAAGATCACAAAGGTAGAATTGTCGGATATATTCTTGCAAAGATGTAGGTCTCGACACTTCTATTGCATCCTTATCGCTATCGACATTGCTGATGCATGAAGAATACCGTACTTACAGGGACGAAGAAGCGACTGAAGATCCTCATGGTCATGTCACGTCGATTTCGGTGTTGAGAAATTACCGAAGATTGGGATTAGCGAACAAACTCATGCAGCTGTCTCGTGCGTCGATTCGTATTCTCTCACACGTCATCACGTCACTGACGCTTGGTGAGAATTGCTTCCATGCACAGAACAATCAATGAAACAAACTTACAACGCCTCTTTCGTCAGTTTACATGTGAGGAAAACGAACAGGGCGGCGTTGGCACTGTATAAGGATACATTGGGATTCGAGGTGGTTGATATCGAGAAGAGTTACTATGCGGATGGAGAGGTACGCTCACTTTGGGAATCGATCTCTCTGTTTCGCTTTGGCCGGAATCGGGTCGGAGCTTGATACAACTGGGTACTGATCGATTGCTGTCGTCTTTGTACAGGATGCTTACTCGATGAAGTTGTTTATGAAGTAATTATACCCTTTGAACCTTCTTTCGGAATCTCAAATACTTCATTAGCCCAGGGTCTCTCAATCGCCAGTGAGACTATCTCCAATCTCGAAGGAATGCTCTGTCACAGCATGTACCGAGCGACATCGGCAACAGACGAGAAGAGCGCGACCAGCGGAAGTGGTAAACACAGACAAACGAGGTGAGCGTACAGTACTGTAGATCTCAGATCCCTCACGAGACATCTCACATTCTACTTCCCGGTCCGCGCTACTGTGACTCTGTGCTGACGAGTTATGTCTCGAACAGTTTGTCGCAAACTCTTTCTCTCGCATCTTCCCGTCTCGCACCTACGTGTTCGCATTCACGTAATCCTCCTCGTCGCAGCTTCTCTTTCCTTCCGAGCCGCTGTCAACCTCTCGTACGCACAGCACCGCTTCCCCATCTGCACTTCAACATGACCATCCCGTCGCAACACTTTTCGACCCTTCGCGACCCGACTCGCGGGAGACGCTACGTTTCGTTCAAGGGGACATCTAGACAAAAGACTTTGCGACTTTCGGAGAGAATTGGTCATGATAAAGCTGAGGACAGGTACGAGATCTTGAAGAGATGGGTTTCGCCGAAAAAGCTCTGAACCTTCCCAAGAGCATCTACAAATCGCTTCGTCTTGTCGCACTTCCTTTTGAACTGAAGAACGCACAGCGCATGATGTTGGAGCTCGAATCCATCCAACCACGAACCTATCGTTCCCTGCGAACGCTATCTCCGGACTTCACTTCCCTCACTCGTCTACCATTCGTCTATTCGTCTTGCTGCTGAAATCTCGTTTCCCTTGCGGACGGGTCATGCAGATCTTTTCACGGATAAAGAGGAGGGGAACCGCTCTTCTCTTCTTGCCTTCTTCGCTTCCGTCGTTCGAGACTTCTTTCCCCTCGTTTCCATCCATTCAACCACGAAACCACTTCGACCTCGTTCTATCCGAGATCTACACGCTCGCCGAATCGACGCGTGCTAGGCGTCCTTTCGAACTTCTCACCGAAATTCAGCCAAACCACAAATCTTCCTCCCTTCTTCCTTCTCCCTCCTCTCTTCACTCGTCGCTCCTTTACAATCAATAGCACTCGACACATTGCACCTCCATCTCACGATTCATAGACCTTCTTGATTGAAACTTTAACCTTCGAGAATAAGATTGTCACCCTCATATTTTCGACTCAATTTACCACCCGGATCGTACAACAATCGTAACCCACTTCGACACCTTTAAATCCTCGTATCCACTCTCCGACGTCGACCTCGAACCAAACGACTCCACAAGCGATAGGAGGAAGCGAGAAGAAGAAATGTTTCACCCAACTTCGAAAGTCTCGCAACAAGCCGCTGGGCTAACAATCCATCCTTCCCTCTCACTCTTCGACTCTCCCACCTTCTCCACATCCACCCGGATAGCATCCTCACAGCACTCAACACAGTCTACACTTCCCTCCTCTAGCAAAGCCCTCCCTTCTCTATCCCCCTCCAATTCCATTCTAACCCCTTCTCTACTACCCTCAACTGGTCTACCTTCTTCTTCGTCTCTCACCAAGCTAAGGCTTAAAAGTCAGGATCAGAGAGCGGGAGTGGATAGAGATGTCAAAGATGTAGAGAACGATAATCAAGATTACATGTGTCTGGGAAAGATGCAAAGAGGTGATAGGAATGGGAAAGGATACTTCAGTGGAGATATGGAGGAGTGGGATGATTGCTCTTCGGAAGTCACGGAGATGGGAAAAGCTAGCGAGGGTGTGACTGAAGGGGAGGGAACCGAGAAGATCGATGGAGATTACGAAGAAGGGCAAACACCGACACTGGGTGAGCCTACTGTCTCTCTTTGGATAGTCTCATACTGTCTACGTGACTGACCTCGCCAGCGATTACGAGCAGAAACTTACCAGACGGGCTCGAAGGTAACTTGAGAATGGAAACGACTCGACGACGAAGAAAATCAGTTTTTGATACCCCCATACTACATATACCGCTCGTAGATTACGACTAGGTGACCTCAACCAATGACACCGCTCTCTATGTAAGAGACCTATCGGCCGCGAGTCGAAACAGCAGTTGCGCCTTGCGAAATCAGTCAAACTCAGGCTCACGCGAAGGAGTCTCGCATGATGCTTGCGCCCTCGGATCTCTTTTCGCGGGCTCTGCCATCGGCGACTGGATTGTACGAGTGCACACGCGATATGAGCGAAAAGGTTTGCGAGATCCGTTGCGAACAAGTTGCGAAACTCCAAAATTCCGAGCAGAGGCTATCACTCTTCCTTCCTCACTCTCACTTCCCGCTCTGTCTCAACATTGGGATGGATCAACCTCATCGAGTAGCGCTATGTGGTGCTGGCGGCTTTGCAAAGAACGCTGTGAGTCGTCATTCAACTGTTTAATCCCAAGTGTGCAGCAATCAGAGTCGGAGCCGAACGGGAGAACAAGGGAATAGTATCAGGAGATAGATAGGAGGTTATAAGCTAGGATGCGTGCTCAAGATCAGCTGTAGAGGCCGTGCCGCTGACTCTCTTCTTCTACTCCCCCACTTCTTAGCATCTCCCCGCCATTGCAGCTACCTCGACCCTCGAACTCGCCGCGGTCTACTCTCGATCTCTATCAAGTGTCAACTCTCTACTAGAAGCGACCAAGAAACACGGGCGAACAAATCATGAACTTTCGACCTATTCAGACGACCCCTCAACCGAATCCTTCGACGATTTACTCGCCAGAACCGATATTCCGACAGTGATCTTCTCGCTTCCTATCGCTACACAACCGGCGCTGATAGAGAAAGCTCTGAAAGCGGGAAAGAATGTCATCTCGGAGAAACCTGTCGCTCCTTCCCTGGAAGAAGGTGAGTTACTTGTTGCTTTTCCTCCTTTCCGATCGCTAACACCAATCGTATGACAGCTAAACGATTGATCGAATTGTACGAGAAGGAGTATAGACCAAAGGGACAGAGTTGGATCGTCGCAGAGCAGTTTCCCTGGGAGCTGAGTTACTGCAAGGCTAGGAAATGGGTTCAGGAAGGCAAGCTGGGCGAGATCAGAGGATTCAGCGCAGAGGTCTACATTCAACCGAGTGCGATGGCGAGGAATACAGGTTGGAGACAGGTTCCAGATTATCAAGGAGGGTAAGCGTTCTCTCGTTTCTCCGCTGAGGCTCATGTCATAACTGAACATAGAGTTCGTTCAATCACTAGTTACATACTCGATGGCGGCGTGCACTTTGCTGCCGGATTGAGGCACATCTTGCCTTACCCAATAACCTCCGTCTTTGCAACCTCCAGCCAATTGCAAGAATTCCTTCCTCCTTGCGACACTCTTACTGGTGTTCTCACCGCGACACCTCCTCTATCCTCCTCTTCCTCCTCTCCTATCTCCGGCACCTTCACCTTCTCTTTCGGTACAGAATCTGCAACGGCGCGACATTACACAATCCTCGGTTCAAAAGCTTCCCTCAAGGTCGATTTCTCCGGCGGCTCGAAACATGTTCTCACTCTATCGACTCTCACGACAAATCCAGAAGAATCGGAACCTCATAGTACTTTCATTGAATTGGGTCAACATGGAGTCGAAGAAGAGTTTGATGCGTTTGGCCAAGCTTTGCTGGACGGACTGGATAGCGAGAATTGGAAAGAGGTGATGAGAAGAAGTGGACCAAGAGCTACATTGCGAGATTTGGGAGTCATCGAAGGAGGATTGAGGAGTTCGAAGGAAGGGAAAGCGATCGATTTGAAGGAGTTGGTTGGAGGAGAGGAATGGTTCAAGATCGAGTAACTTATATACTGCTATACTATCATTACGTAAGATCGAGTATCTTATCTACTGCTCTACTATCATGACGTAAAGGTGTGGAACTATGGGGAGCTACAAGTTTGAGGCAAGAGAGGGGTTGAACTATTGACGAGGACCTGAATCGGATGCGGCTCCTTTAACGGATAGGCCCGCTTTAGGTTGCTCTTCAGGAGCCTTCTTCGCCGCTAGGAAAGCTGACTTTCTGCCTTTGTGATTTGCCGACCCGAATCTTGCTTCCGACGTTGAGAAAGCAGCGAATCCAACTGAAACCCTCACTCGTTTTCGTTGCTGTTCGCCTTCTACTACCTCTCCCTCATCTCTTGCACGGCGCTACTAGACCGAACAAGATCAGTATCAAGGGAGTCAGGATACGTAGAGGGAACTTACGGGGGAAATATCGGGTTTGACATCAGCCTCGGGTTCATTCTCAGCGACGCCAGCGATAGGTGAAGGAGGTGGAGGTATCAATCCAACTCCCTTCTCGGCCTCAAGCTCTCGAATTCGCTCTTGAGCGCGTTCGAGCTCGGCTGCTTTGGCTTTGAGCTTCTCACTTTCTGCTTCGAGCGTCTGCGATTGCGCTTTGCACCACATCTCGTGCTTGAGTAGGTGTTCTCGCTTCGTCAAAGTCTGACAGCCTCCGG
>JGI24890J29729_1001430_pt1 | contig 10803 bp, 5 predicted proteins | sample FreactcultureFD7_FD_29729 | JGI IMG/M metagenome (IMG submission 29729)
GCCATTCGCAAAGCTTCCTATACCATTATTGTTCCCATCTCCTATAACATTTAATACAGTAGTATATACCGATGTATTATCTCCGGGGCCGGGGATTCCTGCAACCAATCGGTTATTGGAATCAAAGTAATACCCACTTGGTGCACTGAACTGACATATAGCACCTTTTGTGACATATTGAAGATTACTACTTGAATATGTGCCAACTGTTAATGGCGTTTGTGCATTTTGTATATACATATACAGGTAACCAGATTCAGAACCGGTGTCAACCGTACTTGTCTGCCAATATACTGTTCCCGGCCCTACACTTGAATTCACCTGATATCTAGTATAGTTTTGAATATAATATTGCTGTGCACGATTTAGATTTAATACTGATGCTAAATTGTTTGTAAAAAAGGTTATGATATCACTTGTGGTGTTGACCGTCAGAGAGAGTGTCCCATCCATATCATTCTGATATAATGCACCATCTGATCCAAATGAATTAGTGCTTGAATATTTTCCGGTTGGATCAAGTAAATCTAGATTCTTTGATACACCAACACTGGACCTATTTATTGCAGTTGATTTAATAATTGAACTATAAAGAGTATATGGAAAATTGCTATAATCTTCGCCATTTACCATACGATTTTGTGTGTAATATCTTAATGGTGCGCGTTTTTTAATGTCAGTGATTGATTCACGTGCTTGGGCATTTGATACAGCCTGCTGCAGGCTCAATGAAATCGTTAATGTTTGTGGAGTTCCTGTATTATCAATATACGTAAATGAAATTGACAGTCCAGACATCTCGGTAGGATCAATTGTATATGTCAATGCATTACCAGAACGAACATATGCTCTGAAATTACCAACTGGAATCTTAGAAAATACACCATCACCAAAAACATAACTCACACTGTCATTGACTCCTGAATATACTGAAAATAATGGATTCAATGATGTTGGTTTCTGTAAGTATGCGTTAGCATAAATATTTTCAACTTGCGTCCATGGAGTTCTTGTTCCATCAGAATTTATTTGATAGAGCCATGTATCTGTGTTGTTGATTCCTTCAATTGTGCCAATTGGAATAATTTGATTTGATATCTGCTGTGGCAAGCTAAAATCATAATTTTGTAGAGTTCCTTGTTTAAAATAGAAAAAGAATCCAGTATTGGGACTTCCGAAACCTAACTGATCGTTGCGATAAAGCATGTTAAATTGACCAGAAGGTGCTGGTGGAATTTCATAAATATAATCTTTATCCACCGAGGTAACACTAACAAGTTCAAAATTGATTGCTTGATTGTTAACGGTGGTACTAAATGGGACTATGGGAAGAGCGTTTGGTGCAATCTTAATTGCATATTCACTAGTAGTAACACCTAAAATATCTTTAGTATTACCTGGTTTTCCAATTCTTTGTGTATTAATAAGTGCAGCATTGATTATTGTATTAAACTGTTCCAACCAATTTGGATTTGCTGGATCATTCCATAATACAGGAACATTACTTAAATTGAATCCATTGATGTCAGTGATGTTTTGTGTAGTAGAAATGCTAGTTACTTTTAAGTAACCTTCAGCTTCTAGATTGCGTTTAGGTGTATATCCTACTAAATTGGCTAATTTAATTACTGAATCTCTACGTTCAGCGGTGTCCATGAAGTTTTCACGAGCATTTAAATCATCACGAAATGCTAGACCTTGTCCCATAAAGGCAATAACATCAAGCAATGCAATAAATTCTGATGATTCAATGTAATCATTGAAAGTTTCTGGATAATAAAGACGAAGGTAATCTACAAAACTTTTACGTAATGTTTCGTAATCATAACTTTGAAAGTCTGCTTGTTGATATGTCTGGTAGATGGTCTTCCAGTCATTAACTCCAAAAAGTGATGATTGTCTTGAACTTGTTGCCATATTAACTCTCTTTAGTAATGAAGTATTTATCATACCAAAAAAATGAGTTTTTTAGATTAGCTTAGCCCTGCGGTGCCACTTAGTTGATTAAAAAAGATATTCAATGTTTGTGGATTATTAAACGGTACCACAGAAAATTGCATTTCTAACAATATGCCATTGTCCTGTGGATATGCTTTAAGATAATTGATGTCCAATCTGGGGTCTTGTGCTGCAACCCTTCTAAGCTCATTCTGCAATTCAGTTTGCACATCACCTGTGTTAGGTTCAAATATAAAATCCCATAACGTGGTTCCATATCCCGGCTGTCCTACTTTTGATCCAAGAGGAATGTTAAGAGCATTGATAAAGTCTTGAATAACTAAAGGGGCATCAACCAATGTAAACTTCTTACCAGAATATATAGGTCTAGTCAATGTTCCTCCGCCATTATCAATACCATTGATAATATTGGTCGTTTTTGCTTGTCCTGCGTTTAATGTACTAAAACCTATATATTGCGGCATGTTATTATCCTAACCCGGCAGGTCCAGTTATACCTGCAATAGAATTATTTATCGCCTGTGTATTTGCCGCCGCAATGATTTGAAGTCCTTGTAGAGAAGAAGCAGTCATTGCTGGATCAACAATTGCTATATTACTTTTTGGTAAAGAATTTGCAATTGAATTCAATGAATTAACATCACTACTAAGTGAACCTGCCCCGGCAGTTATTGCGTTAAATGATGTTGACGATACTGTTGACAAATTAGTATTATCAGGTAAGATATTACTAGCCACTGCTGATCCTGTTACTGAATTTAATAGTGTTGTGGTGTTTGTACCAGTTATACTAGTATTTTCATTTACTGATGTGGTAACTGAATTTGTTGTTATTGATGTTGTTGTTCCAGACATTGTAGATGTATTAGAATTCACCAATCCATTTAACTGTTTTCGTAAAGAAACATAGGTGGGATCATTATTGATTGAAATATATGCATCATATGCTTGGTTGATTCCAAGATCACCGGACGGCAATGTTGCAACTGCTTTCTCGTATGCAACTTTAGCAGCATCAATTTTATCATACCATTTATCTAATTCATCAAGAACCTTAAATCCCTTTTTAGCATCTTCAATTAACGCTTCAGTTTTGTCTATTGTTGTCTGTGATATCCCACCAACAAGATTTGGCATTGGAATTCCAAGATCGCCCAATACATTAATAATCTGTGAAGTGATACTAGTACGATCAGTTGTATTGACTCCTACTGTTGGTAGTTTAATAATAGAAGGACCACCAGATGACAATGAAGACAGTGCAGATTGTAATTGTGCGATTTCTCCCACTGGAAGCCCAGCAGATGCCAATGAACTAAGTCCATTTAGATTATTTGTTATTGATCCTATACTATTAGATATTCCATTTATTGCGGAAATTCCAGTCATTGCGGCGGCTTGAACATTGTTAATTGCACTTGATAGTTGTCCAAGACCCGGAAGTGAATTTACTGCACCTGCTGATTTATCAATTATTGAGGCTGCGGTGCTTAATCCTCCGGGCAAATTGCTCATACCACTTGCCAACGCAGAAGATACCGCTGATGACCCTCCTGATTGTATAGAAGCGGCTGATGCAGCTAATGATGACAAGCCCCCGGCAGTTATGGTTGGTCCTGCACCAGCAATTGCATTTACCGTATTGACTGCATTTTGAATTCCTCCAACCGTGTGATTAATTGAAGTCAATACAGAAGTAATACCCGCTACTTGCCCACCAACCGAACTTGCTATACCTGTAATTCCACCAATCGTTGTGGTTATAGTATTTGGTGTAGGTCCTTTAGATGCAATAGTTGATAATGTTGAAGCTGCTTGACTTATTGAACCTGTTATACCAGATATGCTATTATTTAATAGTCCTGTTGCTGTGCTTACTGATCCAACTATACTGGTGGCAGCATTTAGTGTATTTGTGATGCTTCCTGCTGCTCCTGCAATAGAAGACAGTCCTGATGTAACATCACTTACTGCTCCAGTAGCAGCAGATGCTAACGAAGATACCTGTCCAATCAGTGAACTTCCTAACTGTGTTGACTGACTGGCAACAGTTGCTGCACTTGCGGCATTGGTTTTGGCAATGGCCGTAAGATTTTGTGGAACGTTTGCCTTAAGTGACTTAAATGAATTTTTAATTGCATTAAATGCACTTGCTGCAACACCTTCTGTTTGGTTGACCAAGTTTGATAAACTAGGTACGCTGCCAAGGGCAGTTAATGCATTTGAAATCCCACCCAAACCTCCGATAGATGATGCAAGGGTTGCTGCTGCTGATCCTGCACCAATAGCATTTAGTGCTGATTCTGCTGTGTTTAATGCGCCTGTTGCTTGATTCAACGCAGCACCAACCTGACTGTTAACTATACCACTGGCTGCGCCAGCTAATGAACCGGCTGCTCCACCTACGGCACCACCTACTGTATTGGAGATAGTGTTTGCTGCACCTATACCGGTAGCTGAAGCTAATGTATTAACCGTTCCAGTCACTGATTGAACTGCCGAAAGTGTTGCAGTTATACCACATGTTGCTGCTGCAGTTACCAATCCTGCTACTTGTGTCGGGGACTCTGCTCCTGTAATTGCACCAACCGCACCTAATGTAGTTTGTGCTTGCTGCATAATGTTAACCAAGGCTTTTGTCTGTGCAGCCGGGTTTTGTACTAAGGTTGTTAAATTTTGTGCACCAGAAGCGCCGGTAAACAAGTTGTTTGTTAATGCAGAAGTAGCATTAGCTCCACCTGAAATTAACCCATTAACTAGAGTTGAAGCTCCTGGTTTTAAAATTCCACCGGCTGCTAGCTGGGTTGGAGTTAACCCAAGCGAACCAACCGCACAAACGGCACCTGATGCAGTTGATACTATTGCAGCACCTTGTTGAATAGCTGCTGCTAATGGACCTTTTGATACTTGGCTAGCAACACTGGCTATCATTGATGATGTTGTGTTTTTGTCTAGTGCGGTAGATATAGCATTGGTTGGTGGCGCAGAAGCAACTGTGGCTATAGCAGGCGGTGTTGCTGATGGTTTTGCTACTGCTGCCATAGTTGTCTGTTGTACGGCTGATGTTGGCGCTGCTGGTAAATTCGCGGATGCGTCTAAGTTTGTCTTAACGTCCACTCCTTGTCCTGCATTCGCCCATGGAGCATGTGCTGGTGCTCTAGATGTGATAGAAAGAAGTTTTCCTGGGGCGGCCATAAAGCCTTTCTGACTATCATATAGTGTGTCAGTTTGCGCAACCAAAGGAATCGGTGAAACCGCAGTTGGAGACGTTGAAGGTGAACCACTGTTAAGATTTACTTTTGAACCATTAATATATGTTTGTCCGCCACCAACAAGTGAGGCGTCTCCTCCTGCACCAAATGCCATGGCACCGCCAGACAGTCCAGTAAGCTTGCCCAATGCGCTAAAATTCATGTCTTGTGTTGCACGAGCTTGAAAATTTTGTTCAGAATTAAATTTAATGTTTTTTCCTTGGAAGTTTAAGTCTTCCATAGCATGTACATTTATATTTTGGTCGGCATGTAAATTAAGATCACCTTGTGTTCTTATGTTAACAGAGTTAGTTGAGTACATATCAATTGTACCTTCTTTACCCAACTCAATATATGATTGCCCATTTGAGTGAAGTATCATTAATGTCTGACCGTCATCACTCATGAGAATCTGATGTCCCAACGCTGTTCTGATTCTAATAAGTTGATCACGACCAATAATATCGCCATCATCCATAACAATAGAGTGACCACCTCGTCTTGCTATGACTTGTAATTGTGCAGATTTGGTCGGGTCTAGATTATCGGGTAAAGTAGAATCGTCGTACCCCCCAGTGTATATAGGTCTTCCGGGTGTTGAAACTCCCCATCCAACACGACTTACGGATTCGCGTGATGCGCTTGAAGAAATTGGACCACGAATCGGATCACGAATAATACCTTGTTGGTTCATGATTGCAGCCGTATAGCTATGAACTGGTCTAGGAGACTGGTTGAATTCTGGACTATTTGCTTGTTTTGTGTTGTTTGTGTTAAAATTGGTTACCGGTAAACGAACTGCTCCGCCATATCCTTGCGCTTCTCCTTCGTTGGCAACAATGTTGTCAGATGAGCCAATGGCAGGAACCATATGTAGTGATTCTGGCTCTGGCACACAACCAATGTAAAATCCATAGTTTGGATCACCGTTGACGAAAATACATATTACTTTAGTTCCGATATCAGGTGGTGCATGCCATTCACCATACGAGCTTGGGTTGGTTTTGTATGTACCATTATCATTGCTTCCACTCCCAGCAGTACCACCCACTTTACCAAAAAAGTTACTTAGATACTGGACAGTAACCCAGTTTCCTTGGTTGTCTGGGTCACGTGGGCTTTTATCACCAATCAATACTCTAATGCGCCCAGAACAAGTAGGATCAATATTATCTTTAACAATACCAAAGACAGGTAAATTTTTAGTGGTGCCACCGCTTGTTTTGGCTGGATCATTTGTTTTAAGCGCACCTCTTAATTGAATATTATCTTCTGCCATATATGTTCTCTTTTATTAACTACGTTTTGAACTATCGGAAATCGAAACCCAAGTTCCCATGGTTGAATTCCATACATAATTTGGGCCGGGAGAAGGACCAACTGGGGTACTACTTCCTTTAACTGGACCATCATCATCTGCAACACCCGCTGCTGTTGTTGATTGTATTGGTGTATTACTTGATGAATTAACAGCTACTTGTTGTGGTGATGCTGTGTTAATTTTTTGATCAGTTTTAGTGCCAGAATTTGAACTAGATTTTGTTATAGGAGTACTAGGTCCGGATACTACTCCAGTAGCCGTGCCTGCTGGTCTAGCATTTCCGCTAGTATCTGGTTGAGGTCCCGGCAAATTAGCAAGAAATCCATTAAGTTTTTGTTTAAATGTTCCTTGTGAAAATGTATTTTCTACTGAAACTAATTGGTATGGTATACCATTGGTTGATATTGTATCTGCTAACTTGAAAAAGGCAATACTGCTGTTTATTGCCATTGTGCCGGGATTGGTTGATATTCCACCTGTTGATGGATTACTCGCGGCAGTTGATGATCCTCCACCACTAGTATAATCCACTGCTTCTTTAAAATCTATTTCAATAAAAACTTGTCCACCATTTGGATTAATAGTAAAACCGTCAGTTCCATAAAATTTATTATATACCTGATTTATAGTTGATGGTGATTCTTGCATTAAGTAATCCGGGTCACCAAAAATGGTTGCATTAAACGTAACTTGTGCAGTTGGATCATATAAGCTGGTTATATACGAATTTTGTGCTTCCATACCATATCCGGTACTACCATTAGTTGGCTGATTCGTTGTTTGGTTCGGGACAATGGGCGCAGTGTTTGAATTCGGTGCAGCACTGTTTGGTGGTGTGCCAACAGTGGTTGTGGATGATCCTGTGCTATTATTATTTGTCTGAGTGTTTGAGCTATTATCTCCGCCATTTCCAGCATCATCTGTTTCTGCACCCCCTTGAAGTGCCACTGTGTAATAAAGATTATTCAATGTTTGTTCATATGATATGATTTCTGTGTTCTTTCCAGTATACCAATAATCATAATGTTTATGTGGTCCGTAATATTTTGGTGCCTGTTTTGCATATGGTGACGTTATGGCTGGTGTTAAGTACGTATCAATAACATAAGTTATATTATAAACCCAATCATTAATACTAGTGTCCCAAATAGGCTTGGACAGTGTTGTTCCGCAATTATACCAACTTATAGTATCTTTATTTGGATTATTTATTTGAGAAAATCCTTGTTTTTTAGGGTCTGCCTGTATGTCATTCGTGTTAAATGATTTTAATGCATCAGTAAGGTATGTACTCTGTGCAATGATTGTGTTTATTGCCTCAAGTATTACTGTACCTGCAGAAAAGTTAATTTCTCTTGCGTTTGGGTCAGGCTTTGCTTTAAGCTCAGTTGCAGGATTTGAATCTTTAGTGGTTGATGGTGAGTTGGTAGTTGGTTGCTGGGATTTATCTGTATTTGCGGGCGTAACAATTGATGCTGTTGCTATTAATTTTTGAGCATCCGGAGTGAATACAATGGAATATGTTGTTGGGTTTTTTTGAACCGGCGGATTTGATTTTGTTTTGTCTGTTTCTATTTTATTCAACTGTTCAGCAAGTTGATTAAATGCTTCCTGAACAGTTGGTCCTGTTATTTTGATTGGGTTGGCACACACACCCCTTTTCTTGGAGAACGCACTTCCCGGTGGCATTGCATTTGCTTCAACATTGTATATTACCGTTTTTCCATCTATTCTGGTTTTTACTCCGGTAATTTGAATATCATGGTAATGTTGGAACAATGTACCGTCCGTTGAATTTGGGTCTAGTGGCTGTCCATCATATATGTCTGTTGATTTTGCTAAGGAACCATCAGCATTCCATCCAATAAATCTGACACCAAGAACAAATATTTGCTTAGATGGATCATATGGTGAGTTTTTTCCGAGCGTTTTAGTATAAGCACTAATAGCATCAGAAGCTCTTCTCAAATTTGTAATGAATGAAAATCCATATGGTTCAGTAACAGTAAATGTTATTTTTGTTGTATTTGTCGCGGTTCCATTTTCATGTGCGCCGGTTGTCTGTTTCATTACTAGATTATCAAGATAATAATCATATTCGAATCCCTGTGCTCTTCCGGGACCAGGTGGAGAGTTATTTATTCCCCCGCTTTGTGCGACTATCCATGCTCCACCACCCGGTGGTCCAGAGCCTGCGGCTACAGCCTCATTGATAATATTAAGTGACTGTCTACCCGAAGCAATAAAAGCGTCATATGCATCGGGAGTTAACATGTATAATGTTATCTGGTACGTATAGTTGGCAAGATATCCTAACGGATTTTTTAATCTTCTCCCAGGTGTAGATGGTGTAGTTTTTGCACTGGAGTCGTAGTTGGGTGTTGGTGAAGTTTTTGCGTTTGTATCAGGTGGCGCGGTATTTCCGGCTGATGCTGGTCTTGATGTTGCACTTGTTGTATTATTTACTGGCGCTCCTTTTGGGTTAGTGGTAATATTACCACTATCATCATTTGCTGGAGTATTGTTTAATTGACTATCGTTTGACATGTTGTTTTAAATTCCCAGTGCCGTCCGTAATGTAGAAAGTGTTGGGACGTATATTCCTATTCCTGCTATAAAATTAAAATATGGATCAGGTCCCAAAGTATTAGGATTTCTTGCGGCAAATACCCACCAAAGTCTTTGATCGTTGTATAAATCGTAAGCTAGCATATCTGGTCTGTATTGGTATGCGGCAGGAATTACATAATAAAGATCACTAGAACTCCTGCCAATGGCCGGATACTGCATTACATCTAGATATTTATTATCAACAATGCTTGTGTTAGTATACGGGCTTGTTTTGGGATATAAATTTTGATTTGATGACATTACCATATTCCTCCACCGGGTCTTCTTGTTCCATTTAATAATTTACCGGATGCATAATCTTTAAGACTGAATTGATTTGAAATTTGATTTCTACTTATGATTGGTAAACAGTTAATAGATAATTGAATTTTAGTTGGGACCCAAGTCACCGGTATACTCGCACTCTGTTGTGATGAACCATAGTTTGGTGCTGGTTTTAAACCACCGGGCAATATTGTGTCACCAAGACGTTTTATTGCGCCATTCAATGACTGTATAGAATTTTGAAGGCTACCGGCTGGTGATATGCCTTGTGTTCTGATATAATCAACATCATTTGGTAAACTATAAGTGAATCCTGTTATCACTAACGGATGTGCCGAAAATTGATAATCCCCCATGCCATATAGATAACATAATGGTGGCGGAGTACCGGGTTTTGGATTTTGATCTTGTCCATAGAACATTTTAGTCGCTGTTCTGAAAAAATGAATCACTGCTAAAAGATAGTTTGCCTCTGCAATGTCTTGTGCAGTGAAATCACATGAAATAGTAACGTTATCTACTGAACTTGATGTATATTGATTAATTTTATAATTACTGTGTGTCAATTGATCTGATTGATAAGTTGCAGCATACGTAACTTGAATCTGTGGCGTATATGGGAATATTACACCATTTGTTTTTTTGAGCGGTGATAATATATTTGGGTTACTAGTAGTATCGTTATACAGATATGTTGATCCCGGAGCAAGAGATAGTCGCACTCTCCAATCGGATTGTGAAGAAAAATTAGCTTGGTCTTGCGCAGTTGCAGACGCTTGTGTTGCAGTGACTGCACCAGTGATACCTTTTACTACAATGTTACCTTGCTCATCTGTTGGTGATGTTTTGTATGGGCCAGTACCAAGTGCTGCATTTCTAGCATTAATGTCTCCGGGACTTAATGATGCAATTTGCTCTAATGTTAGGTTTGGATCATAAATATCAAGAATGTCATTTCCCAACGGAAGCGGAATTGTTGGTGGTTTAGATATTGGCAATGATTCTGGAGTATTAATAATACTCAGAGTATTAGGATCAAATACCGGGGAAGGGCTACTTGTTGATTGTAAATTACTTTGTGTGTTGGCAATATCTGTAGCCATAATGTTCCTCTAATAAATAACTTTCCTAAGTATATTTATCGCATAAAAAAGTGCAGCTTTTCAATTAAGTGTTGCTTTATTACAACACTTAGTGATATAATAATTGTTAACGTAAAGGAACAAACGTGGCAACAACATCAACATCAAAACCAACCAAAAGAGTAAACTATTTAAATAATCGTGACATTCTTAAAGAAATACACAAAAGCAAATCAACATACTGTTATTTTACCGATCCTTCATATGCAGCATACGATTTAATTATTGATGCCCC
>JGI24890J29729_1001432_pt1 | contig 10789 bp, 18 predicted proteins | sample FreactcultureFD7_FD_29729 | JGI IMG/M metagenome (IMG submission 29729)
TAAATTGCTAAATTGCTAAATTGCTAAATTGCTAAATTGCTAAATTGCTAAATTGCTAAATTGCTAAATTGCTAAATTGCTAAATTGCTAAATTGCTAAATCACTGATATTTATACTTTCTATTAGTATGATGTCAAGAGACTTGGAGAATTTAAGACAAATTAAGAAAAGAACCAAAGAATTAGATAGAGAAATTATCAACCTAAGAATCAAGTGGAATGAAGATAGAGAAATTATCAACCTAAGAATCAAGTGGAATGAAGATAGAGAAATTATCAACCTAAGAATCAAGTGGAATGAAGATAGAAGGAGAATGTATAAACCACCTACCCACAAATATTACTTTTGGCATTTTTTCAATATTTGTTGGAAGTAATTATTTAGGAGAATTAAATGAAAAATTAAGCGTTATTTAAGCAAAAATAAAATATTTGTATAATGTATAGATGAATTCTGGACGTTCATACGTGTATATGCTTCAATGTTCCAACGAACAAGTGAATGAGGTTTATATTGGAAGTACCAAAGACTATGTTAGAAGATTTAGAAAACATCGGACAAATTGTTATGACAAAAATGACAGAAAATATGATTATAAGTTATATTCATTCATTCGCTCAAATGGCGGATTTGATGAGTGGGATATCGTAATTTTAGAAGAGTGTGAATGTTCTACAAAAATGGAACTTTTCCAAAAGGAGAAACATTGGATTGAATTACTTAAACCAAGTTTGAACTGCAAACAACCCTGCATTACAGATGAAGAGAGAAAAGAGTGGCGAAGACAACATAGGTCAAAAAGTTCTTAATACAATTTTAATATTTCAGTTAAATAGCATTTTATGTGAAATTATTTTCTCTGATAGTATTATAGAAGTAAATCATGCAAGTTGATGCAGATACTGATGAATTTGATTTTACTGCTTGGACTGGTGATGTAGCAACCGATGACAAACCAAAACCTGAAAATTGTGACGAAGAATTTGATTTTTATGATTGGACTAGTAAAAATGATCTTCCACTCACTGAAGAACAGATACGAAGGGGTATAATCACATACAATAAACAATTGGCAAGAATTAGAAGATATAATGAAAAACATAGAGCAGAGATCTACGAAAAAAATCGGTTGGCATTTAGAAGAATGAAACAAGACCCAGAAAGATACGAAGTATACAAACGTGACAAACGCGTTAAAATTCGCGAAGACCCAGAAAAATATGAGATATACAGGAAGAAGCAGAGAGAGCGATACTATAAAAATAAATTGGCAAAACTGCGAGAAAAAAATGATGTGGTAAATACCTAAATACTAATATTTTTTTCTATTAGTATTTTATATGGACGACCTTTCATTTGTGAAACCACGCAACTCTCTGCGAACGAAAGAGAAAAAAGATAAACTTAAACGAGCCATCCGAGCTAGAGTAACTCAAATCTCTAATTATCAACAATTGAGATCTAATGGAACAATAGACCAAGAACTATTGCTAATGGTCGCTAATTGTTTGGAAAACGTAGTGAAAAAGAAATATGGAATCAACAAGAAAACTTTTGCTCTTGAAATATTGGCCGAGCTATACCCAAACCTGACTCCACAAGAAACTGAAAATGCTTCACAGACAATTCAATTTTTATTTGACAACGCATTGATTCAACTTGTGCCTCTCAGCGATAAAGTCAAGCACATAGTGTGGGACTGGATAAAAAGAAAAGTGCTATAAATTGGACGAGTGGGTTAAGTCAAAGGTGATGGATTACTTATTACAAAAATTATTAAAATATGTGATAATCAAATATGGTTTGCAGTGTGTATTAGCGTCAGCAGTTTTGATGATATTATAAAATATATATTTTTGTGATATATATTTTAAAAATTAAATAGGTCTTCATCGTCCATCTCAAAAGCCATATAATTGATGAGATTTGAATAACCGCCTAAAAATACGTCATCAATAAAAATCATTGGAAATCGTATATGTTCCCACTGAGTTTTTCGTTTCATTTCTGTGATGAATTCTTCGCGATTGGCTTTGAGTAGGGCATCACACTCAATTATCAATTTTGGTTCGTTAGCCAAGAGTTGCTTTGTCTTCTCACAATTAGGGCAACCTGCTTTGGTATAAATCACAAACATATATACATGCAAATATTTTTTTATTTTGAATATGTATATGAGTGTAAAGTATATGTTGTCGGTTTGTTATTTAGATAATAACCAAGAAATATTTAGCGAACCATTTGAGCCTTTCGATTCGTATGAAGAAGCCAAAGATTTTGCAGAAAATAAGATAGCAGAATTGTCTGATGAATTGGCTGAAGAGTTGAGTTGGACTTTAGACGACGTTGAAGAGAATTTTACTTTTGACTACACCATCAAGCAGTGTGTCGTTTCTGGATGAAAAGTTTTTGAATATCCGGTAATATAGTAGTATATGGTAATATAGTAATGTATGATAATATGGTAGTGTGGTCTTTGTCGGTTGTCGTCGTATTATTTACCTAGGCTGTCTCGGCGTTCATCTCCTTATAGAAGGAATGGTACCAAGGGTATCTACAAGCCCTGGCTTTGGTAAGCATTACCATACGCTTAAAAGACTTCTCCAGATGGTCGTATTCTTCGGTAGCCGATCTAATCCTCCATTGGAACTCGGTGGCTGGCTCGTAGCTCATCTCAAAGAGGGAGACGTGCATACACTGTGGCTGTCCGGTAGAGGCGTATATCATAAATACCCACTCTGACTTGTTTCCAGATTTCAAGTGAAAATCTCTCACGTGAAAACCTTGGGCTTGAATGCGTCGGCGTAAATCGGTAGAAATTTGGTTCATTTCCATTCTCCTCGGTTATATATATAGGTGGGATGTCTTTAAGTTCTTTTTTGGATATATATATAAGGTAAGTATTTGAATTTTGCCGGAAAGTGCCGGAAAGGTTCCGGTAATACGGTAGCCTACCGGAACCCTATGTTTGAAAAGTTTTTGAAATACGGTAATATAGTAATATACGGTAATATAGTAATATATGGTAATACGGTAGTGTAACAGTAATACGGTAGTGTATAATTAAGCAGTCTCCTCATTGATAGCCTTGTAGTAAGGGTGGTACCAGGGATATTTGGAAGCCTTGGCCTCAGTAAGCATGACCATACGAGTCAAGGGTAACTCAGTATTAGGGTGTTCTGGATCAGGGGTTACACTCCAAGAGAAGTCGTTAGGCGATCCTTGCCTAGGCTCGTTCAACCTAATCCTGGCACACAACACTTGGCCGGTAGGGTCGTAGACTAAGAACATCCAAGTGCTCTTACAGTCTTGGTGGCTGTCTTTGTTATGGCGATCGGTCGAACTGAAACCGCTGGCTCTGATACGGGCGCGTAAGTCTCGGGCAATTCGTTCCATCTTCTCTTCTCCTCCTTGGTTATATATACAGGCGGAATGTCTTTAAGTTCTTTTTTGGATATATATATATAAGGTAAGTATTTGAATTTTGCCGGAAACTGCCGGAAATGCCGATAATTCAGTAGTGTGCCGGAAACTGCCGGAAAGGTCGGTAATTCAGTAGTGTGCCGGAAACTGCCGGAAATGCCGATAATTCAGTAGTGTGCCGGAAACTGCCGGAAAGGTCGGTAATTCAGTAGTATGTCGTATCGGGTTGCTGTGTATGAAGTATTTGAAAGTATTTGAAACACGGTAATTCAGTAGTGTATCGTAAATGATGTGTATGAAAAGTATTTTAACTAAGAAATTAAGATACTTTTTGAGGCCTTAAATTTTCATTTAAAACTATGATAAAATCCATCACCGACCAAACTTGCTTGTAATTTTGGATATTCGTAATTTTCGCCATATTCGTCTTTATTGTCGTCCAAGCCAATTCCGTTGCCTTTTTTGTTTTCAATCATATGCAGTAATCTCACTTGTTTGGTGGCATTAGCTTTCGTAGAATCATGAGAATGAATTTCACCAGTATCTCTATTGATAACCTTATACAAATTTTTATTACGAATTTTTCTTACTAAATAGGGCATTGTATATATTACATTTAGAAAATATAATTTTTTATCTTAGTCTATAATATATCAAATGACAATCGTTTTATTAACTGCGAATAATATTGTGAATGTGAATCAAGGAAATAATAGATTAGTCTATAATTTTCAAGGGGGTGGTGTCACAATCACAGAAAATGAGATCGCCCTCGCAACCGCACAATTATACTATAGTTGGTATAACATCACTGCCGATTATCAAAATAACATTTATTCTTATAAGTGGGTTGATGGATTGACTTACACAGTATTAATGCCTGATGGTAATTACTCAATCACAGAATTAAACACATTTTTAGAAAATGTAATGGTTCAAAATAAGCATTACTTAATTAATACAACTACTGGTGATTTTGTTTATTATATTCAATGGGAGACTAATGAAACGTACTATGCAGTTCAACTGAATGAATATGTCGTACCTAGTGTATTGCCAGTTGGTTATGCTTTGCCAGCTGGCGCATCTTGGGCTCTTCCAGGCACTCCAACGACACCACAAGTAAATATTTTAGCTAATGCTTTTAGAGATATAGTTGGATTCAAAAGTGGAACATATCCATCGACAGTTCCACAATCAACAACTTACTCAGTTTTAAGCACAACTGCACCCCAAGTCAATCCAGTGAGTAGTTTGCAAATTAATTGTTCTTTTGCTACAAATCCATACTCAACTCAATCAAGAGTTATTTATGCGAGTGGAATACCAGAGACCCCATTTGGCGGACAAATATTGATTACTGCTTATGAATTTGCATTCACACGAATTGTCAATGGTACGTATAATCAGTTTGAGATAAGTATCACAGACCAAAATGGGTCACCTATAAATTTGAGAGATCCACAAATATCAATTATGTTGATTGTTAGAAGCCGAAATAATAACCAATAAATTTACAAATATAAGATGTCATCATCTTCATCACTGTCACTTTGGTTTTCTAGCAATTCGGCTTGATGCCAAACTCGCTTATCTTTCGTCTTTTTAACTTTTTTAACTTTTTTTGCTTCTTCTAAAGCCTTCTTCTTTTTTTCAGCTAAATCGGCTCTTTTTTTATCACGCTTTTCCTTCAACTTTTGGCTTATGTATTCTTGAGCTTCTTTTATGTCTTCTGGACTTTCAAAAACACCAAAAGTCTTTTTATCTTTTTTAGATTTTCTAACTTTTTTATTTTCAGGCTCAGTTTCTTCAAATGTTACTCTTTTATTTTTTTTAGAATTTGGAGTAAATTTTAATTGTGGGTTTTCTACTTCGACGGATGGTTCATTTATCTTATTTCTATGATTCACCAACTCAATTAACAGCTCACATTTTTTTTTATTTTTTTTTCCTTCTTTGACATCAAGACCATTTGTTTTAGCAAGTTCTCTCAATTCTTTAACTTTTTGATTACATAAAGGTTCTGCCGAAGTCATTTAAATATAATATATGAAAATAAAATAATTCTACAATATATATTCAAATGAGTGTGGATGACTTAAATTCAGTGAGGTATCTAATTGACAGTTTGAGAAGAAGAGAAACTCAATTATTTGAAAAATTACATTCTCCTACACAATCAAGCCGAAAAGAAGAAATTTTGAAGATAGGCAAATACTATCAAAAAGAGCACAAGACAGTCTTGAAATTAATTAATGATTTACAAACATTGTATGAAGTAAAAACACAAATTGAANAATTGGAAAAAAAGAAATAACATGTATTATATATGTTTAGTAATTTCAAACTTAAAAAAAGAAGTAAGCGAAAAAGTGAAAAAATAACATTTCAATTATTCAAAATTATTTTATTTTCATATTACATATAAATGTTTAGTCAATCAGATGGAAGTGCTAAGAAGAAAAATAAAGCAGGTCATGAACTTCAAAATCTCATCAAACGAGGCAGAGGGAGACCCAAGAAAATTTCAACAGCATTTATGAATAATTTAGAAGAGAGTTCTGACAGGGAGTCTGATACTGAGAAAAGTGGAAAAGGTGTAAAATCTACAGTTCGTCAAGTCGCTGGAAAAACAAAGAGAGGTTTTGAAAAACACATAAAAAAATCAGGTGTAGGAAAACAAATTGCTTCAACCTTAATTGACGTAGGTGCTGATGTTTTACTCCCTGCCAGTACTAGTGCTTTATCAATGGCTCTCGGTGATCCAACTGGACTGAGTGGAGCAGTCGTAGGCAAAGTTGCTGGAGACCAAATACAAAAACAAGCAGATAAAGGTGGATATGGATATGGCTTAAAAGGTAAGCATTTGAAAGCACAAAAAGATAAGATGGAGAATTTATTTGTCTCGATGGGAAGCCAAAAGAAACATGCTAAATCTTTAACAAACAAAGTATTCAAAGAAGGCGACCACATACTAGATCAACACGAGGTTCCAATTGCCGGAGGAAAAATAACCTTGAAAGGGGTCAAGAAGACTTTAATTAAGGAAGCCAAGAAAATTTGGAAAGAAGCAAAACCTGTTCTCAAATTTGCAGGTGAAAGTGCAATCGCTTATGGAGAGCCATTTATTGAAGAAGGATTGAAAGCCGTTGCTATGAGTTATGGTGCCGATCCAGCCACCGCCGATCTCTCGTCTAGAGTTTTTACAGGAGCAGTCCACGAAAAAACGACATCAAGTTTGAATAAAGTGAGTAAGAAAAAATCCAAAGACCCAAGAGAAGTATTGGATAAAGTTGGAAAAATAATTGAAGATAAAAGTAAGAAATATATTGATGAAGCTGAAAAAGTGAGTTTGAGACAATTGGAACATACTACTTTACCAGCTGAAGAAAAACAGAGAGAAATTGATTACATCAAAGCTCAAGCACAACACGCAAAAAGTCAAGTTGACAAAAATGTTGAAAAAGTGGAAGCAAGTATCGGTAATGAATTGACTCGTAGAATTGGCAAGGGTATTCACCGAGGTCACTATTATCCAACACATCAAGATTTCACTGGTGGAATGGGTCTTCATACTCGTAGTGATATGTCAACATTATTGTCACCTGATAGTGTTGCGAAACAAACTTTTATACAATTACCCAATGATTACCAAGGCCAAATATTTGGGCGAAGTGTGCCAATGGGCTGGGGCTTGAATGCATTTGGTGGAGGGCTTTCTGCAGGTGCTGGTCTCAGTGCAGGATTTGGAACATTGTATTATGATACTATGCTCGGTGGATCGTTTCGCGATCTGTCAGGTCGTGGATGTGAATGCTATGGTGCTGGTTGCGGGTTAGATTCTTTTAGAATGTAAATATTTATCATATATTAATTTTTTATTAATATATAATATAAGATGCTTACTGACATTGATATGAAACAGATTGCCATACAACAAAGAATACCATTAAATGAGGTTTTTATGAAAGATAAACCACCGATGAAAGTAAGACCTGGTGGATATGTCATAAATATGCAAGATAGTAAAGATTCTTACGGAGAGGCTCAAAATGGAACTCACTGGGTTGCTCTTTGGATACCAAGATATACAAATCAAAAAATTATTTATTGTGACTCGTTTGGATTTATAATACCTCAATCATTGATTAACTGGATACGTAGGAGAGGTGGATTATATAAAAATTGCCAAATTGTGTGTAATGACAAAGATATTCAAGATGTGAATACAGGTGGTTGTGGGGTTTATTCATTGTTTTTCATTCAATTTGTTTCACGATACAATCCAATATCAAACCCAGTTGAAATTTTGAAAGAGTATGATAAACTGTGGAGCAAAGACACTAAAAAAAATTTACAATTATTGAAGAAATACGCTCCATATTATCAAGACAGTGTATAGTTAGTTATGATTAATTCTTTTCTCGTTGTCGTACCCATAAAACTTGCATTGTTACGAGAACCGCCGACGACATCAATTTCTAAAATGTTGAAATCTTGAAAAATATTTTTTATTATTTCGCTTGAATTTATGGTAAGCAGAAACTTGCCTTTTATATTTTTTAGCAATTCAATCATTTCACAGTAATTGATTGAGCCATTCGTGTATAGCCGTGTTGAATTTTCATATGGAGGATCAAGAAAAAAGAAGGTCTCTTCAGTATCAAATTTTTTGATAACCTTTTTATAATCAAGTTGAAATAATTTCGTATTCTTCAGTCGTTCTTTATATTGTCTCAATTTTAATATTTTTGTTATTTGTGTTGACGATTCGTATATTTTCAGTCCAAGACCTAGACAATTGAAGGTATTGCAAAAATTGAGAATGAGTTGATACAATTTCAATCCATCTTCATCTGGCTCTATCTTCATAAAATCATTCATAATTATAAGACGGTCTTTCTCAGTTTCATCACCAAGATGTCTCGCAAAATTAGCCAATTGTTCTTCACTTTCACGAGATATTTTTTTTATTAATTTATAACCATCCATGAGAGGTTTGTCTAAATCATTAATCACTTCTACTTCACTGTGTTCTTTTGCAAAATATACAGCTCCTCCACCTACAAATGCCTCTACATAAATTTTGTGAGGTGGTATCATTTCAATAATTTGCTTTTCTATTGGATTTTTATTTCCTACTCTGCAAAAAAATGGTTTCATCATATTATTATAAAATAAAATAAAATGATGATTTTAATTATCTCTTAATATATTCTAATTCTTGCATTAATGTATGGCCGTTTCGTTCGGCATCTTCCTTCATCTCTTCAAGTGATGGTAAATTCTTATATTTTTCAGTAATGAGACTATGGCGAAGAATATTGACACTTGCCTTGCGTCCAAAAATTTTGTTTAATCGTTGATTTATTTTTACAGGAGTTAGTTTATTGCAATTATTGTCAATAAATAAATATTCATTATCAGGGCATAATGCAGTCAATAAACTTAGCCATTTTGTTAATATTTTCTTTAATTCTGGTGAAATAATTTCTTCTTGAACTCCAAGGAACCGAGCAGTCTTGTATTTACGAAAAATAAATTTGCTTTGTTTTCTTGAGTTGAGTATAATTTCATTATCATCTTCAGTTGCATTTTTTATCTTCATCTCAGACCAATCAAGTGCTCTTCGTATGCTATCCATATAAAGACCACTCATCAGACAAAGCATCACGTAATTCTGTATTTTTTGAAGACCAGTCATGCTGAGCTGAGTTCGGCTCTTCATAATCTCATTCATTTGTTCTTTTAAATTACTAATTATCTCAGTCAGTTCATCTTGTTCTACCCAGTTCTCCGTTTGCTTTTCAGTGCGTTTTTGCTTTTTCTGTTCTTTTGAATAATTAGCACTATCTTGGTTCATCAGCTCAGTATATTTATCATTATGATCTTTACATAAAACTACTAAACTTGCTAAAATAGTTTTTCTCTTAGAACCATCCACATCATTCAAATATTCTATGATTTCGTCCTGTTTGTTAAAGTTTGACAATTTGTGCTCGTCTCCAGGAAAAACTTTTTTGTAAAGATTGCTTAAAATGCTGACATATGTCTTGATTGAGTTTTCGCTCAAATTTGGTCGGTTTGCTAAAAGTTCATTCTTGATGTCTTCTTTGATTGTCATTTATATTAATTAAGGAGAAAATATTTTGAATTAAAACGAAAATATTTTGAATTAATTTACTTTTAAATTTAAGAAAAATAATATTAGACATATATATAAATGGCCGACGAAACGCCTAAACAAATCAAACTAACTGACTTTGGTTGTAAAGAGCAATCACTTGAGTTCTACACTGATTTAGGAAATAAATTCTCACAACTAGATCATTATGACAGATTGAGAATTATTGAGATTTTTATGAAAAATTTATTTAATACTGACACTAAGCTCTCTCCAATAGTTATGAGACTGATGATGGAGAAATTGCAAGAGATTGAAATTAAATCTGCTACTTGGAAAAAAATGTTAGGTGATACAAAAATATCTGGATTGAGTTGCAGTAAGTGTGGAAATAATTATCCGACAATGACAATGCAAATGTTGTGTGAAGGAATTAATGGAGAATGTCCCCACGACTTGGTTGAGATTGAATTTGAGTAAATATTTTCTATGTGTATATGTATATGGTATTAAACACATTTTCGTCATTATTCAAAAAGAAAGAAACTCCAAAACGAGAACTCCCTGTGACTGAAATACCAGTAAAAAATGACTATCAAAGACCAGCTTACGAAGTGCAGAAAAATCTAATGAAGTTTGGATTCAAACCAACTAGTAAAATAGCAGTTAATTACATTGAGTGAAAAAGAATATAGAGAACTTGGGTTGCGAATAAACTAAAATTAAGTATTCCCTTAAATAATACTTAATTTCTTGGTTAATCTGGGTATTTAACTGTGAATTTAAGACGAAAATTAAGATTGAATTAAGAATGCGAGTAATAAAATGCATTTTATTAAATATTTGTTAAGGTTGGGCTTAAATTTTCAGTTAATTTGCTTAATTATCCGCTTAATATTGTATTTAAACTACAATATCAACCATAATATTAAATACCTATTAAGTATTCGCTTAATTATCCGCTTAATATTGTATTTAAACTACAATATTAACCATAATATTAAATACCTATTAAGTATTTGCTTAATTAATGTGCTTCAATTCCGGCTTGTATTGCGAATGTGATGATTAGCCAGTTCTCCCTCAGTCACGTAGAATAATTTATAATTTTAGCAATTTAGCAATTTAACAATTTAGCAATTTTAGCAATTTTAGCAATTTAGCAATTTAACAATTTAGCAATTTTAGCAATTTCAGCAATTTAGCAATTTAATAGAGAGAAAATACAACCATTTTATATAA
>JGI24890J29729_1001433_pt1 | contig 10784 bp, 12 predicted proteins | sample FreactcultureFD7_FD_29729 | JGI IMG/M metagenome (IMG submission 29729)
TGAAAAGCCAAAGCGTGTCCTTAGCCCAGAGCAAAAAGCCAAGTTAATGGAAGGGCTTGCTAAGTGGAAAGCACTTAGTCCAGAAGAAAAAGAAGCTGCAGCTGCTTCAAAAAAGGCAACTAAGAAATCTAACAAGAAATCTGTTGCCGCAGAGAGTGAATAAGCTTACTCATCAAAAATAAAAATAAAAATAAAAAAATAAAAACAAAAAATTTTTGACTGAAAGGGTCTTCAATCTATAATATGAATGAATACAATGGAAGACTTATTTCCTTCAAGAGATGATATAGATTATAATCAACTAAAAATAACAGAAGAAGGCGTATACAGTATCACACGTAAAAAGGATGCCGAGCGGATACTTTTTTACATAAAAACAGTATTAGGAGATACGGATACAAAGATTATGACTGATGNAACAGGATGTGTTGGAGGAGATACTCTTAATTTTGCATGTGTATTCAAACATGTGTTCACAATTGAGTTAAAGAAAGACAATTACGAAGCATTGAAACAGAATGTAAAAACGTACGGATTCAACAACGTAACTATTTATAATAACGATTCAACGAAACTATTCAATTGGGTAACCGATGCATTGTACATTGATCCTCCTTGGGGAGGTCCATCTTACAAAGACTATGAAAAGCTTGATCTGTATATGTCTAACACTCGATTAGACGATTGGTTGCAAGAGATACTTTTGAGAGAGAATCGTCCAAACTATATTTTCTTGAAACTTCCTCAAAATTACAATTTCTCAAGACTAATCTTTTTACCAAACATTGATTCTATAAAGCAATTCGCGATACGTAAATTTATACTTTTAGCAATTACTGTTAATCTAAGCAGAAATCATCCAAATCCATCATGTACATAGCATTTTTCCCTTTTAGGTTCATAGATTGAATTTTGGTAAGCTCTCTTTCTAATGACGGACTCGATGTATTCGAATGAATCGAGGATGTCTTTTCTTTTTTCGGAAGAGGAGTATGTAAGATTTTGATTAACTCGTCTTGCAAACGTTCTTCAACCGTCAAAAGAAGCATGAATTTCATCCTTATCCACTCCGACTATTATTTTTGAATCGGCTGAAGTCTTTTAAACGCACATAACATTTACAATACAAATGAATTGTCAAGTAGATGGTACAGCTTATATGTTTGTATTCACAATGGCGTTGTATGCGATTGTTGGTGGAGCATACTATTTTGATTATCTAACTCGACTTGAGATCAAAGAAAACATATCAGAATTGTCTGATAAAATAAACGAGAAATCAGAAGATATCAATAAACTACTTTCGATTATTGGAAAAATGAAGGACTCGGTTGGAAACCTGAGCTATGAAGATCTTGAATTCTTGGGGCTTGGAGAAGAAACAGAAGATGAAAAACGAATTGTTGATGAAACATTGAAAGAAGAGTAAACCAACAATGGACACTTATATCGATAATTTATATGTAAACTCACAACATTACGGAGAAGTTCTCATTAGTGTTATGGGCTTGTTATTTGTTTCATACTTATTCAAAACTTGTTTATTAACCTCGGACAAGGAAGACTTATGTGAAAATATAAAAAATTTAGAAAAAAGAATTGAATCACTCGAAGAAGAATTAGACGATGAGGAATACGAAGAATTAGATGATGAAGAACTAGAAGAGGAAGAATATGAAGAAGAGGAGGATGATGAAGATTATGAGTATGAAGAGGAAGAATACGAAGACGATGAAATTTTGAAATCATATGCACTTAACGATGGATCACATATCTACTATTTTACAGAATTCGATAACGATAATATAGTTATTGTTTATACTGGAAAGTGTGTTCTTATCAATTGTAAACGTGTGGTAAGTATTAGGGATACTAGTACCGATTTAAATCCCGGAGGAAACGTTATGATAACTTACATCAATCCTTACGGAATTAAAAAGAGTCAAGTACTTGAAGGTACAAGTGAGGAAAGTAAAGAGATTATTAAATTCTTAAAACCATTGCTGTAAAAAATTGGCTTTTAAACCAAATTTTTACTTTGCTCCTGCTTGAATTAATAATTCTTGTATTTCACTGTACTGTTTATAAATCGGGTAATCAATTTCAGATTCTTCATGAAGTAACGACAACGAATCGTTAACTAACTCAAGTGGCGTTTTTCCTCTAAAGTCGAAATCAATACCTACTCTTTTTTCAATCAATAATTTTGCTATTTCAAATTGTTCGGAAAATATCGATAAGATAAGGTACTCTTCTGGAAATTCCTCTTTCAAATAACTTTCTTCTTCGATTAAACGTCTTGCTTCATCTTCATTGAATGTTGTGATAGCATTATATAACGTCATCATTTTAGAGTAAAACTACCTTACCTTTACAAATAAAATCCATTTTCTATAACAATGAAAACCAGAAAGAACAAGTTCAAGTATCCAAGAAGGTTCAGTCGGGCACACTGCATGAAAAAGACGTGTAAGAAAATGGGATTTACTGAAAAGGCATCGTGCCGGCCATATAAGAATTGTTACAAGTCTAAATAGGGTCGAGTTCTTCATCTGAACTCTTATTCTCATCATCATACATTGCTTCTACCATATCTGGAAGCCAGCCAGCAATATCCTCAAATTGGTTATCCAAAAAAAGGTTTACAAAGTTTAGAAGTTTATTTAAACTATAATTTGGGTTAGTATTGGTAAAAGACGCAATAGCAAATCCTAAATTTTGACCGGCAAACCACAGGATGTTCTCTGTCTCTTTGGTGATATAACCAGAACACTCTTCTTTGAAACTTGACACATACGCATTCTTAATTTCGCTATAACTCCACAGCTGAAATTCATTATTGTATTCATATCTGCTTGAAATTTTTTCATTGATAAAAATTTTCAGTGCCTTTACGGCGGATTTAATTCTCTGTTCGTACGACATTTATATAACCTACTTTGGTAACATCTAAATCCCCAGCTTAGGAGCGATGTTATAGACAGCAGTCATTAGAATTCCACCCCAAGTAGTATCTGCAATCGCAAATCGAATATCGTAATCGGTCAACGTAGTGTAATTAGTGAAATCGTACACCGCATAAATAGAAGAACCCATTAAAAATGCTTCTAACGAAGATCTGGGGAACTTACTCAAGTAAGCTAAGGCGATATACACGACTAATCCAGGAAGAAGGCGCATATGCAAATCACTTCCCTGGATTTTTCGGATCATCTTGAATACAAATGCTGAACATGTTGTTAACCAAATTAAGTCAACCAAAATAAACAGCGGTATTCTTAGAAGTAGGTTCATTTGATTATAGTTAAGAAATATTCCGATATATGATTACAATGGGCGACAAGAATGTGTAGGAGGGTGTAACAAAATATTTGATTACAGTAGAATTACATATAATGATAATCAAATAAATTTATGCTTTAGTTGTTTTAAAGAAAAAAATGAAGAACTTGAAGAAAAATATAAAATAAATCTAGAAAGACTTAAACAAATATTTCCAGATCAATAATAAATAAAAAGTTGAACATTTTATATTTTATCAACTTTATTTCCAACAACAACTGGGTTATTCTTTTCAAGTAATTTTTTTGATTCAGATTTATGATCAAACGTACATTTATGAACATCTGGAAATCTACACGTGATGCAAAATATACCCTCACATTTACATTTCACATCAACAAGTGATTTCTTTTTACAAAAGTTGCACCGCTTCATTTCTTATATAATTCCACTTAGTAACTTCTTCCCAGTTCTTGTTAATCCCGGTAATTAGAGTCAGAGTATCTTCAATTTCGTTTTTCAAGTCATTTATTGTTTTTGAAAGAGATGTAGGTGGTTTTTTGTAAAGCGATAATTTACTCTTCTCAAAATCAAGTTTATTTTTAAGGTCTTCGTATCTTGCATCAAACAATGTACTAGGCGGTGTTATGTTGTTTTCAAGTTTATGTTTTTCCCACAACGTATCTAATTTTTTAAAAAGCTCAATTTTTTGATCTACAGTAAATATGTGCATATCTTCATCGGAATATTCTTTTACAGAAACAGTTGGAGTTAAAGGCCGAATATTATCAATGCATTCACGAACATTACGTGGATATTTGTTTGCGTTTTCAAGTAGATTTAACCATTCTTCATCCGTAAGGGAATAAAGTAGATTATATATTTCTTCAGTATCTAAAAACCAGTTCCTTTTCAAAAGAAACTTAATATCTTCAAATGTATGGTCGTCCATGATTAATTATAATAAAACACATCTGGGTAAATGAATAAGAGATGGTGAACATTACTCACCCAGAACTTAGTGAGACAAAGGCACAACCTTTGCCTCCAGCTAGTCTAGAAACATTAAAACAGATGAGAGAAGATATGTGTTCTATATCATCACACGACTTCAAACTTCAACCGAATCAAAGATTTCTGAGACGAGTTCTTAGTCCAGATTCTCCAACCCGTAACTTACTGATGGTTCACGGCACAGGTCAAGGTAAAACGTGTACGGCTATTCAGATTGCGGAAGAATACATTATTCGTCCAGAGTTTCAAGATAAACGGGTATTTGTCTTAGCAAACCCATCTATCCAGGAAAACTTCAAGAGTCAAATCTTTGATATCACGCGAATCAGTCCAGACGCAGACGGTATTGTGCTTTCAAAACAATGTACTGGACGAAGGTACTTTGATATGATTCAACGATCGCAATCANAACCATTGAAGTACACGGAACGAGCAAGTCAGATTAGAATAATGAAACAAGCTTCAAGGATCATTGGAGAGTTTTACGAGTTTCAAAGTTATTCAGGATTTGCAAACTTGATTCAACGAAAACAGATGGAAGTGAAATCGGAGAATGAAATGAATGCTTGGATTCATGAAACGTTTGATAACCGATTGATAATTATTGACGAAGCACATAACTTGAAAGAAACGACTGAGACAGAAACAAGTAAATTAGTAGCGCTTGCATTTGAACGAATTATTAAAACTGCGAACGGAGTTACGTTAGTGCTACTTACTGCTACACCGATGTACGACACGTATGATGAAATTCTTTATTACTTAAATCTNTTTTTATGGAACGACAGACGGTTGGATCTGAAATCCTCAGTAAAAACTTCGGATATCTTCACAGAATCTGGAGATTTCAAAAACGCAGATACAGAATCCAAATTTCGTGGTTGGTGTCAGGACTATATATCTTATGTGAAAGGAGGAAATCCGTTTACGTTTCCATTCAGACTTCCACCACCAGAAGAAGCACCGATCGATAGAAAAACAGACATTTTCGGAAAAGCTATAAAATCACCACGCAAGTATTTATCACTGTTTGCTTCGGAAGTTTCAAAGACACAAGAAAAAGCAATTAAAGACTTAACTGTGAAAGCAACATCTGATCCACGTTTAATTTGTGTATTTCCAGAAGACAATTCGTTTCGTGAAACATTTGAGAAATCAAAAGACGGATTCACTTACAAATCCGAAAAGTTCCTTGCACCTTCAAAGGTAGCAGAATACAGTTCAAAGTTTGCGGCTATCATGAAATCACTTGATAAATCTTCTGGAATTGTGTTTGTATACTCTAACTTGGTGGAATCAGGTGCTCAATTGTTTTCAATGTGTTTAGAAGAACACGGATTTGAACCTGCGATTGGAAACAGATTGATGAGTGAAACATCTGAAGAAATCAAACGTGGTTCAAAAGGAAGGTATGTGTTGTTCACGTCAGAAATCTCAGACGTAGAAATCAACCGTGCTCTTATTCGCTTAAGACGCCCTGAAAACGTAGACGGATCAGATATTCGGGTAGTAGTAGCATCGCCAAAAGTATCCGAAGGAGTTGATTTCAGGTATGTGCGACAAATTCATATTCTTGATCCGTGGTTCAATATGAGCCGACTTGAACAGGTAATTGGGCGAGGAATGAGAACGTGTTCGCACTCTCTACTTCCATTCGAACAACAGAACTGTACAGTGTATTTGCACATATGTAGATATGCAAATTCAACACAGGAAACATTGGATGAGTATATTTACCGGGTATTTGTAGAAGACAAGGCGCATAGAATTGCAAAAGTAAAAAGGGTTGTGATGGAATCAGCGATGGATTGTCCGTTACAAAATGATATTAATAGTTTACCTACCGATTGGTCTAGAGAATTGAAAATACCCCAAATACGAGCCGGAGATAATAAGAAAATAGAACTTTCATTGAAAGATATGTCTGCACCTACATTTGAAGATGGATCGGACACCGTTGTATGTAAGGTAATGAATGAAACTCCTGATCCTGATCATGAACGACCATTATCTGCGATTCTTGATGTAAAGGATGAAGTATTAGATAAAGTTNCAAAGTTGTTTGCAAGAAAACCAATTTGGATGAAAACGGATTTATTCAATCACACGTCATTGAAAGCGTACCATAAAAATGTATTAAGTTACATTTTGAAAACCGCGATAGACTCTGGATTTATGTTAAGAGATAAGTATCGTCGGTCTGGTTTTTTACAGTCAAAAGATGGAGTATTCGCGTTCACGATTGGAAAGAATGATACGTTAGTTGAAAGAACAACAACTGAACCAGAAGTTTCGTTGGTGGAACTAAATGAAGAAAAACAACCAGAATCTAAACTAGAAGAAACAACCCTAACTCGAGAAGTTATAAATTTATCTGAGAAAGTAGAAGAATATGAATTTCCAGAATATATTAGAAAAAGGTTTTCGTCTGATATTTTAGAATGGTATTATATTGATAACGCTAATCCTCAAGAGAAAATTGATATATTACTCTCAATTGATTGGGAAAATCCACCTATTTATGCGAAACCTTTATTGATAACAAAAGATAATGGAGAAAAAATGTATGTATTAGGTTCAAAAAAGATTTATGATGAAAGAAAACAGTTAATTGAAGGATTAGCTGGAGATGATAAAGATGCATACAATAGTTGGTTAACAGAAGCAAAAGAAAGATTCGTAAATAAAAAAGATGAACTATTTGCGTCAATGAAAGACCAAGTAATTATTTTTAACGTCGACCAAACTTCGAATGAAATCAAACGAGCACAACGAAGTAAAAATATAGGTGGGAGAACATGTACAACGTATACTGAAACAACGTTAAATATGTTTTCAAAATGGTTGATAGGAGAAGATTTTCCTGAAGAAGTGAAAACCAAAAAAGATAGGTGTATGTTTTTAGAATTATTAGTTCGTCAAGCAATAAAAAACAAACGAGAAGGTATTTTTTGGGTTACGCCAGAAGAATTTGCTATTTTCTCAGAAGACGAAAATCGTGGATCGTTATTGAAAATGTTAAAGGATTAAAAATGGATTTTAAATAATCACAAAGATAGAGTAGTACTCAAAATGAAACGATTAAGAACTGACGAAATACAATTCTTAGAACAACACGGAACGTGGTATGTAATGTATGATGAATCCATGTATTACATATACGCAGACGAATCGTTCAGAAATGTAGCAGACAATTCGATCGAATATAATTATGATGTAGTAGAATTTAATAACGAAATACACTTAAAAGCAGATAATATAAAATATCAAAAATGCAATTATTACACAATACAAGAAATAATATAAAAACAAAATAAAAAAGAAAAACGGAAAGTTTTTTAACTTTCACTTAACTCTTGTAATTAAATAACATGGATCCTTTATTTGAACGACGAAGTTTGACAAAGAAAGTTCATATTCATTCGAAGTTTCTTCAAAGGAATATGCAATCGCCAATCTTATCACAATTAAAAATCCTTTATGAAGGTCGATGTTCATCGGAAGGATTTATTCAACCAAACAGTATTACAATATTAAATTACTCATTAGGAAGAACAAATTATATTAAAGGAGGAGTGGATTATGATGTGACGTTTCAAGCAGATGTTTGTATGCCACATCCAGGTCAACGATTCAAAGCTCCAGTTACGTTAAGAAGTAAGGTAGGTATCCATGCTGAAACTCCACCTATAAAGATTCTTATCCCACGAGATCTCCATATGGGGCAAGAAGATTTCGAAATAGTCAAAGTCGGCGATGATGTTGAATTTGAAGTTGTAGGTGCTCAATTCAAACAACAAGATACAGATATTATTATTGTAGGCAAATTGATTACGAAAGTAAAGGAGGAAATTGAGATGCCTCTATTGTCTGCACCAGAAGCGCAAGAAATACCAGAGTTCGTACCACAAGTACAATCTGAACAGGGAGAAGAAAAGAGAATTGTTATAACTCCTTCGGATACAACAGAAAAACCAAAGAAAAGGAAGCTTAGACGCACTGGTGGAGAAGAAGTAAATGAACAGTTTCCCTCGTTCCCGGAAGGAGTGGCTCAAGGATCATATTGATCGCATGGACGCTAACGAACATAATCAACTTTTTACGATTGTGAAAAAGTACACTGATCAATTCACAAAAACAAACAGCGGTATTCTTGTCTCTACCGACAACTTACCACAAGAATGTCTTGTTGAAATCGAACAGTATGTTATTTTTTCAATTGATCAACGTAAACGAATTGAAGAAGATTTAAAAACTAGAAAAACATTTGAACGAATGATGCATGACTAAGTGTAAAACGGAAGAAAAGCAATCGAAGTAAAATATAACAGTATGGAGTCTATCGTAACTACGCCCGTAATAGAAAATATTGCGGGATTTATTAATACATCTAAACTAGACCCGAAAGCAGAAATCGAATGTAAACTGCTTGCGGGAAAAATTCAAACGAAAGACGTTGCAGATCGAATTTTAAAAGCAATCGAATCAGTCACAATCGGTATTAAAACTGAAAAAAATTATATGACGTTTTCGTATCCTGATTCAACTCGTGTAACGGTTGATGGGATTCAAAACATTCATTCCGTGTGTGTATCAAACTCTTTCAAAGGTATTTTGGTAAGTGTTGAAAAGAAAAACAGGTATTCGGATGGACGTAAAGATATTATCGATATTCCCGACGCGTATTTGAAATTCACACTTAATTCTGAAACACCTCTTGGGAAAGACTGGCACGGAAACGCAAGTGATCCAAAGGCATTTATTCGATTAATAAGTCGTAAATCTTACAAGACAGCAGACGATTTGTTTCAAATTGATTTCTCAATGATTAAAACACGTCCTTCAAGTTCACGAAGAACTGTACGTGATTTATTACAACAACCACATACTTACGAACTTGAAATTGAGTTTATTAAGAAAGACACGCCTCTTTCAAGTAAAGAAATTGTGATTGCGATGCTGAAAATAGTAGAAAAGATCTCACAAGCATACCATCAATCAGAATTTCTACTGAAAGATTTCGAAATGAATCAATACGAGAACGAATTCAGATTATCAAAAAACATATTCTACAATCCGGTCACTATGATGCGCCGACACATTTCTCCACGCAATCCACACAACATCCTGAAAGGGTATACTGTAACAAACAAGGCGGACGGAGAACGATCGGGATTGTACGTATCTCGCGATAAACGAGTGTTGAAAATAACACCATCTGGAAAAATCGTATGGACCGGAATTACTGCGAGAACTGATAATCATATCGGAGACTTCATTGACGGAGAGTACATTCCAGAAAAGAACTTATTCTGTATCTTTGACGTTTACCGGTACCGAAAGAAAGATGTGAGAAGTTTACCGTTAATGACTTCAGAAGACGAATTAGTTTCAAGTCCTGAAAAATCTAGACTTGGATGTGCGAAACTATTCATAGAAGATTTGAAAACAGAATTCAATCATCAACCATCTACTATGCCTATCCGAATTGAAACAAAGTTGTTTCTATCAGGAGACGGAAGTGTGATGGAAGAGAACATTCGAANAATACTGAAAGAGGATTTCGGATACGAAACTGATGGACTTATCTTCACTCCAAAATCAAGCCCGGTAGCACCAGACAATGAACGAAAGAAGAATACGTGGTTGAGAGTTTATAAATGGAAACCGGCTGATCAGAACAGTATTGATTTCCTTGTGAAAATTTCAACGGAAGAAACATTCGATCCAATTTTGAAAACAAAGGCAAGAAAAGGTGAGTTGTACGTTTCTAAAAGCGCAGGAGACGATATCGTATACCCTCGTGAAACCATGAATGGAGAGTATAAGTCAAAAACGATCCATCCATCGCTTCAACAAATAGCAGAACGAAATGAACGCATTCCATCAATTTTCCAGCCAAACGTTCCACGGGATCCAGACGCTTACCAGATTCTAATTCCAGTCAACGAAAAAGGAGTAACAGTAGATAAAACAGGTCAAAAAGTAGAAGATAATACAATCATTGAATGTGTATTTGATGTTGAAACAAGACGTTGGACAATTTTGAGAACGCGATACGATAAAACTTACCAGTACAGAGTTTTGAAAAGGCCACAGTATGGTAACGACATTGAAACTGCAAACTCAAATTGGACATCTATCCACGTTCCAATCACGGAAGATATGATTCAAAACTTTGTTTCAAATCCACCAGATGATACATATGAAGATGATATGTATTACCGTGATGATTTGAAACGAACTTCAAGAATATTCAAAGACGTTTATGATTTCCATAATCGTATAAAAGACAGTCTGTATAAGGAAAATATCAAACCAAACGAAGATGTATTGCTTGAACTTGCATCTGGACGAGCTGGAGATTTGCATAAATGGAAAGCCACTCGGGTTAAAAAAGTAGTGGCGATGGATATTTCACTTGCGAATATCATTTCACCGGCACAAGGTGCAGCAGTAAGGTACTTGAAAGATAAAAAAGACCATCC
>JGI24890J29729_1001434_pt1 | contig 10780 bp, 9 predicted proteins | sample FreactcultureFD7_FD_29729 | JGI IMG/M metagenome (IMG submission 29729)
CAGTTGTTGGTTCCTGTCCCCATATTTCTGTTGCGAGGAACCCAGTTATCGTTAGTCCCGGTACTCACGTTTCTACGACGAGGAACCCAGTTGTTGGTTCCGGTCCCCATATTTCCATAGTTACTCCGGTTATTGGTTCCTGTCCCCATATTTCTGCGGTTATTGTTATTTCCATAGTTACTCCGGTTATTGGTTCCTGTCCCCATATTTCCATAGTTACTCCGGTTATTGGTTCCTGTCCCCATATTTCTCCGGTTATTGTTATTTCCATAGTTACTCCGGTTATTGTTGTTAGTCACTGTACTAGCGTTCCGTCGGTTATTGTTGTTAGTCACTGTACTAGCGTTCCGTCGGTTATTGTTGTTAGTCACTGTACTAGCGTTCCGTCGGTTATTGTTGTTGGTTCCAGTCCCGGTGTTCCTCCGGTTTGGAACTGTTCTACGTATCGCGGCTATTATGGGATCAGCCAGATTTGTTTTCTTGTTCGACGCACTCCGTATGGATTCTATTAAAGAGTTTACTAGTTTTGATCTTCCTGGGTTATCCATATTAAAATATCAGAAGATAATAAATGAGCACTGGATCCAGAGCCGAAGTAATGCACAAGAAGGTTACCCACACATCAGGCGATCTGACCGCATCAAAATTAAAGATGAACCCAAAGTCCGGTGAGATTGTATCCAAGGCAAAGTCTAAGCAGGGCAAGAAAAACGACTGGGCAAAGGCTACAAAGAAAGCCCGTGATGAAATGATAAAGAAGGGTGAGATAGAAAAGGGCGAGATGGTTCTCTTCAATGTTGGAGCAAAGGGGAAAAAATTATACGAGCTCGCTAAAAAATATTCGTCTTGAAAAGATATGTCCCATTGAGTCTCTTAAAACTTAATTGGTAAACTCGACAAGTCAGTCCGTACTTTTCATTGAAAGGGCCATATTTCCCAGATATTTCAACGATACACCTTACTTCAGTATTTGTCAAATCTCCAGGTTCAAATGTAAAAGTCTGGCCTTCAAAGAACTGAGTAGACTCAGTAGTACGAAGACGAAGGGCCGAAATTCCTACTGCGTTTGTGTCCCAAGGTTCTTGCCGTCCGATATGTTCTTCAAGCTGCGCGAACCATTCAAAAAATTCCCTGTTTTCATCGATTCTTACTATTATCGATGAAAACTCGTTTATACCATTCTCACATGTACCAACTGGAATCTGAAACCTAAAAGGATCACCTTCACCGTACTTTATATCAAATCCACCTCGTGGCTTAGGGGTCAATACAATTTTAGAAAAATCAACGTCAGACCATTTCATTCTTGGCCTCTATTAAGATGGCGGATTGTCCTTTTAAATACATATTTGGAAAACCCAGGACGGGTGTTCACTCCATAAGAATACCAATTCTTGATTGGGCTCTAGTAGATACTGCAGCGACTGTACTACTTGCATGGTTCTTGGCAAAATGGCTAAAGAAGCCTTTTCTTTTCATATTACTCATAACTTTCCTTGCTGGAGAATTATCCCATATAGTATTTTGTGTAGATACAGCTGTTATTTCAGGAGCCGCATGAGGTACACCCTGGTTCCCATCGACACTGGGTCTGAGCTTGTGGCTCAATAGTAACCTGAATCGGCTTAACTTTGGGACGGGTTCTCAGATAATACATACCGGTCTTGAGACCTTGTTTCCAGGCGTACATGTGCATACTCGAAAGCTTTGCGAGACTCGGGTCATCTACGAATAGATTCATACTTTGGGACTGGCACACGAAAGCCCCGCGGTCTTTTGCTTGTTCAATTATTACTTTTTGGCTTATTTCCCATACGGTCTTATAGACTGCCTTGAGATGTTCGGGTATATCTTTGATACCTTGGACCGATCCTCCGTGTTCAATAATAGTATTCTTCATTTGAGGGGTCCAGAGTCCTAATTTTTGGAGATCCCTTACTAGGTGATTATTCACTACTGTAAACTCTCCAGCCAGAGTACGTCGCAGATAGATATTTGTAGTATATGGTTCGAAGCACTCGTTATTACCTAGTACCTGGGAGGTTGTGGCTGTAGGCATAGGAGCAAGTAACAATGAATTCCTGAGTCCAGAATGTCTTACTTGTTTCTTCATGTCATCCCAGTCATATCTAATATTACCAGGAGCCCATCCGGCTAAATCAAACTGGAGGAGACCTTCCGAAGCCGGACAAGGCCCCAGCGGACCTTCCCTAAAGCTCGAGTATGGACCATCCTTCTTAGAAAGCTCAACACTTTGCTCAATGGCACCGTGATAAATAGTCTCGAAAATGTTTCTGTTTATGTCTCGGGCCTCTTGCGAATCAAATGGAAGTCCGAGTTTCATAAACACATCAGCGAGTCCCTGGACGCCGATACCAATAGGACGGTGACGCTCATTCGAAGATCGGCCTTCCTTTACTGGGTAATAGTTTCGATCTATGATTTTATTCAAGTTACGTGTAATAGATTTAGTAACTTCGTGAAGTGTCTCGTAGTTCATAGATTTGGTCTCGTCGTCAACAAAGGCCGGCAAAGATATACTTGCTAGGTTACAGACTGCAATTTCATCCTTTTCGGTGTGTTCAAGAATCTCGCAACACAGGTTTGATCCTTGCAAAGTCCCCAAGTTCTTTTGGTTATTGCGAAAGTTACACGTATCTTTGTAGAGCATGTAAGGAGTTCCAGTCTCTATTTGTGACTTGATGATAGCGTTCCATATGGTAAAAGCTGGGATCATTTTCTTTTGGCGTCCTTCGGCCAAGTACTTTGCGTAAAGAGTCTCAAACTCTTCGCCGTGAGTCTTATTTAGACCTGGAGCCTCATCCGGATCAAAAAGGGCCCACTGTTCATTCTTCTCCACGCATTTCATAAAGAGGTCAGGAATCCACATTGCAGTGAAAAGATCGCGACACCGAGCCTCTTCGTCCCCTTGGTTGAGACGAAGTTCTAGAAACTCAAGAATATCTGGGTGCCAAGGTTCAAGGTAAACTGCAAAAGACCCTTTGCGCTTTCCGGACTGGTTTACGTAGCGGGCTGTAGCATTGAACACCCTGCACATGGGAATTATTCCATCGCTGTGTCCATTTGTACCACGAATCATAGACCCCTTTGATCGAACCCCCTGGGCATGAATTCCTATACCACCACCGTGTTTAGAAATTTGGGCACAGTCCCCCAGTGTTTCATATATACCCGAGATACTATCATCCTTAATCTGGGTCAAAAAACAACTGGACATTTGGGGCATTTTCGTACCGGCATTTATCATGGTAGGAGTTGCGTGCGTGAAAAACTTTTGAGAAAGCAACTCGTATGTTGACATAACCTCTTTCAGGTCACCGAGATGGATTCCGATTGAGACCCTCATGAAAAGATACTGAGGTGTCTCGCCCGTATTCAAGTAAATCTTTTGCATAGTCTTGAGACCAAAATACGAAAACAAAAAGTCTCTCTCCTTCTTCACGTGAAGCTTTTTGGCATTCACTTTGGCAAACTCAAGAACCTCTGGATCTATTGTTGGATTCATCGCAAGAGCCTCATAGAGAGTTTTTGGACAATTCTTCTGAAGATTACTTGCAAAAATACGGGCAGCCAGAACCTCATAGTTTGGGTGATCAACCATACTCATATTAGCAGCAACATCTGCAGAAATTTCATCAATCTTTGAAGTTGAAATACCATCTATTATACTTTCGGCCGTCTTTTGGGTTACCTTTGTTGGCTCGACTCCATCAAGGCCGTCACAAAGTAACTTGACCCGTTTCGTAATTTTATCAAATGAAAGATCTTCATATTTTCCTGACCTCTTGAGGACCCTCATTGCTGATTTATAAACGCTTATTTTTTTTATATATGAAAAGTAAGAATGATTTTTAACCAATCCGATAGTCCTCTTTCTGATGCATTTTTCTCGGATGCCAACCAGAACTACGTACAGAATCAAATTCAGAAAAGTGTATTCTCAACCAGTGGTTACAAAATAGGTCAACAGAATCCAGGGGACGTTCGATCCCTTATGGGTGTAGCATATACTGATCTCAGAGTCGATACCGAAAACAACATAGCCCCCCAGGTTGCTGCAATGAACGAGAATGTAGTGGCAAAAGCAACTCGTACAATCATAAACGCAATAAAGCAGGACCTGACGTACCTCCGTGACATTACCATATTACCAGTCCCACCAAAAGCACCCGAGGCTACAAGCACATATGGCACAAAACTCACCAGAACATATAATCCATTTGCTTAAAAAAATAGATCTAATGATTACTAACACCAGATGAATGCTCTCCGAGACGAGAATGCACTTATTTGTAAAACAAAAGGGTGGGACAGAGCATCTATAACAAATGTATGGCTTTTGTTTACTGAGGAAATTGGGGAACTTGCTTCAGCCATCAGACACCGAAATAAGATGTACCGAAAGGCTCCACGTTCAGTTGACACAGTCGAGAATGAAATGGGGGACGTATTCAGTTATCTGTTTCAGTTGTCTTATATGTTAAATATTGACTTGGACAAAATGTGGTCAGAACACAAGACAAAAATGCACGCCAAGGTTTATTTTCCGTGTAATAGATAAATGACGGCTGCTATGGGATGTGATATCCTAAAGGTTAACGATATAAATCCTTATACTGAAACTGGAACTTTCGGTATTTCGTGGAACGGCGGCTACAAACCGGATATGTCTCTTGAGTATCTCCCACCAGATGATAACACAGTACCTCCGACTGAGTATGATTCAGTTGGTGAACTTCCTTTATATGCTATACCCCCAAATATCTATTTAAAGACCGCTGAGTCCCGTCGTTCTAATATATTCGAAGGTGGTATTCCTCCGCGTACATACGAATTTGACGAACCCAGGGAACCTTCTAATTTCCAGTCAGAGCATCTAAGTGAACCAGCTGCGACCGAACCTGTAGAGGTTCCAGTGAGCGCAATTCAGGCCGATGACAGTTCCAAGTGGGACAAGTTCCTTGTTGGCATTATAATAGCCCTTCTTGTAGTATTCTTCATGTCCATGAAGAAAGATTAAACTTTTTGGGACGTGACTTTTTGATTCTTCAGTTCTAGGGCCCTAAGATCTTTTTGTATCTTTTGGTCAAGGCCCGTACACATATGTAGTTCCAATTGTATACATCCAGTGCAAAAAGATCCCGTACACTCTGAACAATTCAGGACCAGACCTTTTTTACGAAGACATTTTTGGCACTTCATGCCTTGGTACTTTCTACTAGCCAGTTATCTTTTATTAGCGGAACAACACATTTATACACACGCGACACATTCTCAATGAGTGCCTCGTTTGTAAAAGTGCGAATCGCGTGAAGTTCTTGAATAAATGCAGCCTCGTTTTTCCCCTTGACATCCAGAATCCTTCGAAAGATATCAGAAGCAACAACCAAAAAAGTATTTATAATAGTGCTAATCTCTCTCTTCTTATCTTGGGCCTTTTCACGTTTCTGAAGTTCAGACTTGAACGCAGCCTCACTTATAGCATCAATCATATAAGATACCCGAAGGTTCCTGTTACGGGCTAGATTTTCGTTCGGGCGATGAAACGGTACCACTATGTGCTCTATATGAACTGCTGCCCTATGAGCATTCACTATCGTCTCATTCATTCTCCAGAATTGGGAAGCGGGCGGAATTCCTCCACATGGAATATCTCCAACCTGGCGAGTCGCATTTCCATTCTTACGAAGCCACTCATAGTAATGAGGATTATGTATAGTCCCAGTTACAATCTCAAGAGTCCCCCACTCAAACGCAGTATGACACATAGTGCAATACATCTGAGAGCAGCCCGAAATCTTGAATATGGTCGCGGCGCATTTTGGACACCCCTTTGAATCCTTGGATAGGAGCTCAACAGTCGCGACATTATTCTCGTCGCATTTGTGCCCTGGCTCGGCCTCAACCGTCTCGTGACACTTTTTACAAGTTTCGACGTTGCACATTCCACAGGTCCATATTCCGGCGGTAAGAAATCCTTTACACTCTGTATTTGAGCATTTATAACTTTGAGAGTTGGGGACTCCTCTTTTCTTTCCTGATCCAACCAGGCCCATTTCACCTTGCCAAAATTCAATCTCGGCTTCTCGGCGCTGGTTTTCAACCTCTTTACGATGGACCTTATCACGGAGAACCTGTCTCAGATCCCATTCTTCGAGACGGTATTCAACTGGATCACCTCGTATAGTCCTGAATATCTTCGAGTGTTCGGCTTCTATCTGATCAATTTCATTCCGAGTTTCTGCAATTTCGTGATTGAGCCTGTTTATAGTCTTTTGGAAAACTGCCCAAATCTGAGTCTCCGGCAATAGAGCCTTTTCGAGCTCAAATAAAAGTTCTTCACGTCGAGGCTTGTAATATTTAGTTATGAAATAAGCCCCAAACATATCGACGAGATCTTTGCGGGACCAAGGTTTCGCGCAACTCATACACTTGACTGGACCGGAAAGCTCCAAGACATATTTCTTGGTACACTTTTCACACGATTTAAATTCACAGAATTTACAGGTACACATTCGAGATGCATGAGTGAAATTACAACAGATTGAACAGTCTGCCATTTAGTTCCTTGATGTAATAAGGATTATAATCTATAAATGAACAAGGGAGGATGGGTCAAACGGAGTTTCAGATTGTTTCGTGGGACAGTTTTGATGACGAAGAATTGAACCTGTTCACAATTCATTTCTTTGGTAGAACTCTTGGGGGTCAGTCAGTTCATGTTTCAACGCATTTCAAACCTTACTACTTTGTAAAAGGTCGGTTACCGAATAAACCAATTGTAAAATCCAAAGATCTTTGGGGTTTCCAAGGAGGCCAAGAATGTATATTTACAAAAATAGAATGCGACACTTTGGCCGATTTCCGAATGTCTCAAAGNAAGTANCAAGGTCGATTATACGAGGGAAATCTTGATCCAATGCTCCGGTTTATGCACAGGACCGGAATAAAATCAACTGGATGGGTCAGAATCCCTGAGAGTGCTGTACCTGATTCGAGTTCCACGTGTGATCTTGATTTTCGGGTCGAGGACTGGAAAACTATAGAGGCCTTAGACCGCGATGATCTTATGGCACCATTTCGAGTCTGTTCGTTGGATATTGAGTGTTACTCAAGCACTGGACAATTTCCAAGTTCTCTTATTCCGGATGATGTTTGTTTCCAAATCGCAGTTACTACGAAAGAGTTTGGACGCGAAGAGTTTTTGGACCGCAAATGTTTTGGAGTCAAGACTGGGTATCAGACTGAACGTGAAATGCTAGAGGCGTTTGTAGAACATTTCACAAAGCTTGATCCGGACATAGTCACTGGATGGAATGTGTTTGGGTTTGATTTCGAGTACATTTATAACCGGTTAGCAATCTGTAGATGTTCGAATAGGGTCCTTGGTCGTCTTCTTTCAATGGAATCTGAACTCATCAATAAGAAACTTTCTTCAAGTGCCCTTGGGAATAATGATCTCAAGATTCTCCGAATGAACGGTCGGTACACTTTTGATATGTACCAGGAAATCAAACGCGAACACAAATTTGAGAGCTACTCACTGAATAATGTTTCAAAGATACTTTTGGGAGACAAGAAAAATGATATGCCGGTCCACGAAATCTTTTCGAGATTCCGGACGGGCCAGGGACTCGAGGAGGTTGAAGAGTACTGTATTAAGGATACTGAATTGCCCCATGCAATCTCTGAAAAACTGTCCCTGATCCAGAACCTCTTTGAGATGGCAAAAGCCTGTTGGGTACCATTGAGTTTCCTAAGCGAGCGTGGACAGCAGATCAAGGTGTTTTCTCAGATGGCCCAAATGGCGCGTGAACTCGGGTTTATGATTCCGACTCTTAAGAGAGAAGGGTCTGCCGAAAAGTATCAAGGAGCTACTGTACTCGAGGCTCAAACAGGAGCTTACTGGTGTCCAATCACGGCTCTGGATTTTGCATCACTGTATCCATCGATTATGTGTGCTCATAACTTGTGTTACTCGACATATGTCTTTGATAAAAAATACTTGGGTCTTCCAGGCGTCACTTACGAGACATTTGGGCCTCATACTTTTGCAACAGAAGTCAATGGGAAACCAACCCCGAGTCTATTGCCTATTATTCTCGAAAAGCTTAAGGTGTACAGAAAGGAAGCCAAAAAGATGATGAAACAGGTACCAGAAAGGTACGCGGTCTACAATGGTAAACAGTTGGCCTATAAAATTTCAATGAACTCGGTATACGGTTTTACTGGTGCATCAAATGGGATTTTGCCCCTGGTTGCGATTGCAGAGACTGTGACTATGCGAGGTCGACAAATGATTGANGAATCNAAGAATTACGTGGAGAAACATTTNCCNGGATCAAACGTGAGATATGGTGACTCTGTACTCGGGGGGACTCCGGTCCTCACAAAATCAGGTCCANTCCAAATCGAGAATCTTGGAGGAAACTGGTATTCATACCCTGGCCTACTCAAGGATGGAACCGAGAAGGAACAATCCGATCTAAACATTCCCGTNTGGACCCANGANGGATGGCAAGTAGCTCGCAGGGTCATCCGTCACAAATGCTCCAAAAAGATCTACCGGGTTCTGACCCATACAGGTCTAGTAGACGTTACAGAGGACCACTCACTTTTGGACCTATCCGTAAACCAAATTAAGCCAAAGGATGTTCAGGTCGGCCAAGAACTTTTCCATAGTTTTCCGGAAGACCTTTCAGTGTTAGGTAACTGCTCGGTTGACCAGGCTTACATATATGGTATGTTTGTTGGAGACGGATCGGGTGGTACATACGGATCAAAGTATTCATGGGCAATAAACAACGCTGACAGGAATCTTTTGGAGAAATGCAAAACAAAACTCGAAAGTATCCACGGAGGTAAATCTTTTGTGATACTTGAAACTCTCGAAAGTTCCGGGGTATATAAACTTGTTCCGAACCATCGCGACATTAAGAGTTTTGCAATGGGATACCGCGACAAGTGTTATGATGGAAAATCAAAAAAGATCCCAGAGTGTGTTCTCGTGGGGCAAGAAACGTGCAGGGCATTTCTAGATGGACTGTGGGACAGTGACGGGTGTCGCCAAGACGCGAAAACAGGAGGGTGTCATCGTATCGATACAAAGAATCAAATAACTGCCCAATGGTATTTTGTTCTCTTGAAAAAGCTGGGATACTCAGTCTCACTGAATTGTCGAGGAGACAAGACGGATGTCTTCCGGTTGACATGGACGGTCGGAAAACAGCGTAAGAACCCAAATGCGATCAAAAAGGTTTCGGTTCTTTACGAGAATTATGATGGGTACGTCTACGATATCGAGACTGATGCCGGAACTTTTCAGGCCGGAATAGGACAAATGATAGTTAAGAATACAGATTCAATCATGGTGGAGTTTGATGTCGAGGGACGCACTGGCCCAGAAGCCATCGAATATTCTTGGAAACTGGGCGAAAGGGCCTCCAAGGAAATTTCATGTCTCTTCAAATCACCAAATAAACTCGAACTCGAAAAAGTCTACTGTCCGTACTTTTTGTACTCCAAAAAGAGATACGCAGCAAAGATGTGGATTCAGGGAGATGACGGTAAGATGATGTTTGATCATGTGGATATCAAGGGACTCCAGGTGGTCCGGAGAGACAGTTGTCCTTTCGTGCGACGGATTTGCCAAGAAGTTCTCAATACGAGTCTTGATTCGAGCGATCCGAGTGCGTCTATAAAAATTGCCAGAAAAGCCAAGGAGGATCTTCTTGCTGGTCTGATTCCAATGGATGATCTTGTTCTGACAAAGTCTTTGAGCGGTGACTACAAAGTCCAAATGCCACACGTGGAGGTGACAAAAAAAATGAAAGAACGAAATCCCGGATCAGAGCCACAGGTCGGGTCAAGAGTTCCATTTGTAATAATCAAGAATAATTTAACTCGACTTTTTGAAAAAGCAGAGGATCCTGGTTGGGTCTCTCAGAAGAATCTAAAGTTGGATTATCAATACTACTTTGAACATCAACTCGAAAAACCAATCAGAGATCTCATGCAACCGATCATTGGGTCAGACCGAGACTTGTTTTCGAAAGTGAAGACCCAGAAGATTACTAGTTTTTTCATTAAAAAAACAAGTCCAGATATTAATAATGATATCTAAGCTGATAGAAGATGCGATCGAGGCTGAGATTGAGCTTCGGGTCCAAGAGAGACTCACCAAGGTACTTGAAAGTATATCCCAAACATATGACATTCGTCTGGACCGTCTGATGAAGGATATCCAGACAGTCCAGGGGTCTAAAAGCAGTACTTGCTGTGGTCTCACAAAGTCCAAAAAGAGGTGCTCGAGACCCGGCAAATTTGATGGGTACTGTAAAATTCACGTTTCACAAAAACCAGACGTGAGAAAAATAACTGCACATATTTCGGTTCCGTCTCCAGTTCAGGTGGCTCAGCATACCCACACTTTTCCACCCATGTTTCTAAAAGGGTGTCCGGCGTGTGACAGTAGTAATAATTTAAGGAAACAATTCCTTGATTTATAAATGAGCAAAAGAAATTTACTTTTCAAATCGATAGAAGAGTTTTATGACGATCCTAAAAATTTTACCAGACTCAGTGAAATTTTGGGGCACCAGATTGTGTCCCTTCGTTGCATAGAAGAATTTGTTACAAACTATGCAAAGGAAAGACATGTAGTAGTTGATACCCCGAATGGGTCTACTATAAATGTACATGTGGCATACAAGTCTAGTCTCAGTGGGTACAGTAAAAAACTATTCGATCCATTTTGTAG
>JGI24890J29729_1001435_pt1 | contig 10779 bp, 10 predicted proteins | sample FreactcultureFD7_FD_29729 | JGI IMG/M metagenome (IMG submission 29729)
AAGTCCATTCCCCAGTGGCCGTAACGTAGCAGATTTTTTGGCAGGTCAATAACACCCAAAACTTCGGGTCTATATGGAAGATCATTTACAACTGCTTCTATGGAGTCATAGGCCCTTGAATAACGAAATGGATTAGTTCCCATAGCATCAAGGGTCAACAATAACTCTGCAAGGTCCTCATCGTTGATTGCATAAGAAATCAACTCAAGAGTAACCCCCTTTTTAGAGGTAAATAAATAAAAACGACTAAGAATATCCTTGCGGATCTTAAGCTCTTTATTTACCTTGGGTATTACTTTAAACCGTTTTGTAATATTTGATTCCACAATTGAAAACGCGTCTGTTGTAACGAGTATTCTCTTGGGGAGCTCATTGCTGATGTCCCCGTTCCGCATTTAGTAGACCTCAATCCTTCCGTACTTAATAATAAACTCTCTAAAGTTTTTAGCAGANCTCTTAGCTTTAGCTGTATCTTCTTCAGTTGCACGACTTGATATTTCCAATGGGTANGTTCCATTNTTNTTATCTATTCGAGACTTTACAAAGCGTGAATGCTTACAAGTACTACGCCCTCTAAAACCCGGACAAGTACAGTACAACGTCCCAGACTCATCACCAGANACTTCATAGATACCAGGCCCCGGTGTTTGAGCTTGACTTAAAAACACCTGAATAAGCTTGGTAGTCATTGCATAACTCACTTTCTTAAGTCCGAAGTCTCTATGGGTAAGTAGATAAAAGACTCGTGAGCAAAGCTCTCCGTAGCATCTCCGTACATACTGCCCCAGTTTTCCAACTCTATGTTGGTGGTAACAATAGTAGGCAATCCGTTATTGAACCGTGTGCGCAACACATGGTGAAACATACTTCTTTGCCAACCAGATAGAGAAGCGTGCTCTTTACCAAGATCATCAATGATAAGTACACGAACATTGTAAGAATCGTTTGGGCAGTCTCCTAATAGACCTTGATATAAAATCTGCGTCTCATCATCTGAGTCGTCCATCAACTCACCTTTAAGGTTAAGTATGTCGTTAAAAGTAATGAAGTAACAAGGCCTAATAAGCACACGACCTTCTTTAACGTCAAAAGACTCTATAGGAAAGCGCGTCATTACCTCTTGAATTATAGATAGAGCAATCGTAGTTTTTCCATGTCCAGGCTCTCCCCACAACAACAGCCCTTTACCGCAACGACTGTTACCAACGGCACGAACAACCTCGCCCTTCTCTAACGCATCCATCCACACATCAATTTTTTTGCGGTCAATGGGGTCAAGGACAGTGCAGTCATCTAATAACCAACCAAGACGGTTGGGATTTATATTTGCGGCCTTCACCCAAGCTTTACGACGAATCTTTAAGTCTTCTAGCTTGAACACTAAAACCTCTCCATCTGCTTATTGGATATCTNTTTAGCCTTAGCCACATCCTCTTTAGTNANGGTGCTCTGNTCAGCGATGACCTTTAAGCTATTAAAGTCACGTANGAACAATCGCCAGACCATATCAGAGTCTTTAACCTTCTTCTCATGATCTAACCGACCAAAGAATATGTCCATCATCTTAACCTCTATGTCACCGGTAGTCCCGTAATTTTTCCGCGCTTTTGCGTATGCCGTCTTAAATACTGCGCGAGAGCCTTCCCACGGAGTTATGTCCCACCTGATCATGCGGTTAGCAAATTCGTAGACCGCGTTATCGATAGACCAGTAATCTGGAGAGCGATTGATGTTGGCTGCCATAGTGGCCTCGGCCTTGGCATTGCGTGACTCGCGGTACTCGCGGTCTTTGCGTTCTTTGTCTCGGCGCTTAAGCTCGGCCATCTCCTCGGGGTCTTGCTCTAGTTGACCTAATGAATACCACTCATCACTCATCGCTTCTTCTCCCCGTTTGGCTTCGCCAAACCCTATTTTTTTATTTATAAATGAATTACTATTTAGTATTAAATAGCTATTCAGCTCATTCAGCAGTATAGATGTACGGGTTTTCAGTAGATGATAGCCGGTCTCTGTAGGGCGAAGAATCTTGCCAAAAGCTTTAGACCCGGTTTTGTAGGTTATGGTCTCTACCAATCCTGCTTGGCGTAAAAAAGTGATGGCGTTTTGGGCGGCTTCCCTACCCATACCTACCTTCTTAGAAATGCCCACAGCAGCCCCGTGATGGGGGTTAATAGCTATTTCCTCTAGGACTACTAGTGCCTTGGCTGTAATCACGCCTCAGGTGCCTTCCTAGGCGTTTCTGTGGCCTTCAAGAGCTCTGCCGCAACCTCGCGGGCGATCATTTTGGCTAGGGCCTGGACCCCAAGGTAAAAGTCTTCGGCTAGCTCCTCGTCCTCTAGGTCGTCATCTTCATCATCTAGGTCGTCAAACTCCAACTCCAACTCATCTTCGATCTCTGCCCACAACGGGTCAGGCATCTCCTCGGCCTTTGGGATGACGGGAGCAGGTTCTTCATTTAACGACTCCGGGTTGAACTTGATTGGCATCAAGCCTTCGGTTAGGTCAAACGCTGGCACCTTGTACTCAGAAAATACACTCAAGGTGTTATTAGTGTCTTGGTCTTCATCATCTACTAGAACAAACGCCACAATGTTGGTGCCTTTTAGTTTGGCGCACGCAGAACCTAAGGGGTTATCTGAGTGACTTACTGATGATGAAGGTATGCCTTCATAGTTAGCATCTTCTCTACAAAAAATAAGTATGTCTTTGCTTTTGTCCTTGGCCAGTTGTGCGGCAAAAATTTGACCTTGACTTGGGCGTTTTTCATAAGGAAAGACAAAAGTAACATCTTGTCCGTGACCATAAACATAGTCTTCAATTAGTGCTTCTACATTTGCGCGACTGGTCTCTCCAGTCCCCGCAACCACCAAGTAATATTTATCCATAGGAACCCCCTAGCTGAGGGCGCCTACGCTAGCACATCAAGTCTGGGGTTGTGCAAGATATATTGCGGCTGTGCTTCCCATAGGCAGTTGCGCGTTTAATGTAGCACCGTAAAGGCGAGTTTGAACAGCAAATCTGTTCTTGTAATAATGGCTACGAGCAGCATTAGCATTGCCTTGACCGCCCTCCCAAAATAGGTCATAAGATGTTCCGGAGCCGTTAAAGCCGTCAAAGTAATCTAGTACCTGCCCCGTGTTCTCAAAAAGCGCTTCATCATAAATAACTACATCTCCAGTTGCTGCAGTTGTCCAATCAAGTTCTACTGCAGCATAAGCCGCTGTTGCTGGGGCAGTGGCAGTTATGTATGGGCGAGTCCAAACTAAAGAGTTAGCATTAAAAGAAGTTCCAGAGGTTGTACTTATAAATGTGTAAGAGCTGTCATACCAAGAAATCTTTGGAGTAAACGACTCACTTGATGTCTGTGCTTGAACATAAATACTAAATGTATAAGAAGTATTAGGATAGTAAATTCCCATAAGTTGCGACGTTGTTGACCCATCCCAAGATTTTACAACTGCTGTGCCCGTTGTTGTGGCAGTAAGCTGTAGGCTATTACCGCTTCTAACTACTACACCCGTTGTAACAGTTGAATTGCTGGCTGTTACAGAATAAGTAAATGTGTTAAGGGTTACGGCCGTAATAGTACGGGTTCCGTTGTAGTTGCTTGCTCCTGCACCAGTCACGCCAGATATATAAATAGATTGCCCAACTTGATAACTATGGGGTAGGTTTAATGTAACAGTGGCTACGTTGCTTGAGATGCTTGCTGTAACAACGCTAAATGTTTCTACGTTAGGCTCAATAAATTGCGATATTACAGTGCTAGATGCGCCAGTAGCTGTCCATGGAGTTACTGGTGAAGCAAAGTGTGGGTTGATAAGCTCGTTAATACGGTTAGCTCTTAGTGTTATGTGTAGTTGACGCGCTTCATCAAATGCTGTAGCGCTAGATGCTTGTTCAAACTGGGCCGCATCAAAGTAGTGATGCTCATTAGTTGCTGCGCCTCCAACAGAAGCCACACTAATTCCCGGGCAAGCATAGTAAGCATTTGCGGGCGCTGTCGCAGTTACGTACGGTCTAATAGCTCCTGAGAACTGAGCTGTATTATTTGATACAGCTGTCCCACTAGAGCTACTTAAATAAACACCAAACCTATTAAACCATTTAATGGTGGTTGTTACATTTCGTGCTGTAGATCCTGCGCCTTTAGCCGCGTACACGCTATAGGTATATGTATTAGCTGCAGTTACTGGGATGCCTTTATTAATAGCGTCATCGTCTCCGCAATAAGCACTAATTGTTTGAGTGCTTGCAGATGAATTGTAAATCGCCATAATTGATTTGGCTTTATTTGGAAATAGTGTGGGCGCTGTAGACTCAACCCAAGGGGCCGGATATGGAGATAACGTTCCATATACTCCAGTTGTAGGGTTATACCCAGTAACTGTTGCAAAGTCGGCAGANGTAGTTNAAAAACTTACGGAGTTGTNTTGATCAACTGCGGTCAACACTACTGGTGTAGTTGAATTAAATAGGGGGTAGGGCAACCCTTGGATAACTATATAATTTCCAACGTCATAGTTATGTGCACCAATAATTACAGTGGCTACACTAGAAGTTACTGAAATACTTTGAATGTTGTATGTAGATAGGCGGTCAATATCGGCTGTTCCATCTGAAGACTGCCAATGACCTACCCCCTCCTCAAATGAAGAGTCGTTATAGTCAAGCATCAAGTTGTGCCCAACAACAATTCCATTTGTACTAGGATTAGGGGTGCCTGAGATAGGAACAGGTACGCCCCAGTTAGTAAAGTCTTTAATAAACCCTACTAAACCTTCTTTAGACCCTTTTTGTTTAGTAAGCGTAACACCGTCACGAAGAAGTTTACGGTTTTGTTGTAAACCAAGAGCCGGCTCGTAAGTAAGACCAAATTGATTCATTAACACTGGTACCAAGGTGCCGTTTACCGTTTGAGGGTCGTAGCGATTAATTAATAAATCGGTCATGTTTTGTGTGTAATCNANCTCAAAACCAAAATTACTTAAGAAAGAATAAAGATCAGGGTTATCCCAAGTATCTGTTGTTGTCTGATATGGNTGCGTTATCTTATAAATTGACGGCAAATATGAATACATTTTTTCTGTATTGCCAAGGTCTTTAACCGATAGTGCAAATGCGTTTCCAGCATTAACCCAAGTATATTGAGTAAGACTATACACAAAGATAGAGTAATAGTAGTAACGCCCGCTAACTAGCCCATAAGAGTCTAGATAAAAAACAGGATCAGTACCGTTGTATGCAGTTAAAATTTGCTGACCATCCCAAACGTTAACTGGGTACCCGTAATTATTTCTAACAATTGTTAGTTTTGACCAGTTACCTGTTGGGTCTGTCCAATTAAGTAAAATTTGATTATGGCCCGCGGGTTTAGCAGTGAATGGGGTAGCGTCAAATTTAATTGGATTATCTGTACCATAGTAGTCAATACCATAGTAACTTATGCCGTAGCGGGACATTAGCTTAGGATTCCTCCAGTAGCATTGATTACTACATTACCTATACCGGTTGCGGTTGGGCTAGCTGTTGTTCCAAGCTCATATAAAGTAGGAATTTCATTTAAACCACATACAATGTCTTTAACAACTAAAGCTGTTACAGAACCAGAAGACGCAATTGTAGACACGTTAGTTGCAACAAGTGCATAAGAAAAAGTAGTACTTGAAACAGCAGTTACTACAAATGTTCCGTTAAATGTACTATCTACCCCAGTAATTGCTACAGTTTGGCCAATAGATAGATTATGTGGGACAGCTGTTGTTAACGTGGCTACGTTACTTGTTAAGACTTTATTTACAATAGTAAAAGTTTGGTCTTGATCCGCGCGCACTAGCTTTTGAATTTGTTGGTATGCCACCCCGTCAACAGAAGCAATAGTTTGATACACATTTGATACTGCAATTGTGTCATTAAAAAGAACGTTATCAATATAAAAAAGACTATTAATAGCTGAGGCTATGTTACTGACCACAGAAGACTGTTTATATTGAGGAGAAACGGTAACATTTACTGTTAAATACGCACCAACGTATTTAGGAGGTTGAAAAGTAATAGTTGTATTAGCTGGGGCTTTATCTGTTAATGCCGCTAAAACTGTTGGGGTCAAGTTAGTAAATACAGAGGTAGGGGTTGTGTTGTCTGCGGCTACCCCCGGATCACCATTAGGAGCAAGATAAAGTGTTACGGATGTATAAACATCTGCTGTAGCAATTGCTTTGGCAACCCCTGACACTTGAACTGCAAGATACGCATAATCACTCAAAGCTACAGCTCGGTTAATTGCTCTTATACTTTGTGGGGCGGTAATACGAATAGAGTCTGTGCTTTCAGGGTCTGCCCCCCCAGTTGCGGCACCATCACCTGATACATAAATATCTTGGTTAGTTACAGTAACTCCTGCGGGAATAGATCCGCCGGGAACACTAATAAGATATTTAATAGTATTGGACGCTACATTACCTATTGTGCCACCACCAATTCGATATGTAGCATATACCTGTGCACCATTTGGTGGAATACGGCCACTAATGCTGTCTCCAAAGGTTATGTATGTAACCCCATCAGCATCTGTTATTGTAGAAAATACTGGGTCATAACCGTTAGCATCAATAATGTACTGCACAGCTTGATAAGAAACACCATTAATAGCTACATTTACAGTCCCATTAATAACGTTAGCGTTAGCTAAAGCGTATGATTGGCTAGGTGTGCCGTCAGATATTCCAATAATTTCGTTAGATATTGTTTGTCCCTGAGACGCTTTAACGGTAATTGTGCCATTAATGGCCCCAGATTTAGCTGGAATAGTTATAGCGGAGACCGTTTCAAATATAACTTGAGCGGTAGTCCCATTAGAAATTAATGAGGTAGCTACTTGACTTAGCGCCGGTAAAGTTATTGGCAACCCGGTTGAGTTTTGAAATGTAAGGGTTACGGTGGCCGCAGAACTAGTTGCTGGGGTGTACCCAATAAGATTAGCAATTTGTAAAACGCTCTGGCGTTGAGTAGCGCTAGTAATCAAGGCTTCATTAGCTGCTCGATCAACATAATAATTAAGAATGTCTCCCATATAAGCAAAAAGCTCTAATAGGGTCATACCAAAATCCGCAGGGTCTCGGTTAGTCCATGTAGGTGAAAATATCGGGATAAGGTTGGTCATATCNGTTAAGATCGCCGAGTAATCCCTAGAAGTGTAATCTACTGAGGGAATGTAGTTATTACTAGCCATTTGATACCTCCGTAATTACATCTCCAGAACGACTAATAATAGCAGTTTTGACGCTAACGGTCTCAGGGTTTTCGTTCATACCNTATTTATAGGTAACTGAAACAGACAGGGTGTTATCCACTGAATCTACCTTTGGCGCTACATTTATTAACGTTAAATACGGGAGCCATTTTGTAAAAGCCACTGCAATTTCTTGTTCTAGCAGTTGGGTNGCCTCTAGTGTGTTTTCAAAGGTTAATGCCTTAATATTTGACCCAAAATTTGGACGATTTATTCGCTCGCTTGTATAGGTCATTATTACTAAGACTATTCGATCTTGAAATATTTTTTTAAGGTCAGCCGTGCTATTAACCCCCCCATTAGAATCAAAAGCAAAAGGTAATGCCATAGCTTTACTCATAGTTGTACTCCCATCCATACTGGAAAGTTAGGGTCTCCGGCTATAAACATTACCCATACTTTTTGACTTACATTAGGCACTTTGCGGTGATAAGTGTGTTCGGCTGCTGGCAGCCCTATTTCAGACCCATCTGTGTCTAAAACGTCGGTGCTGGCTACATGAGGGTGCGTCAATGTTCCGGAATTTCCCGTGTGGTTATTTGTATGAGCCACCGTTGCACTAAAAGAGTGGGTGTGTGTTCCACTTGGATAAGATGGCCCAGCACCCGTAGTACCACTTACTACATGGTCAGCGTGTGCGTTTAATAAAGCGGCTACTTGGGAAGCTGTGTGCGCAATATGGTCCGGGTGGTTAGCGTCATCAGTTACAGGTAGGCAGGGTAAAGCCCAGTCAGTTTCTTCTGAACCAAGCACCTGCGGCACTTGCAGTTTAATCTTATACAAGTTATCCGGGTCAGCATTGTCTGTGCATATTCCTTGGTAAATACCATAAAATCTTTTGTCTTCATTCATTATACTTTTGGCACCTTTGTTAGTAGACGTTTAGTAGCAGAGGAAGAGCTTGTATTAGGTTTATTAACTAAGGGAAGCGCCGGTTTGGAGGCTGCCCATACAGGTCCTTTTATTGGTTGTTTGTTTACTGTAGGCAACGATCTGTTCTTTGCTTTACCAAATTGACCGTTAGATGCCGGACTGTATGCTACCGAAGTTCTGCGTAAATTAGATGACACGGGAGTATTAGTTTGTCTTACTCCGGGAATAATTGTTCTTGCGGGGGCGTAATTTGGNGAGGAGATTAACGCACCATCTGTCCAAGCAACTGCATCTCCAAGAGAGTCCGTTCCTAAATGTAAAAGGGTTGTGTACTTAAAAATGTTTCTAGACTCTTCTACAATACGGTGTTCAGTTCCCAACACGGTCCAATACCCTGAATAAGGACTGCCAAGGCCGTCTAAATACACAGGTAAATCTGGTCTAACTGTTGGTGCACCCAATACTTCAGCGGTGCCCCTATAAGGAAAAACAGCTCTATCATCTGCGGCTTTTGCTTCATGATTTGCCACCTCTGAGTCCAAAGCAACAACATGTGTATGGTACTTATCAAAAAACTCAGCTTTACTACTAAATCTAGTGTTTTTATTTCTTTTTTGATTTGTAATCGCTATCGGCGACGCTGTGTTTGCATCTACCCCCGAGATAGATATAGCGGCTTTTTTATTTCCATCGTAATCTACACTTTCACCAATAGTTGGGTAAAAAGAGTACAAAGTAGAGCCGCTTGGATCAGTTGGTCGGCGTAAAGTAAATTTTTCAGCTTGAGAACGCTGTTGAGTATAATCGTAGAGCATGGGTTGAAAATAAATTTCTGTATTTTGAGTCCGTAGGCTATACCCCGATTGTTTAGCCAATCTGACCATAAATTCCCAGTCGGTATGGCCCGCCTGAGCTACTTGAGGATAAACTCTTGGGTGGGGGACTGTATAAGCAGAAAAATTATATTTAGCAGCTATTTGTTCAATAATGGCGTCCGCAGAAAGGCCTTTATATACTTTTTGAGACTCATTTTTAAACACATAAGACGCACTTACCGCAACTACTTCAGTAATACTGGAGCCGGGCTCTCTATACAAATTAACATGATCTACATAACCAGTAAAATCCTTAAAATTAATAGTGTTATTAATAGTAAACGCAATAGGAGAACCGGCAGTAACTACCTCATAGTCAACACCCCAGTCACGAAACTGAATTATCGCCACTTCATGCTCGTATCTGTTTTGCCGCAGGGTCATTTCGTACACTCGAACGGGTGGTAAATTTGTGTTAGGAAATGTTACAGAAACGTAATTAAACATTAGGTATCCGTAAGATGGTTCCTATAGGTATGTTTGTAAAATCAGAAATTTGCGGGTTAGACTCAGGTATAAGCCACCATAAAGATGGAGTTTTATAGTATTTAGTTGATATCTGGTCTAACCTCTCACCAGCAATATAAACATGCTCATAGTAACTAATAGAGTTGGGGCTGCTAATTTCATAAAACACTATGGGGTTTTGTGGGCCATTGATGGTTTTAGCCGCAAAATCAACAGTAGAGTACTCGTACCTAGAACCTTTATAAATAGTCATAGTTATTTTTCCTTAACCGTTACTTAAAGAACTTTGTGCGTAAATAGACATGTTAATTGATACTTCTGTATGGATTGGGATCATATCTTCTGTAAATAAAGAGTGTGCTACAGAGAGGCTTTCTACCCAACCTACGTAAGAAAGACTATCGGCATTTGGTCCAAATTGAATAGCTACAGGTGTTGGGGCTAAAAAGTTAATGTCGGCTGTTTTTCTACCAAGAGCATTTGTCCAACTAGTTCCATTAGCACCATCACCATTAATCATTTTATAGATGTACTCTACATCTGCCATTGTGCCTTTTTTCATTAAATCTGTTATTAAAGCAGAGGTGTTTTGTAAAGCTCCCGCAGATTTTCCATAGTATTCCGCATGATAAGGAGCTTGATTGGGGTCGCTTTTAAAACAAGCAAAATCGTTTACTCGATCTATGACTGCAACAAATGACAGGGCCTCAGTTCCAGGAAACAGCGGGGCTCTTCCAGCAAAAGCGTCCATAGCTTGAGGAATTAGGTTAGCATTACGTTGTATAGAGCTTCCAATTTGAGTCGGATTCCATAAAAACTGAAAACCCCATTGCGTATCTAAATTTGCCGCAACAGTATTGGCGCTTCCAGTTGCTAAGCCCGCACCTGTGTTTGTTGCATAGTTTGAATTATCTGCACCAATGTAGCACCACATTTTTGCCCTTCGCAGACTGTGGTTTACTTGCTTGGCTGGGCTTGCATTAGTTAGCGTTTGGTCGATCGGGGTGCTCCATTGATGTGGCGGCAAATTAAATTTAATATTTGCGGAAGTGTGGTTGACAACAGCAGATCCTCCGTTACCGCCATTCCCTCCGTTGGCACCATTACCGTTACCTCCCTTGCCTGTTTGTATAGGTTTAGGCTTAGGGTGATACAAAGTGTTGTGAAGCTTTCCAAAAGTAGCTGCATTAACAACGGCTTTTCCTGCGGTTCTAATTGCCGCCCCATTTGCAGCTTGTGCTTTTAAAGGGTTCTCAATAAGAAAATGATATA
>JGI24890J29729_1001437_pt1 | contig 10778 bp, 15 predicted proteins | sample FreactcultureFD7_FD_29729 | JGI IMG/M metagenome (IMG submission 29729)
TTGTTCTTTGCCATCTTCTTGGTACCGAGTGCGAGACAAGTAGTGATGACTGCTGGGAGACCTTCAGGAATAGCTGCTACAGCTAAAGCGACCGCAATCTGTGAATTCGAATTTTCCTTCCCATCAGTCTCGAAACGAGAGAGCGCGATGGGATAGGAATGTGTGACTCACCTTGAAGTAGTAAATAGCACCTTTAACCCAACCTCCATGACTAGGATCCGTAAAATTCTTGTAGTTGACGATCCAAACCAACACGCAAATGACTGCAATAACTTTCGCCAACTGTTCTCCAAACTCGTCGACTTTTTGTTTGAGAGGAGTCTTCTCAGAGATTTGAGAGGTGATCGAAGTGTGAATGTTTCCGAGTGCGGTGAGGGAACCGGTAGCGACTACGATTGCGAGTGCTTTTCCAGAGACTACGGTTGTACCCTAAGATATTGACAAGAGATAAGAGACCAAAACAAGGTGAGAAAAGAGCAAGGAGAAACGTACAGAGAAGAGCATATTTGTCATATCTTGTTTAACCGCATCCTCATCGTTGACGGTGTTCAAGTATTTACTAACACTTTGACTCTCTCCCGTCAACAATGCTTGATCGATGGTGAAACTCGCTGAACTGATCGAGATGACTCTGGAATCGGCGGGAATCTTATCTCCTACTGCGATGGAAATGATATCTCCCGGTACGAGGTCTGCCGAGTGGATCTTTGCAATTTTGCCAGATCGTAGAACCTTTGCTTCATCGGGGGAGTACTCCATCAAGGCCTGTGGGACAATACGTTACCTTGATCAGCTTACGAAGTCTCGTTTCGATCAAGGTGAATCCTCGCTCACTTCGATTGCCTTTTCTGCGTTCGTCTCTTGAACGACTCCGACCCAAGCATTCAAGATCAAGATAGTGAGAATGACGATAGGTTCGACATAAGCCGTAGCTTTATCATCTCCTTCCTCCAAATAAGCCAACACCAAACTAATCGCGGCACTGCCCAACAAGATCAAGACTAATTGATCCTTGAATTGTTCCAAGATGAGTTTCCATAGTGGTTCTGAAGGGTCTTCCGGTAGAACTGTCAAAAGAGAGAAAGAAAGGGGAGGGTTACGACGTGTTCAATGATTGAAGACGCGAAAGGAGCTAGAGATGGGTACTGACCATTCTTGCCATATTGTGAAGTATGTTGCTCTACTTGTTTCGTTGATAAACCTGTTGATGGGTTGACGGAGAAGTGATCATAAAGTGATTCGGGGGTTTGAGTGTGAGGATTCGGTGGTAATAACGTGACCATCTCGGAGAGTAGTTGAAGATGTAGGGAGCGTATATAGATAACTTCCTCAGTGTCCTTGTTTCTAAACCTGAGTGAGACGTGTTGGAGAAGGAAGACGTTCGGAAAGATTTCTAGGAAGTTTTCTGATCAAACCACATCACTCATCCAACTCATCCAGCCATGTTTGGAGCATTCAAAGCATCACCAATAACCTCAGTCGGTCTCCTATGGTACGCCCTACCCTTTCCTCTCTGTTCTCTCCTTCTCTCTCTTTGTTTCATCTCGATTTACTCATCTCTCGCTCTCTTCAACTCGAACAGGAAGATGCCTTACCGATTATCAAAGACGAGAAAGTTCCGTCAACGACTGAGGTTAAAGTCTGTCGATTCAGTCATTGCTACCCTCTCGAATTCACTCCCTCAAAATTCAATCACTCCTATCGCTTCACTCGTGAGTTCTGCCCTCTCTGAACCTGCCCAAAGAGTAGCGAGCTGATTCGGGGATGGGATCATATCACAGGTTCAAGCGCATGAGCTACCGACAGAGCAAGAAATGAGACCGAAAGACAAGTACACTACTTTCTCAAGAAAGGAGACTGGATACAGGAAGGGGATTCACAAAGTACCTCAATGGACTAAAGTGACGGATAGATTGAACCCCAAGGGATTCTAAGGAGAGGGAAGAAGAGAGAGATGGAATGGTCTTTCTCGTTGGAAGTCGATCTTCGCTGTATTTGTATTATACCTCGCATGGTTTACCTTCCAGCCTCCGTCATTCTATAGAGAGAGAACGCTATACTCTGCTCTCCATTGAGCGGTCCTCTCTCCTCCAGACAGAATTCGAGTCGAACAGAGGAAAGTGCCAAACTCTAGATTCTGCATTTACCCCCAGCCTCTAGAACAGTAACACCTTCATCTTCCCTTCCCTCAACCTCGTCATGATTTTCTCACACCCCAACAACTTGAACAAATCACTCCTCGCATCCGGTAAATCCAACAAACTTCTCTTTTTCGAATCCAAATGACTCGTGTCAAGGATTAGATGCGATAGATGTGTCAACTTCAATGAGTCTGCAGCGACGAATGCAAGTTAGTGATATAGTTGAGGAGGAGGGAGGGAGAGATGGAGAGATGTACCAGTTTCATTGAGGAGTTTTTCAATTCGATTTGGAGTTCCGACTGCGATTCCAACGAAAGTCTTGTTCAAATATTCGGCATGTTCGTTCAGTTTGAAGTGCTGTACAATCAAGACCACAATCTACATCAGCCACAGAGCGAGGTAGTGTAGTTCTCAAGATTTGACGTACTTTGGCAAACAATTTCCCAACATCGATAATTGAACCATCTTTCTCCTTCTTCCTGAACGTCTTGACGTCCCTACATAAATCTGCTACCCGTAGTGCTGCTCCCGATAGTACGATGACTCGAGGGGAACCTGGAGCTTTAGGCATTTTACCGAGGGTCGTGCATGCCGTTGGAATCGCTGAAATTCAAGCGAGAGATAATATGCGTCAGTCAGGGCGGAGAGAGAGGAGGGGGTTAAAGAGGCGTACCTTCTTTCATATAAGTCAAGAGTGATTTCCTCGAGTCCAAAGGAACCGACGAAGTATCCAAAAACATACTTTCTAAAGTTTCGCAAGTTCTTCTTCATCAGCTTTTTGGACCTCCCTCGCAAGAACGACTTGATTCTTTACTCACGATTCACCCTCACTTCATCCAATTCCAAACTCGATAAATCCTTCAACACCTTTGACTGTTTCTCACTGAACCTGTCCAACACTACTTCCAACGGTAAAATGGCCGTATCATCCATTCCCCCTCCCTCCTCTTCGGCCGTACCTCCCAGTAATCCCAACTCTTCCAATTTCGCCGTCTTCTTCTGTTTGGATTGTAGTTTCTTCTTGTCCTTTTTCAACTTTTTCGACTCTGCAGAAGGAGGTTCATTCGTGGATGCTGGTCTCTTCTTGCTAAGCGCTGATTCGTCTGGTGACAAGTATGCTTCTACATCATCGTCTGCTGGTGGAGAGGGTTCTTGATCTTCATTCGGGGAGAGGTAGGAATCATCTAAAAGGAGATTATCATCTAAATCATCTCCTCCCAATTCTACTGCTGCTTTTGATTGTTCTACTGGCTTGGGTTTCGAGTGACTAGTCTTGGATTTCTTTGAAGGTGGTGGCATGCTTATAGAGTTAGTGGTGAGAAGGAGGAATTCGTTTCAACTTCTCCCCTTTCTCTTTCAGAGACCCGCAATGTCATATCGTCAATCCTTATACCCTGGGGCATCCCTCTCCTCCTCATCAGCAACTCCATCAGCATCTGCAATCTCGAATTTATCAGACAAACAGAGACAAGTTCTACATTTTCATCAAATCCATCAACACTCTCAAAACCTCTGTCAACTCTATCAATCTTACGCAGACAAGTATAACGTTCTAGTAGGTGGATCAGAATGTACGTCAACATACCTCTTACTCTCACTTGTCGCGTCGAATCGCTCAATTTCGTTCGTTCGTTCAACAGCCGTGGGAGATGTTGTCGAACATTGGCAGAACGTCTTCAGATCTACATCGTTAGCACTCGGTGAGTCTGAGACGCGTACCACTTGTCTCAGGAAAAGGTATTCGATTGAGTTGTGCCTTCGTTTCGCAGGTTCGATTCAACATCAGAAACAAGCTTTATCTACTCCAGGTACACCGACACAAGACGTTCAATTACAGAAAGGAACTTTACCGGATCAATTGGTGAGGATACCGGTCAAACCTGATCAGGAATTGCAACCAGACGAGGCGGGATCCGAGTGAAAACGATTTCATGGCATGAAAGGTTCCAGCGGGCAGGGTATCGGTAGGCTTTATGGAATTATGGATGGGGGATCAGGTCGTCGTCGAGTTGTAAAGGGAGAAGGGTCGCGAAGTTCTCGGGGTCTGGTCAGCAGGCTCTTGTCCAGATCTCTTTCGTATTTCTGTTTTCCGAACGTAGTTCTCTTGTTGTCACTTCTATGTATACCTTTCTTCTCTCTAATTCTCTCGGTCAGAATCTCTTGCATGCGATACACCTCTCGAATATATCAGAAAGGGGCAGGGAGAAGGGTAAAAACATAATTCAAAAACTCGCAAGTTATCGTGGGTATACGGTCGTGAGCTACAATCTAGGTGGAAAGTGTCTATACATCATGATTCAGGGATATCAATAAAACGTCGCTTGCAAGTGTCCATCTTCCGCCTTCCCCTCTCTGCTTCTCTTAGAGCCCCTCGTAGTACTTCTTCGCATCCTGCAAAATTTCCCTCTCGACTCCTTTCCAACTCCTCTCAATCTCGTTCCATACGATCGCACGTTTCTCGGGGACGATAGATTTGATCTGGAGATCAAACGCGGCAGAGATCGGTCGATGGTCGGATACGTTCACTTCGTAACGTGAGTAATGCAGTGGAGTTACTTTGTCCGCTCTATCGGCGCCTGTGGATGCAAAGGAGGGTGTCAGTCGGGAGGAAGTCGAATGAGAGGAGTTGAGATTGGACAAACGGTAGAGGATTCGATCACACCATGCTGGAATACGTCGTTTCGCAGATGAATCATAATTATCCGTACCTGCTCATTCCTCGACTTCTCAGCACGAGCAATTCAACAAGTTCTGAGAGAATCTGAGAGACTGACCAGGATCGTATTTATACGTAGGAGGGAAATCTATGGTTGGTTCTCTGAAAGATCTCAGTCGGAAAGTTTGGTTCGTTGCGAGTTGTTTCGTTAATTGGTCGTGAGGTAAAAGTGAACAAGCTTGACCCGATGCGATCGCAGAGATGACAAAATCTCTTCTTGCATCAATCTATGTGAGGGTTTGAAAGCTCTGATCAGTCTTGTGAACGGGAGGCGAGGAGGAATAAAATGGAAACAAACTCGATAATTGAGATCACCGCTCAAGATAGTCAGTTCGTGATCAAACACGTTCGTACCGCTTGCTCCGGGAGAGTATGCACCGAAAGAAGATGATTCGAGATTCGAGAAGGATGCTTTGTCTTCGAGAATATCTACTAGATCTCGATTTCGTTGTCGGGAGTGAGAGTGTCCGGCGGCGAGATGAACGTTGATGAAACAGAGCGATGTATCATCAATAACGAAACCTGTCATCGAAAGCGTGAGTTTCCGAAGCGAGGGGAGAGAAGTAGTGAGAGAAACGAACGAGATAGAATCGCTCCTTTATTGCCATATCGTCCTCCCATTCCAGTCTTGACCGTAATCAGCGAGATATCTCGTAGTCGATCGGCTTCTCTCGTTTTGACAAAGATGCAGGAGAAGAGCTACTCAGGATTATACCGCGTCAGTTTCCAACTTGAGGAAGGGCGATAGACGTTCAACTCACTCCGACCATATCTCCAACGTGAACGACAGTATAAGGTTCTTCCGGAGGCATAGCGAGTCGAACTGCTTGAACTAATTTGTCGTGCCATTGTCGGTAAGCAGAGGAAACGCCACTTGAAAGCTTGTCGCTCGTTTTCTTCTTGCTCAGCAGCATCGATTCTGTCAACGAGGGAATGTGAGCGGGTTGTAGAGAAACACGAAAGAGAAGAGTACGCTCGACGTACTCGCTGTCAGTTTCTTATCTTCGAGATCGATCTGTCAAATTCGCAAAGCAGATTCAGTTAGTTCCGCTCTCGGGTTACCACTTCAAGCAAAGACACACCATTTCTTGAAAGCCAAACGAAATGATATCTGGACTATCCGTGCTGTGTAGAGCGTTCTTGAGGAATTCGAGATTGTCCATCGTTCCTACGAGATCGTGAGGTCTTGAGGCGTCGATGTTCCAAGAGACACAAAGTGCTCGAATCGATCGGAAAGTACAGAAATCAGGTTGTCGAAGATGGAGTTCATGATCTGTTAGAGATGAATTCGCGATCAGATTTCGCACTACGAGAGAGAGAGAGAGATGAGGTAGCTCACCAAGCCAATCGTCTCGCAAGAAACCATCCCATAAACAAATCTCATCGGCGGTCGCGCTCGCTACTTGCAGGATCTCCTCCTATTTCGAAACGTGCACAGTCAAAGTTCAGCTCGACATCCTGACTGAGCGAGATGAGGGAGATAGAGAGCTTACCGTCCACAGAGCCGAGGGATCAACGATCAAGCTTATGACAGGATCTTTGTGGGCTTTCCAAGCTTTGAGGACCGTCCAAGGTTCTTTATCTACATCGTAGACGTAAATAGAACCCGTTCGATAACCGGCCCACAAATATCGTTTGACTCCGACCAAGGCCGAGATACTGTAAGGTGAGAGACGTTGAACGAGAGTGCAAGTGTAGGTCGTTCGATCCCAAACCGAGACGTATCCATTGTCGTGACCCAGGAAGACGAGGTTCGGTTGAGAGGGAACGACAGCTGATGCTGTCACGGCTCCAATCATACCAGCTGATTCAGGAGTGACGAGTGGTCGAGGAAGGAGAGAGAAGGGTCTGACGCCAGCAGGATCGAATGCTCGAATTTGAGGGCTTCGCATTGAAACCGCAGTTGAACCTTGTTTCGTGACTGGTCCAGAAGAAGTCCATAGTTCTTCACCGACGAGAGCTGCGAAAGTTTGCTTATCGGGTACTCGTTGTTGTCGACTCGGTCCTCCTAATAAAGCTGCTCGTCCATCGTCCGCCTCCGGGAAGAATTGACATTTGCCTGAATCGTCGAGAGTGAGCATAGCTCGTCCTATTCGAAAGATGTGCGAAAGTGGATGAGCGTGAAGATTCGTTCGGATTTGAGTGATGACACGTTCCGCCAGGTCGAATTCGTAAATGTGACCCTCCTTCGTTCCCGCCCAAACGTATCGACCATCTTCTTCAGGTTTGTTGAGACCAGCAGCGCGGAATTCGAGGCAAAGGAATTTGTGCTTGTCGTTCTCGATCGTGATTTCGTCTGCTAATCCAGTACTCGCCGGTCTCCAAATGTGAATTCGGTGATGTCCAGTCACGACTTGATGACCTCGAATTGCGAACGAGTAGAAGTGATTCGAAGAGTGGATCGCTTTACGTTGGCGGAGAGTAGGAGGTCGTCGATTGGCGAAAGTCGCATCGGGGAACTCCTGAGCTCTCGCTGCCGCTTCGTCGAGTTCTTCTTCTCCATCGCTCGAGGCATCTCCAGCGATAGTCGGAGCACGTGGAATGACCTTTTCTGTAGCGTGTATCGTTCGAGTTGGGGGAGGCGGAGGGACGTAAGGGGATGAAGAAGCGGTTGGAGTACGAGCATTGGTCGGAGAGATGGATCGAGGAGGGACGTTTGAGCGGATAGGGAGAGCAGGAGGCGTATTCGTAGTGGAAGTGACGGGAGGAATGGTACCGGCGCGAGGTGGAAGTTGGGGAGTAGGAGGGGCGGGTGATCCATTCGAGATGGAATTGGCAGGAGATCTCGTCAAGACACCTGAATCAACGAGAGATGGGGCCAGGGTAGAGGAGCCGTTTGTCAACGTAGATGATCCGGTACCAGATCGAGCTGGGAGCGGTGGAGGAGGAGGAGGGACAGTGCGAGGTATAGGTTCTGTATCGGAATGAATTGGAATCGTTGGTCTAGGAGGAATTGCTGGTCGCTCCCTAGCTGACTTCGGTAAAGTCGCTTCCTCATCTTCATCAGAGCTCGTGTATGTCGAATCTGACGAGACTCCTTCATCATCATCCTCCTCCTCCTGAGCGACTTGACTTTTGACCTCGTCAATTTCTGATTCTTCAGCTGATCCAGGTTGACGACCATGATCGAAAGGGTCGATCTCTTCTGCGAGGGATGTTTGTGATGGAGCTGCTGGAGTCGATGCTGAAGAGTTGAAGCGACTCGCTAGGCTTTTGACGGAGAAAGTAGGGGAGGAAGGTTCAGGTTCATCGAGAGTTTGAGGTTGCAACGTGCCGAGGGTAGGGACGATTGGTGTAGTCGGATCACTGGGAGAGTCGGGAGGTGGATTTGCGAAGCTGACAGAGGATTTATGACGGGATATGGGAGGAGGAGGAGCTTTGCGATAGGAAGTCGTCGAACGAACGAGATTTGTCGGTCGGCTGTCGACGGGAACGGTTGGGGGAAGGTTCTCGTCCCTCACTCTATCTTGCGAGGTACTCTGCTGCAAAGCGACACTGGCAGATCGAGCGAGAGCGGTAGGTTTAGGAGGGGGAGGAGGCCTTTTGATCGCTTTTGGTGTGGGAGGAACCGGTTCTTCATCATCTCCCTCGTCATCTGCCATAGTACTTCCATTCGCGCTGTGCCAACTCTCCTGTGACCCATTCGTAGACCTCGAAGCTTCTCCTCTCTTCATCTGCACAGCATAGGTTCCCTCCTTCGACCCATCTCTGACCAGATCTCCTGACTTGCTTGGTACTGATGGACCGGCCGAAAGTTGTAGTGATGTAGGTTTGAGTGTCGGTAGCTGAACAGGAGTGGAACAGGAGGGATTCGGTGATGAAGCGGGAGAAGGGGAAGTTGATCGAGTGGAGAGTTGTTCAAACCTAGCGCGTATTGAAGATACGGAACTTGCAGGAGAGTTCTCTGGATCCATACTCAATGGATCAGATGAGTCGGATCTATGAGAGGACACAGAAAATGATCAGCAAACGATGACCGAATTGGGAGCGAGGAGTGAGAGAGGGAGAGTGAGACGTACCCTTCGCTAGACGAGCTATCGATACGGCAGAGGAGAATTGAGCCAGTGCAAGCCGGTAATGCGGAAGTGTCGATTGATAGTAGGGGTAAAGTCATTTGCTTCGTTTCGCACGAGTTTCTGACAAAAAAGGGTTGTAACGAGACAGAAGCGGGGTTGATTGCAAAGAAGCGTGCAGACTCAGTACCCCAGACCAAGAACGAATGACAGCGAACACCGACAGAAGGCGAGTATAAAGTTCCAAATCAGTTCATTTCGAAACTTCCTCGTTTTCCATTTCTTTTGGACGCCTTTCCATGCAACGATCGTTCTTCTTTCGTAACTCGTCCGACTTCGATCTCACTTTGACTAGCTTCGATCAACTTGTTCCATGACTACAGTGTCAAGAATCCTGCAATTGCAAGCTTTTTTGGGTTTCAACGTTTCTATAACTTCGTCGATGTTTCTACAACCGATGAGACTTGAATGACCCCATCTTCTCGATCAGTGCCCGTGACCATCATCTCCTCCTTTCTGCTCTGGTGGCACAGTAATCTAATGAAGAAGAGTTGCGTCAGTTTTTCGGATGAAGAGGCGAGAAAGTGAGGTAAGAGCGAGACTCACTCGGTCATCGATACGAAGTAAAGCAGTGCAAGCCTCGAGAGCACTCTTCAAGCTCTTGACCTTGCTCACCATCGGTTCCAACACACCTGCCTTGACATTATCCCTTACTTCTCCCTTCATCAAATCCAAACCGTAATATTTGAGTCCTCGCTTCGCATCTCCCGCAGGTGCTGATTGAGCGGCGTTGTGGTAGGCACGAAGTTTGGCAACGAGATCGGTACTATCCTTGGCAGCGTTGACGGAAAGGGTCTTCGGGATGACGAGAAGGGCGGCAGCGAATTCAGCTATCGCGAGTTGTTCACGCGAGCCCTGTGTACAAACCAAGAGTGAGCATTCGAGTGCTCCAAAAGATTGAAGAGGGAGAGTAAATGAAACGAACGAGAGTAGTAGCAAAGTTCTCGAGGTAAATACTCAAAGCAGTTTCGACAGCTCCTCCTCCAGGTACGACGCTTCCACTTTCCAGTGTTCGCTTGATGGCACAAAGCGAGTCGTGGAGAGCACGTTCCATCTCGTCAAGTAAGAAATCTAATCCGATGCGGGCGACAATGAGTGAGTAACTCGATGCAAAGTCAGAGAGTGAGGTATCAGACTTACCGTTGGCACCGCGGAGGATGATGGAAGAACTACTGACTACCTTAGTACCCTTGACCAAGATCAACTCGTCATCACTGATCCTCTCTTGAACGACCTCTTCCGCAGATCCCAACGAGCTCGCCTCGAATGTTTCCTCTCCATCCAAATTCGCCAAACTGCTAACCATTGTCGCTCCAGTCGCTTTCGCGATACGACGAAGATCTTCCTTCTTGCATCGACGAACGGCCATCGCTCCAGCTTCAACGAACTCTTTGAGGCAGAGATCATCGATACCTTTCGTGGTGAGGATGACGTTTGCTCCGGCAGCGAGAATCTTGCGAATACGTTCGAGAGTAATGTCGGACTCGCTATAAAGGAAGTTCGAATCGTGATGAGCAAGCTAGCGAGGAAATGGCAAGAAGAGATGAAACCTACCGCTTGCGAATAGCTTCGAGTTGTTCAGGGTCGTCGATAGTGATGTGAACGCCGAGATGCATACGTTGCTTCATCAAGTTCATATCGAGACAAGCGATCTTGGCACCAGTAACTCGAGTCTTCATAGCTGTGCGTGAGGGGGGTCGCGGTCAGTTCACTTCGAGAGTTGACTAACAGCACACCGAAACGCACCTTGACTAGCGACAGTACAGTTGAGAGCGTAACCCTTGACAAAGATAGATTCGGTGGCACTCTTTCCGTGAGCCTTGAGAACGTTGACAGCCTTGACGGGAT
>JGI24890J29729_1001438_pt1 | contig 10766 bp, 13 predicted proteins | sample FreactcultureFD7_FD_29729 | JGI IMG/M metagenome (IMG submission 29729)
AACGGAACATCTGGTTTGAACGGAACATCTGGTTTGAACGGAACATCGGGTGTAAATGGTACATCAGGAACATCGGGAACAGCAGGTACTTCTGGTATCAATGGAGCTGCTGGAAGCAGTGGCACATCGGGAACTTCAGGTATAAATGGAGTTGCTGGAAGCAGTGGTACATCAGGAACTTCTGGAGTAAATGGAACTGGAGGCAGTAGCGGTACTTCTGGCACATCAGGAATAAATGGAACTGGAGGCAGTGGTGGAACGGCAGGTACTTCTGGTACAAGCGGATTAACAGGAACTTCTGGAACTTCAGCAGCTGGAGGAGCATCATTTCCTTATACCGGTTCAGCTATTATATCTGGTTCGTTAATTATAACTGGTTCAATGTTGGGTAATGTGGTATCAGCATCATTAGTATCTGGTTCAGCTAACTCAACTGCATCAATTGATTTTAATGCTGGAAACTTTTATAGCTGTTTAGCATTAGGACAAAACTTATATAATATAACTAACGCTCAACCTGGTGAAGTATTAACTTTAAGATTACAAACTGTTGGTATTCCTACGGCATCATTCTCATCAAATGTTAAACAAATATCAGGTTCGGCTTATTTACCAACATCTGGTAGTGCACAATATGACTTATTAACTTTCGTAGCATACGATAGTACTAATGTGTATTTACTACCGGCTAAAAAATTCATATAATATGGCATTTAGACCTTATGTTAATATGGGAGAAAGGGTTCAATTCGCATATGACCCTCTAGCTTCTTTTTTAGTATTCGCAACACCAGGTGTTCAATTCCCTCAATTGAATATGCAATACGGATGGAGTGACGTATCTTCTCAAATAAGAGGTACAGCAGGAACTGCAATTACTCCATATACTACAAATGTAAACTTTAGTAGTAATGATGCACCAAGTGGATTTTTACAAAACGGATATAGAGGAACTACTGGATTAACTGGAGCAAGTGCTTTAAGTTCTTCAACAACATCAGCTTTTCAATTTAATGGGCAAAGTTTTACAATAGAAACTTGGGTAAGATGGAATGGTGCTGGCAGTAGAATGATATTTTCAGATTATACAGCTAGTAACACAGCTCAATCAGCTATATTTTGGCCTACTACTGTTGGTTCGCCAGGTGCAATGCAAGTTTATATAGATTATACTGGTGGAGCAGCTGAAACTTCTATATTTGGAGCTTTAACTCCTACAATAGTAGCAAACACATGGTATCATTGGGCATTACAAAGAAATGCATCAACAAACGTTTGGACGTTATATCAAAATGGAGTTGTAAGAGGAACTGTAACAAGCTCAACTTACAATCCAAATAACACAACAGCAAATAAGAATTTGGGAAACTATGGTAGTGGTACTGGAGCATTAGATGCAACAGCAGTAGCAGCTAACTTTCAGGATTATAGAATCTATAAAGGAATTGCAAAGTATCCTACTGGAACTGTTGGTACTACACAATTTGTACCACCAAACCCAATGATTATAGCACCTTAAAATAACACTATGAGAAAATATGTATTAGTAGATAAAGATGATATTGTTATAGGAACTGCATTCAGAGATATTACTGATATGTCAAACCCTTATGATGGTATATGGTTAGAAGCCGCATGTTGGCATTATATACCTGATGATTTAGAACCTGAAGTAGGTTCTGTATTTATCAATAATCCAAATTAATTATGACAGAAGTAACACAAAGCTTACAAATGTGGTTGGGAAACCAATTAATTAATGTTTCTTATTTTGGAAATAAAAATGCTAATATAATACAAAATATTGTGCGTTCAACGTTAAATATAGATTGGTTAATTATTGGTGGTGGCGGAGCTGGAGGTTTAGATACTTCTGGTGGTGGTGGAGCAGGTGGATATATATCGGGCTCATTGATTCTTCCATATGGTAATACATTTACAACTGTAGTTGGTGATGGTGGATTAGCTATGAAAAATGGAAATAATTCTTATTTATCCTCATCTTTATTTTATTCTCAATCATTTGGTGGCGGTGCTGGTGGAAACTATAACACAGGTTCAAATGGTGGCTCAGGTGGAGGTGGTGGATTTTATACTTATAGTTGGGCCGGTGGGTTAGGAATTTCTCCACAAGGAACAAATGGTGGTTCAGGCTCTAATGGAGTATTAGGTGGTGGGGGTGGAGGAGCATTTAGTTCTGGTTCAATAGAAGGTGGAGGAGCAGGAAAGCAATGGTTAGATGGAAATTATTATGCTGGTGGTGGAGGTGGTGCTCATCAAGACGGAGCAAGTGGTACGCCAGGCGGTATTGGTGGTGGAGGAAATGGTGGAAACACATTTAACTCTCCATCAGGTTCAGATGGAACTCCTAATACAGGTGGAGGAGGTGGTGGAGGATTTACTCCGGGTAAAGGTGGTAGTGGTATTATTATTATAAGATACCCTGGAAATAAAATAGCTGATGGTGGAGATTCTATCATAACAACTGGTGGATACACATATCATAAATTTACAGCAACAGTTACATCATCTTTTATATATAATTCCTAATCAATAAAATTGTTATTCAAATTGTTAAACTATAAAACAAACAAAATATGAAATTAGAATCACAAAATAACTATGTAACTAACCCTCAGTTTACTGGTGGTGTTAGTGTAATTCCAGTATCTGGTTCAACATTTGATTCAGCTTCTGATGCAAATCCTCAATTTGGATTTACAGCAGGTGGATTGTATGTAGGCCAAATCGGTACATTAGTTCTTAAAACTTATGATAATTCAGTATTAACATTAGTATCAGCATCAGGTTTTATACCTGGTATAATTACAGCAGTATCAGCTTCTTCAACAGCAGGTGGTATTATAGCATTAAAATAATTAACAAATGTTAAATTACAATTATAACGTACAATATTGTAGATTAAATAAACCACAAGGATTTCCATTTGTGCCACAACCAAGAATAGACCCATATTCTTCATCTTTAGTATTGGCTATTCCTGGCAATATATTTAGAGCTGGATATGTGAACGTATTTAATCAAATAAATGTATTTGATGATATTAGTGGATATATAACAAGTGGCTCAACTTATGATGTTGTGACTGGAAAATATACACCAATGTCAGCAACACAATCTTTATATGTAAGTGCATCAACTCAAAATGGATATAATACGCCAGGTTATATAACAGGTTCAACAATAAGCAATTTTAGTTCAGCAGGATATGAAACATCTGTTATGGCAACAGGTAGTGTTTCAGCAGTAGTAGCATTATCAGGTTCAACTGGACAAGGAGTTAATATTACATTAAATAAACCTTGGGTTATTGAAGGATGGTTTGCTTCAGTAGCAANTTCATCTTATTATACTTATCCAGCTNCTGAAGCACCAGGTCAAGTATTTACAAATGGTAATCCATCAGCAACATTAGCTAAAAGATATGCTGGAAATTCAGCATCGCATTCATTTATAGTTCAAGTTGGTTGGGAAGGAAATACATCAGCAATTGGTTCAGTACCTCCGGATGAATTAGTAATTCAACAAGGTGCAATATTAACTGTTGTTGATACAAACGTACAGGAATATTACGCATTTCCACAAAGTTCTACTAATGCAAATACAAGCTCTTTAAGTTGGGCTCACTACGCTATAAGTTTTAGTACTGGAAGTTATCCTTATAATCCTACTATTAGAGAATATGTAAATGGAAACTTAGTTGGTACAAAAGAAGTATCTGGTAATTTAGTAGATGATACATATGATGTTCCTTTAGAGTTGTTTAATACATTTGTATATGATTTATCTATATCACAATCATCTCAACCTGCAGGATTCTTCCAAGACTTTAAGATGTATAATGGTACAAACAAATTATATACTGGTTCGGTTATTCCAATTCCTCCATCAATGGTAATAGGATTGCAAGAGCCATATCCTCAATATTCATAAACAAAATTACTATATTTTTATATACTATTGTTAAATAATTAAATCAAAAATAATATGAACTCAACAAACGTATTAGCTAAAATAATGAAAATGTTAGCTTTCTCAAAAGATGACATTGCATTAGCAGGCGCACAATCAGAAGATGGCACAATCTACGAATCTCCAAACTTTGAAGTTGGTGATGAAATCAATACAGTATCTGAAGATGGAACATTAACTCCAGCTGCAGATGGTAACATTGAAGTAATCATTGAAAACGAAGATGGTGAAGAAGAAGGTGCAATCATCACAATAGCAGATGGCAAAATCACTGCAGTATCTGCACATCCTGAAGAATCAGAAGAAGATGAAGCTGGAGAACCAACAGATGATAATGCTGAATCTAATCAATCAGAAAACAAAACTGAAAAACACATGAAAAGAGCAATCTCTAAAACAAACTTAAATTCTTTAGCAGGGGATGATATCTCTTCAAAGAATGGTCCTCAGGAATCAACTGGTACTCCTAAACCATTAGCACAAACTGATGATAAAAAAACACCAGTATCTTTAGATGAATTGGCTGATGCATATTCTAAATTAGAAGCTGCACACCAAGCATTATCTACAAAGTTAGATGCAATATCTAACGCACACTCACAACATGAAACAGCTATGAGTGAAGTAACTTCTAAGGTACATGATATCGAAGAACACTTAGCAGGATTGGATGAAGAAATGGGAAGAATTGATATAGATAAAGTTACCGATGATGGTAAACAAACTATGACTCCTAACGAAATGTCAACACCAAAATTAGGCGGAGCACCTGTAAACGCTTCAGCTGAAAGAATCAACATNAATAACAAAGGTAAATCAGCAGATGCACAATCTACTTTCTTATCTAAATTATATAATTAATTTAAAAAACGAAATTAAAATGAGTAACATCAGAAAAAGACAAAATTTCACTCAACCAGCAATCACCACAACATACGCGGGTGAATTCGCAGGTAAGTACATCGCAGCAGCGTTGTTGAGTGCAAAAACGTTGGATAATAAGACAGTAACTATTATGCCAAACGTGAAGTATAGACAAGTAATTCAACAAATCGCTGTTGATAGTATCGTAAATGATACCTCTTGTAACTTCGTAACATCAGGTACAGTAGCTCTTACTGAAAGAATTATTGAACCAAAAGAATTACAAGTAAACTTAGAATTGTGTAAGCAAAACTTCGTTCAATCTTGGGAAGCATTACAATTAGGATATTCTGCATTCGATGAAATCCCTAAAGATTTCAACGATTTCTTAATCTCTTACGTTGGTGGTAAAGTTGCAGAAGCAACTGAAATCAGCATTTGGACTGGCTTAAACGCAAACAACGGACAATTCACTGGTTTCTTACCAGCAATGTCTGCATCAGCAGCAGCTGGTGGAACAGGAGCAGTTTTACAAGCTACAGGTTCTGGAGTTATCAACTCATCTAACGTATTGGCTAAATTAGACAACTTAGTATCTACTATCCCTAACACAGTTTATGGTAAGGAAGACTTAGTTATCTATGTACCAACAAACGTAGTTAAGGCTTATCAACAAGCTTTAGCAGGTGGAGCACAAGGTGCAAATGGTTTTGATAACAAAATGAACGTTGGTGAAAAACCATTAAACTTCAATGGTATTGAATTAGTATGGGCACCAGGTATGACAAACAGTTACTTAGTAGCTGCACAAAAATCAAACTTATACTTCGGTACTGGTTTGTTAAGTGACTACAACGAAGTAAGAGTATTAGATATGGCTAACATAGATGGTTCTCAAAACTTCAGAGTAATTATGAGATACACTGCGGCAACTCAGTTTGGTATCGGACAAAACGTAACTATTTACGTTCCTTAATATATTTGAGATATGGGGAGGAGAAATTCTCCCTACTTAAAATATAAAAAAACAAATAACTAATTTAAAAAATTAAACACTATGGCTTGTAATTTAACTCAAGGAAGAAATGAAGTTTGTAAAGACAGTATTGGTGGTTTGAGCGGAGTTTACTTCATCAACTACACAACTGGTTCATTCGCAACTGACGCGTCTGGATACATAACTTCTTTCCCATCTGCTAGTGCATACTACTATCAGTTNAAAGGAAATAGTGCTTATACTGAAACTGTAACTACATCAAGAGATAATGGTACAACATTTTTCTCTCAAGAATTAAAATTGAACGTTAAGAAATTAACGCAAGATATGAACACTCAATTCAAATTATTGGCTTACGGAAGACCACAAATCGTTGTTGTAACAAACAATGGTGATTCTTTCTTAGTAGGTAAAACATTGGGTGCTGATGTAACTGCTGGAACATCTCAAGCTGGCGCAGCGTTAGGTGACCTTTATGGTTATTCTATCACTTTGACTGGTATGGAGCCTGTACCTGCAAACTTTATCACTGGTTCAACTTCGGCAACAAATCCTTTTGGAAGTGCTACGAATCAACCAACTATCGTTTACGGTACTAATAGCTAATCAGTATTACACTAAAAACATATTAAAGCACTCTTCGGAGTGCTTTTTTTATGCGATTCACTATTTTATTAATGAAAATTGTTAAATTATAGAGATAAAAACAAGCTCAGTACAAGATGCTAACGTATTACCTATCAGGAAGTAACCAATATACAATTAGAACTGCTCCAACAGCTTCTTCTAACTTAGTTTTAAGTTTGCAGGATATGTACACACAGGCAAACACATCAGAAAGTTTGAATGGATATACATACAATGCATACGAAAGCTTATTAACATTTAATTCTAATCTATTAACCGGTTCAAAAGTTAAAATTGGAGATGAATTTAGAGCAACAATTAGTGATGGATACTTTGAAATATGGCATGGTTCAATCCAAGTTTATGTATCTCAATCAGTAGATAAACCAAACTATACTAACCAAATACCTGAAGAAGGAATTTATGTAAGTACATTATCTGACAATCAATATATAATTTTAGAATAATATGAGTCAATTAGAACAATTTTCAGTTGTAAACTTGCAACAGCAAGAAATACCATTGGTGATAGAAGATGCATCATCAAGACATCCCTATGTACCTATTGGTATTATATCACCTGATGATTTCTTTGAAAACATTACTGAAGCTTTTACAAACTCAACAACAACTGCAGCATGTGTAAATGGTATTGCAGATTTAGTGTTTGGTAAAGGATTGTATGTAAAGAATGAACAATATAAAGATACATTTAATAAAATGTTACCTCAGGAAGAAATTAAAAGAGTAGCATTTGATTTAAAACTTTATGGTAATGCAGCTTTTCAAGTTAATTGGAATGCTGACCATACACAAATTGTTAATATGTATCATTTACCAATTCAGTATTTAAGAGCTAGAAAATTGGGTAAAGATATTAAAATACAAGCTTATTATTATTGTATTGATTGGACAGACCAAAAACATATTAGAAATAAAGTTGAAATTCCTGCATTTGGAACTTCATTTGAACAAACTGAAATTCTTTATATAAAAGATTATACACCAGGTAAATTCTATTATTCATTACCGGATTGGTTTGCAGCTATTCAATTTTCATTTGTAGAAGCTGAATTATCTAATTTACATCTTAACAATATTGAAAATGGTTTCTTACCATTAGTGATGGTTAATATGAATAATGGTGTTCCTTCTCCTGAAGAAAGAGCAACAATAGAAGATATGATTCAGGGTAAATTTACAGGCACTAGAAATGCTGGTAGATTTATATTAACATTTAATGATGATAAAGAAAGACAACCAACAATAGATACAATTAAAATTGATGATTTGCATGAAAAATACAAATATGTATCTGAATACGCACAAGATAAATTGTTAGTTGCTAATAGAGTAACTTCTCCACTTTTGTTTGGTATTAGAACTCAAAACAATGGTTTTAGTTCTCAATCAGAAGAAATGGAAACGGCTTATTCAATTATGCAAACAATGACAATACTACCATTGCAAAATCTATTGTTAAATCAAATAGATGCAGCATTAGAAATGGGTGGTTGGAATAATGTTGAATTATTTTTTGAACAATCAACTCCATTGGCAATCTTATCAGCAACTGCGGAAGCAACTGATACAACTGTTGAAGAAGTTAAAGATGATATTGGTGAAGAAAGTGAAAATCCAAATACAACTAATGTAGATACTCAAGCTGATAGAAATGATAATGTTGAACAACATTCATCAGATTTTAGAATGAGTAATCCTAGATTTAAAAAAGAATACGAAATAGTAAAACAATAATAAGATGAGTAGTCCATACGCTTTATTCATAACAAGAAATGATATAATTAAAAATACTCCTATTCAAGGAGCAGTTGATGCAGATAGATTATTAAACTTTGTAAGAACTGCACAGGATAAATACCTATTAAATTTATTAGGTACTGTATTGTTTTATAAAATGCAAGCTCAAATTATAGCAGGAACTCCTTTTACTGGATATTACAAAGATTTAATGGAAGACCACGTTAAACCAACTTTAATTTGGTATTCTGTTTGTGAATACTTACCATTCTCATCAATACAATTTAAGAATGAAGGACCTTCAATACATTCAGGCCAAACTAAAAAATCTCCATTACAAAATGAGATTGATTATTTAGAAGGTAAAGCTAGACAGAATGCAGATTGGTATAGTACTAGAACACAAAACTATCTTTTATCATATTCAAGATTCATCCCAGAATACTTACAATCAGTAGGTAATCAAACTGAGGTTTATCCTGATATGGGAAACACTTACTTTGGAGGAATAAATTTATAAGATATGGCGGTAATAAATAACCAGCAGACCAATTATACTCTTTATTATAATGTAATAAATTATTTTAAAACAATAATGGCTAATCATCCTTCTATCGCACAAGTTAGTATGGGTGATATATACGAAGTTGATGATATTGAGTATCCTTATTATCCATTAGGAAATATACAAATTTCAGATGCTAAATTTGAAGATAGTAAAACTGTATATTCTTGCACATTGACAATAGCTGATAAAATTAAATTAAAAAATAATGAATCAGTTGGTAAAGAAAATAGATTAACAGTTCCTTATTTTGGTACTGATGATGTTGTTGATATACACGCCAACACATTAGCTATTATTAATGATTTACTTTCTTATACACAATATTCAGTACAATCATTTGATTTATTTTCATCTATTCGTTTAGTTGCTTTTAAAGATAACTTTGAAAACGGATTAGCTGGGTGGGTAGCAACATTTGAATTAATTACACACAACGATAGACCAAGATGTCTATATAATCTATTACCTTAATGAAAACCTTAAAAGATTTAGCTGGACAATATAAAACACTAGCTCAAACTTATATGGTTCAGGGGCCTTGGAGACCTGCGTATAAAACAGGTAATTTATATAATAGAGTAGGAGAATATAATAGTGCAGATACTATGATTCAAACTGATGAAAATTTAAAACATTCATTAGCTTTATCTTATGCTCCTCCTGGCGCTTTATATGGTAAATTTGTGGAAAATGGTACACGTTTTATGGTTAAAAGACCATTTGCAGAATATGCAGCTAATGACCCTCAATTTAGAAAATCAATAGAAGAATATATGGGACAGGCAGTAGATGTAGTTGCAAATGATACTATGACACAATTAAATGTATCTTTTCAAAAGTTAGGTTCATCCAATACAATATAATCCGAAATTGTTAAATTAGAAAGATTTAACAATGTCTCTTTCAATAACACAATTACCTGCATCTGCTTCATTGGCACAATCCCCAATGGCATTTACACTTAATGAAACAACTGCGGTAGTATATTCATCATCCTTTCAATATGTTTTAGATTTAAACTATTGGACTGGAAGTTTATCTAATTCAGGCTCTGGTGGCGNTTATACCTTAGTAAAATATCCTAATTCAGCTCATGTTGGTATCTTTGATGTATCTAAGATTATTAATTCTACTTTAACCGATTTAAGACAAACAAATCCATCAAACGTATCATTTTATAAAGCTGATGGATATTGGCAATGGGCTTCACAAAGTTTAAGTACCGGAGCAATTACTTATGTATCAGGCTCTCATACAACTTCTGGTGTATATAAAGCATTAGATGGATACGCATTATTTCAAGAACAAATTAATGACCCAATTTATGGTAAATCTCCATATTGGCCACTAATGACTGATGGACCAGCAACACAATCATTNTTTCCAGATAATTTTGGAACTGTTGGATGTTATACTCAAGCAGTAGGTGGAACAACTCCAACAGCTGTTAAATATACATCTGATTTAGGTACTGCTGTAATTAACTTAAGTGGAAGTACATCAACATCAGGTCAGGTTCAACAAGTCCCAGCTTATCCTACATCAACTGATTTTCCTTTTGCTAGTAATGTACAATGGTACACAATTCAAGCTTATAATTCTTTAACTCCTTTAGGACAACCATTAAGATATGAATATGCATGTATTCAAAAATATCCAAATGTAAGAATTAAATGGAAAAACAGATATGGACAATTTGATTATTTTAATTTCTATATGGTTAATAGGAAAACTTTTAAAACAACTAAAAGAACTTATCAGCCACAAATCGGAAGTTGGGATGGAAGTGGATTGGCATACAACAAATATGATTCACAAAATCTAAATTATTTAGTAGATTCTAACCAACAAATGTTAGTAAATACGTTTTGGATTCCTGAGGAATACAACGATATCCTGAAGCAATTAATGGTAAGTGATGAAATATACTATGTAACCACAGAAAGTGGTGACATT
>JGI24890J29729_1001440_pt1 | contig 10757 bp, 12 predicted proteins | sample FreactcultureFD7_FD_29729 | JGI IMG/M metagenome (IMG submission 29729)
TGCATTCCGGTTTGCCGTAGCCTCTTGACATCGGTCAAGCCTCTCTTACGCGGCGTTCTGCCGCGATTGAACCTCCTTCGTGACGCGAGCTTTTGCGTCGGCGATCTTCTGCATCGGCGACATGGCCGAAAATTCGCGAACGCTCTTCGCATCACGCGGTCTAGGAATGTTGGGATAATTTGACGGAGTTCCACCGTTCAACTCAGGATGTCCAGCCATCACCGGGTTTGCGGCCTTGTACTCCTCAACCTTCTTGGCCGCGTAGTCGTCACGCTCTTTCTGGGCACGCTGGTCGGCGAGTTCCTTTTCCTTGGCGCTGACTTTGTAGGTCTGCTCCATGTAGTCATGGACAGAGAGACGCCCCCTCGATGCGCGGTCGGCAATCGTCGCCGGGTCTTCCGGCAGCGGAGCGCCGAACACGCGCTGATAGCGGTTCATCTCGTTCAACGTCTGCCCGATGGCTCCGAAACCGCTCATGATCTTTTCGGTGAGTTCCTTCATCGGATCGGGAGGAGTTGCCGTTACCGGCTTCGGAAGCTCGGGAATCGTGATTCCACTGAATCCCTGCTTTTTCACGTCCTCAAGCGCAGCCACCAGCGCGGCGTTCGCGGCGGTCAGGGCCGCATTGTTCGCCTGCAACTGCGCGAGGTTCGTTTCAGTGAGTCCAGCGGTGCGGATGTTGTCGTCAATCACCCGCTGGAGAGCTTGAGCGGATTCAACCTGTTTCTGCGCGTCTGCCAGTTTTTGCTGGGCTTCGGTTTGGGATGCCGACAGTTTGCCGTTCCATTCCTGAATCACGGACGCCTTCGCGGGATCAACTTCAACTCCAAGTGCGGAAAGAATCTCTTCAACCTTCATCTCAAGTCTCCTATTGCTGCGGCGGCGCTGCTGCCTGTTGCGGCGGGGCGCTCTGCGCTTGGCTGCTCATCTGAATCGCCTGCACGATGTTCTGCACTGCCTGATTGAGTGGGTCTTGTACGGAAGTGTTCTGGGACGCGATTTGCTTGAGAAGCATTGCCACCTTGCCCAGAGTTGTCTGGAGTGGGTTCGCGTCTGGTGACGCGGCACCAGCACCCGGTTGGGGTGCCGATGCCTGCGGATTTGCCATTGACGTAGCCATTGGGTTATCGGGTGACTACTTGTGGCCCTTCTTGCCGCCCTTTTTTCTGCCGCGCTTGTGGCTCTTCTTTTTGCCGCCCTTCTCGCTGACGCCCTTGACCATGAAACCGTGCTTTTTGCCTGCCATGACGATTCTCCTTTGGTTGAAATAGAAAACGGCCCCAAACCGTTTTGGACTTGAGGCCGTCACGCTCTTCCAAAGGAAGTGATCGGGAATCTCTGGAAATAGACGTTATGCTAGTTCGTTTTCCCTGTCAACATCATTTTTTGGGGAGAACACTTCATCGGTCAAAGATTCCAGTTCCGAGCCGATGCGAATACGGCCCGTTTGCTCGGTCTGGACCTGCGTGATTCCGCCCTGATTCATGTTCACGCATAACACTCTTCCGGTGACTTTTCCCTCATGCAATCTCTGTTGGAGATAGGCCAACGCAGCGCCGACGCACTCCCGCTTGCGCAGCGTGATCGTCTGCCGGTAAGTGACGAACTGCTCTCGCTTTACAATCTCAATTCCGAGTTCCGCTTCGAGTTCTGGAACCGTATCGCTCACGTTGACCATCCCCCCCCCCTTCGGTGCGATATTGCACTTAGCTACTGACATCCCCACTGATATACTTTAGGGGTCAGGTGTTGTAAGCACCGGACGAATCCTACGCGCTGATTGGAGCGAGCATGACCCCTCAAGACATTATCCCCTACGGAATCTGCCGCTGCTGCGGACAAGCCATTCCCATTGACAAGATTTCTGTGCCTATCCCTTACGATCCCTCGGTGCGCCACCTGCCCCTGGATAAGGGGCAATATGCAATTGTCGATGCCGAGGATTTTACGGCCCTGTGTGCGTTCAAATGGTTTGCGTGCTGGAGTAAGACCGCTCACACCTTTTACGCCCGTACGGGTGCTCTCAGGCGGACGGCAACGCATAGTTATCGAGGAGCGATCTTGTTGCACCGGATGATCCTTGGGGTCTCTGATCCCGCGATAATCGTGGATCACGAAAATCACAACGGACTGGATTGCAGGAAGCGAAACCTGCGCGAATGCGATACTCAGAGCAACTCGGCTAACAAGCGATTCGGAGGGAACGTAAGCGGATTTAAGGGAGTGTATCCCGTGACCACTGGCGGCCCTAGACCTTGGCGATCTTGCATTGGATTTAATTACAGGTACGTTCACCTCGGAACCTATGCGGACAAAGAAGAAGCGGCCCGCGCTTATGACCGGAAAGCTATCGAATTGTTCGGCGCATTCGCTCATCTCAATTTTCCACTTTCGGATTATGAGGTCTTATTGACCACTCGAACATTACCTGATTGAGAACCTTTCATAGAAGGTGTATGGTTCTTCTTTCCGGTAGGCTTTCTTCCACCCCCCGCACCTTGTCCGGGTCCGCTCGGTCCTTCAGGGGGTTGCAGTCCTAGTTCTTTTGTCTTCCGAGCTAGAGTCGCTTCTACTTCAAGTTTCCATATCGCATCGGAAAGTTGTTCCTCTTTCCATGCCTCATGGCGAACAGCGTAGTCCGGCACTCCGATCTTTTCCATCGTCGTCTCAACATCTACGGGAACCTTCTGTTGCAGGAGGTACATCTGGCTCATACGCTCAGTCATGTGCGTCACGTTGAGCAACTGTGCCGGGGTGTTGATTACCTTGAGTCGTTCGCAATACCACTTCGCCCTGTCCAGCCGCGAATGAGCGCTAAGTGCCGAAGCATCCTCGCCGGGTAGATGCGACGGAACCAAAGTATTTGGGTCATTGTCGAATGTCTCTACTCCTACGCCTTCTGGCCCGATCATGTCCGTAATCATGTCCACGGTGAAGTACTGAGCGATGTTGTACTTCAGCATGTCCGCGTCTTTGGAGTTCGCAATCCACTGGTTGAGGGCGATGCCTTTTGCTACCGGACCAAGGTTCTCCACAAACTTGTCGAAAGACTGATCCGACATATTGCCCTTGACTTCGCGCATCGAAGCAATATCCGCGAGCCCCAGAGCTGCCTTGACGCCGGAGTTCAGCATCTCGACGCCCTTATAGTCGGACTCACCGATCGCTACACCTTCGGGCAAAAGTGAGCGAGTCCACTTAGACGGATCTCCCTTTCCGCCCACTCTGACGCCTTGCGAGTGGAGCAGGTCTAGCTTGTCCATTTGTGTTCTTGAGACGCCGGTAGAAACATCGGTTCCGAGAGGAGGGTCGTTCTTGATGGCAAGTACGGTGTTGATGTCCGACATGCGATTACGTCGGGCAACTTCCAATCCCTTCACGCCGGAAACAATCGAATATCCGAGCGCAGCCCACGGATAATCGTTTACGTCGTGCTGGGTGACAGGAATCTCGCCGTGCATGTCGAACGCTGTATCGTCGTAAAGAGGAACGGGGCAAGAGGGTGAAGTAATCACCAGCCGCATCCGGGGATACATCCGGCAATCGGCAATCTCGGCCTTCCGCGACCGCGGCAGTCCCGTATTCGGGTCCGTGGTTACAATCAAGTCTCCCAACGTAGGAACGTCGTATCCCCATGTCGAGCCTTTCACGCCCATCGGCTGCGTGTAGCCCGTGTCATTGATTCTCAGGTCCGCTATGAAGTGGTAGCGCATCTCACAGTTGCCGGTGATAGTTATTACGTCACCTTGACGCATCAGCCAAGTTCCAAGGCCGGTAGTAGGGCACCACACATCTTGGGTTCCACATTCTTCTCTCGCGAATTCCGTTCTCCTATGTGGTGTGTGGAACAACGAAAACATCTTAGTTTCGGAGCTTTTCTCTACCCTATATCCGATTCCAGTGGCAATCCCTTCAAGCGCGCAAGCCAACTTCATGGCGTCGTACACTGGACCCGGAAGCTGCGCGAATGATTCGGAGCGATATTCCGCATTTCCATCCTTGCGGCTATGACCCTCACCATAAAGCATCCCCAATATGAACGCTCTTCTCTCTCCAGATGTCATCTGAAGAACCATTTCGATAGCTCTACCTTTTCGGATGTAACTTCCAACATCGATATCTTGAATGCCAGCACCACTGGGAGCTGGGGCGGCTTGGATCAAGATCGATGCACTGGAACACTCGTCGATGGTAGCGAACTCAGAATTTTCCTTATAGAAAAATTCTGGTTGATTTTTCCTCATCTTTGTCGATGCTCTTTTTCGCACTACCCAACGATGGTCACGTGTGCAACGCACCGAGAATTTACTACTTTTATACCTGTACACTTTTTGCTGCGGGACGAGATTGATGGCATTCAGAACGGTCCACTCACATTGCCGCGTGGTCTGGTTGTAACCCATGACGTCTTGCCCAATCACTACCTCGTTATATTTCTTCCATCCTTGCTTGGTCAGTATTTCGGAATCGAGAGGAACGCAATACTTCGCCGGCCAATCCGAGTTTTCCGAGCCAGGGAATCTGTAGCGGTCGTAGAAGTCGTACCGTCTCGCCATGCCGAGCGTTCCGTACCGCGCCCAAGCGTATTGAGAGATTGGAGTAAGCCACTGCTGAAACTTAGGGAACCGTGCGTGCGCTTCAGCAATGCCCATCGGAAAGACAATGGTTCCTGCGTAGCATCCGCCGATGTCGTTGTTGTGTGGAAGTTGGTCAGGCAGAAACTCTCTTGGTCCAAGAGCCTCGAAGATGATTTTCGGCTTGCCCCATCCGAACTTGTTGCGGCCGAACTTCTGCCACTTGTACCCGCGCCCGAGAATCGCCCACTGGAGAGCCTTGCGCGTGTTGGGAATGTAGAGAGAGTCCCAGAACACGAACTTGTAAATATCGTTATAGAGAGCGACAGTTTTCTTCGCCTGCTGCGCCTTCGATCCCATCGTGGCAATCTGCCGAAGGTCGGTGATCGTCTCAACGAATGAACGAATGTCCGGCTGGAGAAGATTCGAGGGCATGTCCCGGTCTTGCCCGGTGCCCATCAAAAGCTGGATGTCGTTATTGAGATTAGCAATTCCAGGTTGCGCCTGTACCCAGTTGTCTCCCTGCTGAGTCAGCTCATCAAACCATCCCGCCAGATATGGCCCACCGGCCTCACGCGGAGGTGCCTGCCAACTCAGGGTCCGCTCTGGTTCTTCGTTCCTCAATTGCTCATCCCTTTCAGAGCATCCTTCACGATGCGGGTGTCGTCTCCGCCCTGCTCATACATCTCAGCGGAGAGGCGGGGAACGGCGCGTAATCTTTGCGACAGGATACGTTCGTACATCCGGTCCTGTGCATCCAAGAGCCGTAGGTTGACTTCCCGGTTGAACGGGTCCAAGTGGGCATTGCGGGCAATGATGGCGTCACGGTTCGCTCTGCGGAATTCGCGTTCGCGTTCGAGCTTCTTGATCGCCGCCTGCTCTTCGTCCCGGATGTGCTGTTCACGGTACTGGTCCATGAAGCGGTCTAAATCTCTGGCGTGGAGGACGGTAATCGTCTCGTAGCGGATGCCTTGGGGACAGTTGATTGGCGGTGCGCCGTCGATGCCAAACCCGAGAATCCGATGTGTATCCAGTTCCCGGTAGACCACGGTCCGTTCCTTGCCTACGAGTTGCACGTTGCCCATATCGAAAACTCTACCCTTTTACGCCCCCAAGGGCAATGAAGAACTTGAGCCGCCGTCAATTAGCATCTCGCGTGAGCACCAACCGTCTACCGCCTCTTTGACCTTTTTCTCCAATGGCCACCGACTCTGAATACGCTGGGCTGAGTTTTCAAGGTCGTGCAACGTGGTCCAGGCCATCGCGTCCGCAAACAGCCCGTCGTCGTGCTGGCCGGTTTCGTGCTCCATCCGCCCCGGTCTCCCGTCGGAGTGCTTGCGGACGAACGTAGCCAACTGCCGGATCGAAATAGGGTCATTGATGACCAGCCATCCGGTGTTCACGGCGTCCATATAGCGGTCCAGGAGAATCGAGCGGGTATAGGTTCGCGTGAACCACCCTTCCTGCGTTCCCTTGTTGGGGTCGATGTTTCCCTTGGAGTCGTAGCGGTGCATGATGTGGTGATCGAGGAAGCCCATGATCTTCAACTGGTGCTGGCACTCGTCACCCGGCTTTCTGACCTGCTCAATGATGAACTTCGCAAGCAAGGGATTTCCCGCCGTCACGTTCTTGCTTCCATCCGTTCCGTAAAGAACGGCAATGGCCGCGGCAATACGAGCGGTCTGCGGAGCGTTGACGCGCACTGAATTGAAGCTGGCTACCTGCCTGTCCGGTTCTCTGCCGCGCCCATAGCGGTGAACTCGCAGAGCGCATCTATCCTCATTTGGCGTGTTGAGCCCGTGCGCCGTGTCAATCGAAATGGCGTACTCGGCTCCATGCTCGGGAGGCTCGAAGATAAGCAGCCGGTCAAAACATGCGGCGTCCGTTGAATCGTCGAATTGCTTCAAGGGAATAAGGTTCCAGCGGTACTCATTACCGTCGATCCCTTCCCAATCCAAAACAATCTCAGGCTCTCTCTCGTTCACATCCTCCGCGTTGGGCCGGTAGGGAGTGTTCTCGTTTCCCATGAGAATCGTTCGTCCCGTCACAGCGTAGGATACGTAAGATTTCTCTCTCGCTTCTGTAACCATGTTGATTGTCTCCTGCGTAAACACCGGATCGTCTTTCGACTGGAACGCATCTTCCGGCGTGACGGCGTTCGCAGCCAGAAACTCCCGCTCGGCGTGTTTAGCTACCGCTTCTTCATAACCGCATTGCCAGAACCATTGGAACTCCTTCGACATCTCCCAATGCTGGCCGAGGAACTTGTAGAGGTACGGAGTCTGCCGGACGAAGAGTTCGCCCAGGCGCCGCATCTTGCGCGTGCGATCGGCGACGAAACTTTCCCACGGTTCAGGTACGGGATGCTGGCGAAGGAACGATTCGGGAGGATAGAGGTCTGTCGCACATGCCGGCGGAATAAAGAACGCCGTGAAACGACCCTTACCCTCGGAGTAGAGGTTCCAGCTTTCTTTCTGCCATGTCGTAGCCGTCGAACCCGTTCCCTCAAGAACCATAAAAAGCGACGGGAGTTGGTGACAGGCCGGAAACAGACCTTCGTCCAGCGTGTGTTTGGGATTTGTGTAATCGCCAAGCTCGGAATTTTTTACGCAACAGTGGATGGTGCAAAAATCATGTTCTTCTGCGTCCACTTCAAGGTCGTAGAACGATTCAGAAAACGAGGGTCGGTTCTCGAAGACCTGAATGTAGACGAATTTCTGGTCGGGAGAGTATCTCCATTTCAACGCTCTCTGCGACCGCCCCGGCGCTGGAATCTTACCCGCAGATGGCCACCCCATCCTATCTCTGAGCCGACGGCTTGCGTCTCCGGACACTTGAAGCATCCATTGCGCCCTACAATTCCTTCCATAGTAGAGTCCCGCCGGTTGGTGGTAGAGACTGCTCCATCCGATGCCCATAGAAGCGAGCAAGTCGCGCATTTGGATCAACAGCGGGAGTGAAATCGAGTGTCCCATTACTTCTGAGGCGCGAGGCGAAATATGGCCGTCTCCTTCAAAATATCCCTTCACTAATCCGTCGATGAAATCGCCTGAATCGAACACCCAATCTGGAATCTTCTTACCTTCCGCTCCGCACCCGAAATTCTCTTCGAGCCACCTAGCGAGTGCCGCATTTGAGAACGAAACTGTGGCCGTCAGGCTTTTTTTTGATAGGCAGCAATTGAGCTTCTGACTTCCGCCCAATACGGCGCGTATTCCTTTTTCTGTGCGTTCTCGCTCCTTCCGATGAATCGAGAAATAGATTGAATCTACAGGTTTCCCCGGAAGACGGACGTTGCGGTGGAGACTCCCCTCGGACAGATAGAGTCCGCATAACCAGCCGAATTCAGGCGTGAGCGCGATTTTCTGCTCTTTGGTGGTTCTGGTTTCCTTGTGTCCATGCCATCCCGTTGGCCTGTGGAAAATGGATATTTCTTTTGTCCCGTATCCGATCCACCTTACAGGCATCGAGACGAAATCACCCTTCGCCAAGTCTTCCGCGTGAACGAATCCATCGGGGGTGAGGATGGGATGGTCTCGTGTAACGATCAACGGCGAATAATTCCCCCACAAGGATAGCTCGCACGCCACTTCCGGCGGACGAGGACTTTGAACCGCAGCCTTTACTGCTGCTATCCTCCCCGTAGAAGTGATTACCTTATCGCCTTTCCAGACGTTTGCGATCTCCCGCACCTCGCCATGCGCCAAACGGATCAAGGTCTGAGGATGAAGACAAATATGCAAACATGAGGGCGAGTCGCCCTGCCCGATGCCGACTTCCTGTGCTCCGGCTTGAACCGATAGCCGAGATCCATTCGTCCATCTGGGCTCGGAGGCTTTCGTTGAAGTCTGGTAGACGCGGAGCCAGAACGGAAGGTTGTCCTGGCATGTGTCGATCATATTTTTCAGCTTTTGCGACTGTGGAACCTGCACCGATGCCATAATCGCGTAGGTGTTGGCGATGTAGAGAATCCGTTGCAGGAAGAAAAGAGCCGTGACCGTAGATACGCCGAGTTGACGAGCCTTCAGGATGAAAAGCTGAATGGCAATCTGCATGTCGTCGCACTCGGCAAGAAACGCAAGAAAGATTTTCTGGGCGATGCGGAAGTTGAAGTGAACGATTTGCGTGTTGGCGGCGCGGATAAAGGCGTAGCGGGTGACGAAGTATTCAGCCGAAGCGAAGCTAAGGAATCGCTCGTTCTGCACCCATCGTTTGATTTCCTTGATGCGTCTTCCGGTAGGAGCTTTGTCGTCCTTCCAGAACCAATAAGACCGTGCTCCGGTTTTGGACTTCGCCACGTCCGCGATGCTGTCGATATACTCGCGTCTTTCGTCGCATTCGGCAACGGTATGGAAGGTAGGGGTCCAGCCGTTGCGCTTCTCGAAGTCCCGGATTGTGCGCTGCACCACGGCATCGGAGTACACGTCACTTCCCCGCTTCCAAGAGTTTGTGCTTGTTCTCCGACCATTCCTGAACCTGCTCACCCAGAGCCGGGAAAGCTTCGTCCCACGCTTCGTCGGCGTCAGTTTCCTCTTCGCGCTCTTCCTCCGGCCGTCCCAGTCCGATGTTGATTTCCATGCCACCTTTTTTCGTCGGCAGGAACCCTACAGCCTCATGCACAATGCGCTGCGCTGCTACGTCGCCACGGTGCCGGATAATCTTTCCATTTTCGTCTCTAAGGGGAATCCCTCCCACCATGACCGGATCGCCAGAACTGGCGGCATCGACCGTCGCCTGCACCACGTCTGGATGGGCCAAAATTGCCTTCAGTGCGCTTTCCGTGGCCTTGAGGGACTTGGCAGACATCAGGATTGCCCCAAGCATTTCCAGAGGGCTTACCTGCGCTTTGACGCACATCGCCTCAAACGAGAGCATCGCCAAATCCACCTTGCCGATGGTACCGATGGCATCCATGAACTTCCGGCACACAGGAGCCGGAGACGATGCGGCGTAGGCAAAGACTTTCTGGCGAGGAAAACGCTGGCTCTTGTCGCCAAGGCACCGAGTAAGAATCTCGGCAGGCTCAGTCGGCATCAGCGCGACCACCTTGGGGTCGATGTCCAAGCGGCGCATGATGAGCGCGGGGGTGCGCTTACGACTGAGAGCGGTGCATCCTCTCGAACCTGCCGATTCCTTCTTCCGGTTCGAGTTCGTTGTACTCCTTGACGCTCGTTGGGAGCGGCCTGTCTCCGACGCGGGAGATGGTGACTTCGGCGTTTTCATCGTCTATAGGATACTCCAGATCTGCCCAGCGTTCGGCAACTTTTACGGCGCGGTCGAAGATGTCAAGAAGGCGGTCAATCTGCTTCGATGTCACACATCCCTCCGTTTTCCCTGTCCGCGAGCGGCCCGCGATAGCGTGCTCTTCTCCGGCTCAGGCTTCTTCAACTCCGTTGGCTTCGGTATCGGCTGATTCGTCTCCCGGCGGAAACGGTCAGGGGGAACTTCCGGTATCTCGCCCTGCAACACGATCACCTCATCGGGCACCTTCTGCGGCCTGCTGCCGATGCCTCCCTTGGTCACACGCCCGAAGTCGTCCAATTCAAAGTTGACCCACCAATCGGCTTTGACTTCTCCCTTTTCCAGCCACCACGAAAGCAGCCAGTCTACCTTGAACTTCGAGTACGCCGCGCTCGATTCAAGAGAGCACGTCGCCGCAAGCCCGAGGTAGACGATTTGCTTGATAGCCTCGGCGTGCTCTTCGGGAACTTCAGCGGCAATACGGGCAGCGATGCCGCGCTTGATTTCCTCACCTGACAATGGCTGCGGAATTGTCTGTGACGTTGCCATAGCTCTCCAATTCTCTCGCTTCGCGGTGTCTTTCCTGCAACTCGCCCATCTTTTGCCGGGTACTCAGGCAGGGAGGGTGATGTCGGTTTTCTACGCTTGCAACCGTCCTGAGCGAAACACCCAAAACGTCGGCAAGTTCCTTCTGTGTCCAGCCACGCGACCTACGCCACCGCTTCCACTCGGCAGCGTAATCGCGCCGCGAGTTGCCGATATTCTTCACGACGGCCTCATAATCAGGGTCGGTTTCTGTACTGCCTGGTCCATGCCGACAAACTGCACATTGAGGGAATGTCCGCAACTTCCGCACCAGATGACGGCTACCAGATGGCCGGCGGCGGTCCTGACGACGTTGCAGGCAAACTCCAGGGGCTCGTGACGGCATTTGGGACAGGC
>JGI24890J29729_1001441_pt1 | contig 10741 bp, 6 predicted proteins | sample FreactcultureFD7_FD_29729 | JGI IMG/M metagenome (IMG submission 29729)
GGTAGGTTAACTATCGCCGAAGCCAAGAGACAGGGCAAAACTGTAGCCGCTGACGGAACCATTTCGGGTCCATATAACTCGACTAAACCATATTGGAGATATCTAAATACATTGGATATCAATCTACTGCCTTCTAAATATGTAGGTAACACAGTACAGGACAACACGGCGCCTTTACAAGCGGGTAGACCGTGGAAGGAACACTTATCATGAGCGGATCAAATAAATTACCAGCTGCGGATTATCGCTTAAAGAATTTAAACAACGCACTCTATGTAGATGGCAATAATGACATTGTGATGCGAACAGGATTTGCCGGTAATATTGTTATATCGGGCAATGTTAATGTTCCTGGTATTATAAATGTTCAAAGCAGTCCAGAAGATCCAGTTGACATTCACATTCGTCAAATTGGTACAAGTGGCATCTTAAATGTAGACTATTTGCCAGTAGGACAAAGATCAATTTGGTATGCTAACATCAATAACTTCCCCACAAGCACAACTATCACAAGTGGTAACTTGTCAATCTACAGTTTACCAGCAGTTGCTCAAAGTGGCACTTGGTATGCTAACATCAACAACTTCCCCACAAGCACAACTATCACAAGTGGTAATATTGGTATCTATGGAAACATTGCTGGCATTACTTCTATGCCTTCACTTAATATTGCCTCAATGCCAGAAGTCGAAATTAAGAATGACAGCGGTAATCCAATATCTATAAGTGCTAATACTTCAGTTAACAGTTCTGTTAATCCAATATATGTCACTGGCAACATGACAACTGTTGGTGGTAGTGCTCAAGGTAAGTTGTGGACCATGCAGGTAGCGCAAGGTTTGATTGCTGGACATAGTGTAGAACAAGTTACTGGTTATAATCCCACTACATCAGCAGGCGATGCTGTATGGTCAGGTGGAACTGCTTATCCTTGGAGTAGCCTTGTCACAGCACAGACGCTGTACCTTAAGAGTTCAACTAACAATGCAACTGATAGAAGTATGCCAATTTTAATTGATGGGTTGGATGCCAACTATAATAATCAGACTGAAGTAGTGATATTAAATGCTTCCGACTCAAGAACAGCAGTAGCATCCACTAAACAATTTTTACGCATCCACAACATAATGTGTAATGGTACAGACACTAATGTAGGCGACATTATTACAACTGTTACATCGGGTAGCGGAACTGTAGTTTCTAAACTGTCAGCAGGTAGAGGTAGAACACAAGCAGGGGTTTATACCGTGCCTGCAGGCTATACTGGATACTTGTTCAAAGGTGATGCTTCATCAACAGCAGCCACTGTAGTAAACTTTATGGGTCGCTACTTTGGCAAAGCCTTTATGGTTCTTCATGTGGCTATTGTGGACAATAGTACCTACATCTACGACTTTCCGTTCCCAATGACATTACCAGAAAAGACTGATATGTATACTGTCATAGACGCAGGTTCCGGAAAGACAGCTGTGAATTACGAAATACTGTTGGTAGCTAATTAACAAGGAACAATTATGAATCCACAAGACCTCATCAGAAGCATCATGACAGCATTGGACAGCATTGGTTCTGATGAACAGCCACAAATGGGTGAGCCAGAACAGGAACCCAAGCAGGATGGTGGCATTACTAAAGTCGAAGTACCATCAATGGCAATACTAACTCCAGTTAAAGTTGACAACAAGGCCAGCACAGACGGCACTGCTGTTAGAGGTATGTTCCCAGCACCAGAACATGCCAAGTCAGAAGAACCAGCCGGTGATTGTGGATGTGATGCAGAGCCTGAAGCAAATGACAACAAGCCCGATGAACTAGAAATGATTAAGCGTTCAGCAGGAATCTCCCGTCCTCCCCAAGAGTAATAAATATTAACAATAAGGTGAGAACATGCGGGCTGCTGAGTTTATACAAAAACTTGTTAAGATGGTAGATGCTATGGATAAGCAGACAACTGCGGCTCCTCCACAGCAGATCGTCATTAACATCAACGGTGGAACAGCCTCAGTAACAGATACTAATGCGATTAAACCATCTGGTGAACCAGTGAAGGATCCAGCTGATAGAAAAGGATCTGATGGCAAAGTCAAATGGACTCCTCCTCTACAACAACAATTAGATACGATTAAGACTGACGTAGCCAAGAATCAAGCAGATCCTGCTACCATGGTGAATGATCCTGCAATCTTAGGACACTAATATGTCCCAGAAGTTCTATCAGGAACTAGTAACAAGCAGAAAGAACTACCCCGGCGGTGATGGGATAGTTGGACAAGTTGGTCGTCTATGGTTTGAAAACGAAACTAACAGTATTAGACTTAGCGATGGCGTTAGACCCGGCGGTCGTATTATTACCAATGGTGTTTGGTATAATGACAATACAAATAGCCTTATGTGGACTGATCCTGCGACTGATATTGAATATGTCATTGCATCAGCAGGTCCCAGAGCAGCAAATCAATTAACAAATGGCACTGTTTCTTTAACATTAAATGAAGATGGTTCAGTCTCATTCCCCAACTATACATTCCCTGCTGAAGATGGATTACCTGATCAAGTATTAGTAACAGACGGCGCCGGGACATTAAGCTGGCGTGATCAAACAGGTGGTGGCGGTGGTGGCAACAGCAATGTATCCATCAGTGACACAGCACCTGTTAATCCTGCTGTTGGTGATTTATGGTATGATAGTACATCAGGTAGAACCTACATTTATTATGATGGGGTGTGGGTTGATTCCAATCCAACTGGCACAGCAAGAGTTACTATCAGTGAAAATCCTCCTCGTCGTGCGACATTGGGTGACTTGTGGTATGACAGTGTAGGCGGCGTTACCTATCTTTATTATCAAAATCAATGGGTTGACTCGAACCCCATGGGTGATTTCAGAGTCAAAGTTGGAAGCACGGCGCCTAGAGTAGCAGTAACCGGTGACCTTTGGTATAACACCATTGAGCAAACAACTTATGTTTATGTTGATGGCAATTGGACAAATACTAACCCAACAGCTCGAGGATTCAGTGGCGACTATAACGATTTAACTAACAAGCCAGTGCTGGCAAATGTTGCCACAAGCGGTAGTTATAATGATTTAGTGGACAAGCCAAATCTTGGTCCTGTTATAAATACATTAACGGACATCCCGGATGTCTATACAGGTGGAATGGGTATGCCAATGTTACAAGACGGTGTCACTTTAATTTATTCCGCAGGCATGACACGCTGGGAGACCAAACCAATTGATACAGCACAAATAAATCTTAATGGTGGAGAATATTAATGTCAGCACCCGGTTCAATTATTAAAATTAAACGCTCGCCTAATGTAGGGTCGCCCGCTACACTAGCGCAAGGCGAAATGGCCTACAGTTATGCAGCAGGTGGTTATAATCTACTGGGTGATAGGTTGTTCATTGGTACAGGTACTGAGAGTGGCGGTGGCGATGCTGCAAATCACAGTGCCATCGGTGGACTTTACTATACAAGATTAATTGATGCTAGTTTGCCTGGAACACTTACTACCAATGCCAATAGCATTCCAGTTTTAAATTCATCTGGTAAGATTGACAAGTGGTATGCTGGTAACACATACATTTATGACAGTGTAATTACAACTACTACCACCAATGGTAATTTAAGTCTTAATCCCAATGGTACTGGCATGGTTAAGATTGCTGACACTTGGACACTGCCTCGTAGTGCTGGTACAAACAATTACATTCTTAAGACTAATGGCAGTGATACTGCTACTTGGGCTGAACCAAAAACATATATTGGATCAACTGCTGTTAATCTGTTTAATTCAAGCGGCGATGTTAGTGCATTAAATTCTGTTAATTTGAACGGTGGTAATTATAGTGGAAATTATGTAAAAGTTAGCGATGTTGGATTCGGCCCGGCACTTGGCACTACTAACAGTGATAGTGCTGTTCGTATTGAAACTGGCGCAAGTGGCACAGTCAATCATACTTGGTCATTTAATGCCAATGGTTCTACTACATTCAATAGTGCCTATACCTTACCTGCTGCTGATGGTACCGGCGGATACATTTTAAAGACTTATGGTAATGGTCAGGTATATTGGAGTTCAGCAACTGCTGCCCAAATTCAAAGTGACTGGACACAAACTGATACTGGTGCTGTAGATTATATTAAGAACAAGCCAAGTCTTGCTAGTGTTGCTACAAGTGGTGATTATAATGATCTATCTAATTTGCCAACATTATTCAGTGGCAGTTATACTGATTTAACTAACGCTCCAATGCTTGCTAGTGTTGCTACAAGTGGTGATTATAATGATCTATCTAATTTGCCAACATTATTCAGTGGCAGTTATACTGATTTAACTAACGCTCCAATGCTTGCTACTGTTGCTACTAGTGGTTTATATAGCGATCTAAGTGGCACACCAAGTCTAGCTGCTGTTGCTACAAGTGGTGACTACAATGATTTAATTAATAAGCCTGATACTGCTGCTTATCTCAATCTTACAGCTGACAGCGGTTCTTCCAATGTAAGTCTCATCACTGATACAATTGACTTTGTTGGTACAAATGGCATTAATACTGCTGTTGTTAAGGTTGGCACAACTGTATCAGTAACAACAAGTCTTTCAGCAGGTGGTATTACAAACGCCAGTCTAGCAAATAGTAATGTTACAATTGGTAGCACAACAGTAAATCTTGGTCAAACTGTAACTGCATTTGCTGGTCTTACAAGTTTACAAGTTGGCAACATTAAGATCTACAGTGATAATCAGATTACATCCACAGAAACAAATGGTAACATTAATCTAGTACCAAATGGTGGTACAGTTGATGTTAACAACACAAGAATTACAAGCGTTGCAACTCCATCCTATTCAACTGATGCTGCAAACAAGTATTATGTTGATACTGTTGCAAGTGGTATGCATATCCACAGTCCTGCTATTGTGGCAACTAATGCTAACTTGGCAACACTGTCAGGTGGCACAGTTACATATAACAATGGTACCAGTGGTGTTGGTGCAACATTAACTTTAAGTGTTGCAATTAGTACAATTGATGGACAAAATTTTGGCAGTGACTTTACATCCGGCGACAGAATCTTAGTTAAGGATGAATCAACTGCTATTAATAATGGTATCTACACCATTAGTGCAAATGGTAAAGTACTAACTCGTGCAACAGATTTTAATACAACTACACTGGTGCATGGTGGCGATTTTGTGTTCATTGAAAAAGGGCATCTCTATGGATCTACAGGATGGGTACAAACTACTGATGCGGTTACACTAGGAACTGATGCTATTGTATTCAGTCAGTTTGCTGGTCCTGGAACTTATACCAATGGCGCTGGACTAGATTTAAATGGTACACAATTTAGTGCGAATGTCAATAGTACAAGCGGCGGCATTGAAATTGTATCCAATCAGATACAGCTAAAGTCTACTATTGCTGGTAATGGTTTAACTTATTCCAGTGGTGTTGTAAATGTCGTTGGTACAAATAATAGAGTTGATGTATCAGCTGATGCAATTGATATTTCCAGCAACTATGTTGGTCAGACAAGCATCACAACACTGGGTACAATTACAACTGGTACTTGGCATGGTGTCACTATTGGCAGTGGTTACGGTGGTACTGGTCTAACTACATATACTGCTGGTGACATACTTTATGCAAGTGCCACTAATACTTTAGCAAGTCTTGCCAAAGGTACTGACGGACAACTACTAACAATGGTTAGTGGTGTGCCCGCTTGGCAGAATCTAGATGGCGGAACGTATTAAACCATAAATATAACGTCGTTAAAGGCGTTATATGTCATCTACCATTAAATTAAGACGCAGTGATCAAGCGGGAAATGTTCCGCTTGTTGGTAATTTAGCCACTGGTGAGGTAGCACTCAACACTGCTGACGGTAAACTATTCTTTAAGAAAACAGTTGGCGGTGTTGACAGCATTGTTGCTATTCAACAGGTTAATGCTGGTATTGGTGTTGACATTGACACTGCCGGCAATATTAATATTGGCCAGGATGTCAGTACTACAGCATCTACTACATTTGGCAATTTAACTGTAACCAATAATTTAAAAACCAGTACAATAACTGACAGTTTAAATTCTATTGGATCCAATTATCAAGTATTAACATCCACTGGGTCTGGGTTACGTTGGAGAACTCAAAGTGGCGGTGGTGGTGCTGGACTTACTGTAAGAAATACGCTGGGTGCTAATGGTACTGTTTCAACAGAAGTAACTGACGTTACTGGTATTAATTTTGATTTTAATACCGGTATGAAAATTGATGATCAAGGCGATGGTAATGTATTCGTCAGTCTTGGTTCAAGTTTCAAAACAATTAAAGTTGCTGGACAAAGTGATGTCATTGCACTGGGTGAAGATACACTTGAGCTTATTGCAGGATCTGGCATTGCGCTATCCACCCATCCCACTGCAACAAAATCAATTACAATTTCAACTACAGGCAGCAGTGCGCCAATTAAAACATTTAATATACTTGGTGATTTTGGTCTGCTAACTGGAACAGCACGTTTTTACCCTGTGCAACAAGATACTATTAAATCAATCATTATGAGTGTAGCAGGTATTGTGCAACAGGATCTAATGGTTGGCTTATATCGCAATAATCAATTTTTACAATTCTTTACTATAACTGCTGGCACAAACTATGCCAAATATAGTAATTTAAACTATATCGTACAAACAGATGAATCCTATACAGTTAATGTTGTAGCCGGCAATGCCACGAATTTATCCATGGCCCTGTTCAATATCAATCTGTAATTTGGTTCGCTGTATAAATATACTAAACAAGCAGCATTCTGTCTGAGGAGATTTATTAATGGCAACGCTTAACGAACTTGGAAGAAATAGTTCTTCGGTAACATACGGTCCATACGCAACTGGGCAGGATCTATTTCCCACATTACAAGCTGTAGATACATGGTTTAGAAACGATACTTGGCAGGGTACTGCTACAGCTGCCAGCACTACTTTAACTGGTACTGGTACGATTTGGACTACTCAGGCACGTGCAGGTGATTATATCATGGTAGCTGGTCAACAGCGTATCGTTGCTGCTGTTGCTTCTGATACTTCAATGACCGTGACAGTTGCTTTTAACCCAGCAATTACTGTAGCAAGCTTGGTACGTGTAGTAAGCAGTGTCCAGACCACTCAGACAGCTGGTTACGTAAGCTATATTGCCAGAGGTTCAACCAACGGTGTTGTTTCAACAACTGCTGGTTCTGCTACTATTACAGGCGTTGGCACATACTTCCTTGCAGAAGCAACTAACTCAGTTGCCACAACAGCAATGACTGGTACGGTTGCCATTGATACTAACGGTACAATTACTGGTACTTCAACAGTATTCTCTACTGGTGCTCCAACTAACAACAGCTTGTATCCAGGTGATAGCATTGCTGTTACTGCAAACGGTGCTATTTTTTACTTCACTATTGCTACAGTAGCCAGCGATACTAGTGCTACTGTTACAATTCCTCCAACAACTGCTATTGCAAGTAGTGCTACCATTGCCAAGGCAACCAATGGCGTAACTGGTCGTTCAATTCAGATTAACGGACGTACCAGAACAATTACTGCCATTTCAAGCAATACTTCAATGACAGTTAACTACGCAATGGATTTCACCGATAGTGCAATGCGCTATAAGGTCTATCCTCGTGGAACAGTTTCAAACGCCAGTGCTGCAAACGGTACATTATATGGTACAACTTCAGCAACTGCATCAAACTCTACTACATTAGCAATTGCTGCTACTGTAACTGGTCAGATTATGCCAGGTATGTTAATTTACGGCGCTGTTGGTACTATCCCAGCAAATACACTTATCACTAACCAACAGTTTGCTTCTGGTGCTGCTACTGTATCAACATCATCGACTGGCACTATTGGACAGAATACACTAACAGTTACATCGGCTACTAGCATTGCAGTTGGGCAGCTTGTACAAGGTAACGGTGCTGCACTTGCTGGCATTCCTGCTGGTACTTACGTTGTATCAATCAGTGGTACTAGTGTTGTAATCAGTCAGAATCTAGTTGCTGGTTGGACCAACACTACTGTTTACTTCTACACTCCAGGCGGCGCAGGTACTTATACAACTAACAATGCTACTACACTCAGTGCTGCTCAGATTTACTTCAGCGCAATACAGGCAACTGGTGCTAACTGGTTTTGGGATCTAGGTTATAATAATATTAACTCAACAACTTATACTCCATTCATGTATCAGACAAGTCAATTGGATCAGGTATGGTTTGGTGACGAAGTTAGAACATTGAATTTCAGCACATATTCGGGTGCATTGACAACAACTAATACATTATACGCTTATACAACTGACTACACTGGCTTCAGTGGTACAGCAATTGGCGCAGTGCGTCAATTAATGTATTTGCAACCATTTAGACGTGAAGATTCCTATATTAACATGAACGTATACGGCACTGCGGCTGCTGCACTTTCAGACTTGCGTGTTGGTGACGACTTAATCATTGACGGCACTGAAGTAACAGTCACAGCATTGGTCAGCAATACACAGTTTAAGGTTGATAAAGACTTTACTCACACTACTGCTAACAACTCAGGTGGTACTGCTACTGCTTCTACTACACAAGCAAGCGGCGGCGCTCCTGCTGCAACTACTTTCGTTGTATCTAGTGCTTCAAACATTACCATTGGGCAGCTAGTAACTGGTACAGGTCTTGCTCAAGGTACATATGTAACTAATATCTCATCAACTACCGTAACAGTAAGCAATGCATTCACTGTTCAAGCAACTGGTACATACAACTTCTATAACGGCACTTCATTCTACAAGAAGCTAAAGCTACATGGTTATACATTGGAAGGTACTCGTGAAGGTGGTATTGGGTTCAATGCTCCAACTAGTCAGATGCCAGTTTATACAACCAGTGCTACTGGTTCTACTACTAACTTAACTGTAGCAGCAACATTGACTGGTACTATTTTACCAGGTATGCAGATATTACCAACTGGTGCTACCGGTATCTATGCTCCAGCTACTACAATCTCTGGTTTAACATACATTACCAACCAACAGTATTCAACTGCTACTCCTACTATTAATAATACCTCTTGCGCTGGCACAGTTGGTTCTAACATTATTACAACATCAGGTACACAGACTGGTACTATTACAGTTGGTATGATTGTAACTGGTAACAACGCCGCAGTCACTGGTATCCCACCAAGCACATATGTTCTTAACATTACTGGTACATCACCTAACTTTACCATTACACTAAGCAATAACATTACCACTGGTTATACAACTGGTACACTTTACTTCATTGCTCCAGGTGGTATTGGTGTTTACACTACTTCATCAGCAACTACAATCTCAGCTACCAACCTTGGCTTTATTATGCCACAGACTGGTAAGTTTACTCAGTCAACAACAATGTTTGCAACTGCTGGTACATCTTACCCAATTGGCACACAGTCAATTGTTGTTGCTACTGCTCCAACGATTGGTCAGTATAACTTTGTTAAGATCAGTGGTGCAGGTGGTCCTGCAATCCCACTAAGTGGTCAGGTAACTTATGTTTCAACATTTGTTAATGGTGCTAACACTGCATTTACAACACAGCTACACATTGGTGCTGAAATTGTTGTTGGTGGTCAGTATCTAACTGTTGTCAATATTATCAGTGATACACAGTTGATTGTAGCACAGAACGCAGGTTCTTTCCCAATCCAGTATCTAACTCCAATTTACAGAAGTGTTCCACTTTACACTTATGCAATTTCAACTTCATCAACTACTATCAATTTAGCCACTCCAATCAAGAACAACCTGTACTCAACACAGGCTAACCCACCAATGGTATATTTCCCATCAACTGGCGCGGACTTCTTAGAGTATGTGTATAGTTCAACTAACTACAGTGCAGAACAGGGCACAACAACTCTAAGAAATCAGTCACTTGATCGTAAGTATGTTGGTTTTAGAATCTGGCCTCTATTCCAGAGCACTAATGCTGCTCCAACTAATACTAGTGCTATCGCAAGTGCGTTCGGTGCATATGCAACTCCAGTATATGAGCGTTGGGCTGCAAGTTATGGACTAGCACATGGTGTTGGTATCAACCAAGCTGATATGAGTGGTGGCACAATGATGTGGGGTTACCAATCAACTACTACTCAAACTACAATTATGCCAGTTGCAGGATCACTTACAGCAGCAACTACAGGTGGTATGGGTATTCAAGGTCTAGCATCTGGTTATCCAAATCCTGTAACAGCAGTAACAGCAAGCACTATAATGGGCAGTGCTAACTCCTCATACACTGTAACAACATCTACTATTGGTGCAATTGGTACTCCAGCCCCAATTTGCGCAAGTTTGTATGGTGTTTATGACATTACAGCAATGACACAGATTTCAGGTGGCACATTGTTCTTGTTTGGTACTAATCGCTACTTTGCAATACAGGGTAGAAGCAGTGCCAACATTCAGACACAGTGGGTAGGTTGCTTGGAATTTGAACGTGCGCAGCCAGAAGATGCCAGCACTGGTCTTGGATCAACAAGCGGTGTTACATTTGGTGGTACACAGTATGGTGGTCTACAGTTGGCACAAGGTGCTGCTCCACCATCAACTTCTGGTACACCGGGCTTCAACCAGACAATTCAGTTTACTTCAGGCGTTGCTCCTTGGCCTTGCTTTGCTTACTTTAACGGCAACAG
>JGI24890J29729_1001442_pt1 | contig 10736 bp, 8 predicted proteins | sample FreactcultureFD7_FD_29729 | JGI IMG/M metagenome (IMG submission 29729)
GATACAACCACAACATTTAATCTGCCAAACTATACAAACCGTATGCCAATCGGTACTGGCTCTACTGCTGCTTTAGCTGCTACTGGCGGTTCTAAAGATGCTGTAACAGTAAGCCATACTCATACAATTACAGACCCAGGACATCAACACAATACATCCGTTACTGGACACTTATTATTTGATGTGAATGGTGGAAGTAATGTTCCTTATGGTGGCCCTGGTAATTATCCAGGAACTTATTTCAGCATGGACAACAACACAACTGGCATTTCTGTAAATACGGCTGGTGTAAGTGGTACAAACGCTAACCTTCCTCCATACCTCGGCATTAACTTCATCATTAAAACTTAAAAATTAAAACTTAAAACTTAAAACTTAAAATGAAATGCTATCAATCTAAAACAATGTGGTTTTCAGTAGCGTTAGTTGTATTTGGTGCTTTACTTGAATATTTGCCGTATGTTCAGTCAATTATTGACCCTAAATACTATGGAGCTATCTTTGCTGTAGTAGGAGTCATTACGGCAGTTCTTAGATATATAACCAAAGAACCAATTAATCCATGAACCTATTATATGGAAAAATTCTGGCTGGAATTTTGTGCGTACTTGGCATTTTTTATGCTGGTTGGCATACACGTGATGTGGACTTCATGGCGTTCAAAAAAGAAGTTGAACACACTGCCAAAGCGCAAGAAGCCAATACAGCTTCAATCCAAAAACAACAAGCCCTAGTTACTAAAGGAATTCAAGATGAACATGAAGCGAAGCTTGCTGCTGTGCGTAATTACTATAAGTCTACAAGCGTGTGGAACAACAATGGTGGCGGCACCGTGCCCGGCATTTCCACAACCCCCAGCGCAACTGATGTTATCGCCGCCTACAACGGACTTGCTGGACGCTGCGCAGAAACCACGTTAATGTTGGTTGATTTACAGAAATGGCTTAATGAGCAGATTGGTATTAAATGAAAGATAACCTTGGAAGTTATGTAACATTAACTGTTACCGTAACGCTATGTATTGTAGTGATTGGTATGGTAGGTACCATGATGGCTGGTATGTTTGATAAAGATATTAGCAACGACAAGATATTTGAGGCTATTACCCCAGCCTTCCAAACCATTATTGGTGGTTTTATTGGGCTTATTACAGGCATCAAATTAGGGCATGACGATAATGAATAGTAGTCAACTGCAAGCACTAGGGATTGACGAAAAGTGGCTAGAGCCATTAAATGAGGCTTTTGCTAAATATGACATTTCAACACCTCTCCGTCAAGCAGCGTTTATTGGTCAGTGTGCTCATGAGTCTGCTAATTTTAAAACTCTTGAAGAAAACCTAAACTATAAGCCAGAGACTTTAATGCGGGTTTGGCCGAGCCGATTCCCTGACCTTCCGACTGCCATGAAATATGCTTATAACCAAGAAGCCATAGCCAACAAGGTTTATGGCGGGCGTATGGGTAATGGTGCTGAAGAATCGGGCGATGGTTGGAAGTACCATGGTCGTGGCTTAATTCAATTGACTGGCAAAGAAAACTATGAGCGATGTGGAGAAGCACTTGGCATTGACCTTATCAATCAACCTGGTCTTTTGGCTCAGCCTCATTATGCTTGTTTGTCGGCTGGCTGGTTCTGGAACAAAAAAGGATTGAATGCCTTGGCTGATGCTCAGGACTACGATACAATGACTAAGCGTATTAATGGCGGACTAATCGGACTAGATGACCGCAAAGCTAAAATTGCTAAAGCTATTTCTGTACTAGGGTAAACCCGCATGCCATTACAAAAATTACAATTTAGACCTGGCTTAAACCGTGAAGGTACTGATTACTCCAATGAGGGTGGTTGGTATGACGGGGATAAGATTCGTTTTCGTTCTGGCTTTCCTGAGAAAATTGGTGGTTGGACTCAGTTTTCTCCCAACCAATTTAATGGCATTTGTCGTTCTATTTGGGTTTGGGCGGATGGCGATGCTGGTGTTGGTAATCTTTATACTGGGTTAGGCACAAATACTAATTACTATATTTACTATGGTGGCGTATATAACGATATAACACCAATTATTGATACCAATACACTTACTAACCCGTTTTCTACTACTAGCGGCTCGGCTATTGTAACGGTAACAGATGCTGGATATAGCCCAGGAGTTGGTGATTCTGTAACATTTTCTGGTGCTTCCGCAGTTGGCGGCCTGACAATTAATGGTACTTACGTCATTGCATCTACCCCAACTACTACAACCTATACTATAGTTGCTTCTACAACCGCATCTTCTACAGCTACTGGCGGTGGCACTGTAACAGCAGCGTATCAATACCCAATTGGTAACACTGTTTACACTATCGGCACTGGTTGGGGAGCTGGACCTTGGGGTGGTGTAGTTAGTCCTGTTGTGGTTGCTTTAGGCTCTAATCCTCTTGCGACCACAAACGGAAGTAGCAATATTACTGTTACCCAAAATGCCCATGGAATGTCCAATGGAACGTCTATTGTGATGTCCGGCGCTACTGCTGTTGGTGGTATATCCGCTGCAATTCTTAATAATTCATATGTAATATCTGGAGTTACGTTAAATACTTATGTAATTACATTGCCAAGCTCTTATACGGCTACGTCTACAGCTACAGGTGGCGGTTCAATCATTACTATTCTTCAAGGTTCTGGTACTTATGGTTGGGGTACATCTTACTCCGCTGGTATTGGATCTCAGTTGCGCCTATGGTCTAACGACAACTATGGAGCAGACCTTGTTATTGCCCCTCGTGGTGGCCCTATTTTCTACTGGGCTGACTCTGGAACAGTAAGTACCCGAGCCCAATATTTAAGTACGTTAGCTAATACAACAACATCTTTGACTGATAACGCCACCTTTGCGGGAAGCGCAACATCAATTACTGTTTCTTCTGCAGCCGCACCAAGTATTTATCCTTACATGGTTATTACCGGCACTAATTTACCTGCTAATACCAAAGTAGCTTCAACATATATTACTGGCGCAACAACCGTGCCAATTACTACAACAACTTCTGGCGCAAGTTCTGGTAGCTATAGTTTTTCATATGCGGGGTCTTTTGTACCATCTGCTACATATCAAGTAATTTCTTCTTCCATTCAAGAGTTTGTTATTGCATTTGGAGCCAACTCGTATTCACCAAACGACGCAAATACAACCTTTAATCCGATGCTGGTTCGTTGGTCAGACCAAGCTAATGCCTATCAATGGGTTCCGCAATTAACTAATCAGTCTGGCGAATACTTGCTTACTAACGGTTCATATATCATGGCGGCTCGTACAACCCGTCAAGAGATATTAGTTTGGACAGATTCTTGTGTTTACTCCATGCAGTATTTAGGTGCTCCTTATGTATGGGGCTTCCAAGTATTGATGGATAATATTTCTGTTATGTCTCCTAATTCCATGATTACGATTAATAACGTAACTTACTGGATGGGTAAAGATCGTTTCTACATGTACTCCGGTCGTGTTGAGGTTCTTCCCTGCGCCCTGCGCCAATATATCTTTGAAGACATTAACCAAGACCAAGCCTACCAAGTATTTGCAGGTGCAAATGAGGCGTTTAATGAGGTTTGGTGGTTCTATGTGAGCCAAAGTAGTGCAAACACAGTTGTCGATAAGTATGTGATTTATAACTATTTAGATCGGGTTTGGTACTACGGAACTATGGGGCGCACCGCTTGGATGCAAACAGGCACTCAACAGTATCCTATTGCTGCCGACTACAACAGCAGGCTGCTATATCATGAAAATGGATGTGATGATTTGTCGACTTCTGCAACCTTACCTATAACTGCATATGTACAAAGCTCTGATTTTGATATTGGTGATGGCCATAATTTTGGTTTTGTCTGGAGAATACTTCCTGACGTCAATTTTAACGGCTCTTCTACTAATGGCCCGTCGGTAACGATGACGGTTAAGCCCCGGCAAAACTCTGGTACCCCCTACGGCACCGCTGATAACCCACAAGTACAGTCTGCCCAAAACTATACGATTATTCCTCAATACACCATCCAAGAGTTTACTGGTCAGGTATATACTCGTCTTCGTGGCCGTCAAATGGCTTTTAGAATTGAGTCTGCTGATGTTGGTGTAGCTTGGCAGTTAGGTAGCCCACGTATTGATATTCGCCCAGACGGACGCAGATAATGGCTATTACACCCGATAAAATTGGGGCATTACGTCCTTCTAAAGCGCCTAACTTACTGATTGCTCCGGTAGACTATACCCAGCAATATCAAGACCAATTTGCTAATGCGCTACGCTTATATTTCAACCAAATAGATAGCTTTACCCAAGCAGCTTCAATTCCTGATGCTGGAGCAACTACTCAAAGACCGACTACTAACTTGTTTGTGGGGCAGCAGTTTTTTGATACTGATTTAGGTACAACCGGGTTGCCTATTTGGTGGGACGGGACTCAATGGATAAATGCTTCCGGAACGGCCGTTTAAATGATAAACTTGAACAAAATTACGAGGTGAGGCCTTATGGGACTACACAATACAGCACATTACTTAAAAACTAAAGGTCGGGGCGACGATACTGAACTCGTCCATATGACCAAAGGCGAAGTCCATGCCCTTAAAGGCTTGGCTGCTAAGCATGGCGGACAGCTTACCATTAACCCAGAAACAGGCCTCCCAGAAGCTGGTTTTTTAAGTAACATCCTGCCGACTGTAGCCGGTATTGCCGTAGGTATTGCAACCGAGAACCCATATTTAGGTATGGCCGTTGCCGGTCTGGGCAAATACGCCCAATCTGGATCCATTACTCAAGGCATTATGGCTGGTGTTAGCGCTTATGGTGGCACTAATTTAGGCGCTTCTTTGGCACAAACTGGGGCTGAAGCAGGTACAGAAGCTGCGGTAGAAGCTGGTAATGAGGCTATTAAAGAGTCAGCTAATCAAATGGTGACTAGCAATATGTCTGCTGCTTTGCCTGAAGGTGCCACAATAAGCGCAGAAACTGGGGCCCAAATTGGTAGTATGAATGATGCTGCAACGGCGCTTAAAGAAGGCACTATTACTCCAGACCAATACCGAGAACTAGCTTCACAATACTCAGAAGGCTATGCTCCAGTAATGAATGCGGCAAGAACGCCGTTGTCTGGCTTAAAAGCAGTCACCGCTTCTAAAGATGCTTTAGGTACTTTTGCAAAAGAAAACTGGGGAAGCATGGCGGCAGTTGGTGCACCTTTCCTTGCTGAAGCTATTACCAAAAAGCCAACATTGCCTGGCGCTTCTACGTCCCAACAGTCAAACCCAATGGGGCTTAAATATTTGTCATCTGACTTTAAAGGTAGCTTCCCATCACAACCAAGCCCTGCATATGTAGCCAAGTACCCTAACTACGTAACAAACCCATATAACCCATACGCACCTGTTGGTACCCCCACACCAACTACTGAAGTACGTGCTGCTGGTGGTGGCTTAATGGATTCTCCTCCTACTCCAGGATTAATGGACGGCGGTCAGTCTGGGAATGTAGACTTTATGGGCGGCGATATGTACCCAACTAGCCAACAGCATCGTTCTTATTATGCTACCCCTACACAGATGCCTACTAGCGCTCAAGCTGCTATGGCTTCTTACGAACCAAAAACCAACCCTTTAACTGGGCAAGCTACTGCAAATATGGCTTCTGGCGGTATTGCTTCTTATTCTGGTAAATATGGCAGCATGGTTGCGGCCACTGATATGTTACAAAATTTAAGTTCTACAGGTAAGGCCGACTACCTACCAAAAGGTGATCCTGGTGTTTACCAAGACACTGATCCAAACACACGCAATTTAGATGCGTATAGCGCAGCGCTATATAAGTTAAACGCCAAGGCTAAAGCTGCTGGTATGAAGCCAGAAGCTATTGCTAAGTTAAAGCCAGTAATGAAACTTGGCGATATTGAAGAAGATGCACAAGGCGGCGTTGTTGGTATGGCCGAGGGTGGTGATACAAGCCACGTTTATAAACCTAGCTATACAAACTATCAACAAACCCCTTATATGCGTCAAGAAACAATGAACCCTGCACAGTTACAAGCAGCTACGGCAGCATATATGAATCAAGGCATTCCTGTCCCAACACGAACAGCTATGGCTTCTGGAGCAACTCCAGGAACTGCTGGCTATGCGATTGACCCAATGAAAATGCAGGGCTCTCCAGCATGGCAAGCAGAACAAGCAAGAATTGCAGCAGAAGAAGCGGCAAGGCAGCAATTCATTACTACGGATAGGCCATATGTTCTTAATGAATATAATTCCTCTGGTGGTGGTGCTACTGGTGGCCTAATGCCTCAAGATTTACATTACGCTATGGGTGGCTTTGTTCCTTCGTTGGGCGGCTATGCTGCTGGCGGCAACCCAAGATTATTGAAAGGCCCTGGCGATGGTATGTCGGATAGTATCCCAGCTAATATCGGCGGTAAGCAACCTGCCCGCCTGGCTGATGGCGAGTTTGTGGTACCTGCTGATGTTGTGTCTCATTTGGGTAATGGCTCTACTGATGCCGGTGCCAAAAAGTTATATGGCATGATGGATAAGATTCGTAGGGCTAGAACAGGTAAAAAGAAACAAGCTCCTGAAGTTAAGGCGGACAAATACTTACCAAGATGAACCTGGAGATAAGCCTTGTTCCCATTGGATATGTATCCGCAGCTATTCCGGGGATACTGCCATACTTGGCAGAGTCTGAGGTTTGGTCTAGAGGGCGTTCTAAAGTTGATGACATATTACGCTTTGTACTCAATGGACAAATGCAGCTTTGGGTGGTATTTTCCAAAGAAGAAAACAGGATGTATGGGCACATAATTACGGAAGTAAAAGTGTACCCCCAGTGTAAAATGTTGCGAGTGCAGTATTGTGCTATGGAAAAGAACCATATGCAGCATGTGGATGACAAGATGCAAGAATTAGCAGAGAAATTTGCTAAAGATATGGATTGTAGTGGGATTGAATTTATAGGCCGCCCTGGTTGGGGTAAACATATGAAGGACTACGGTTACGAAGTGCAAAGCATTACGTACCAAAAGTTTTTTAAGGATTAAGCTATGAGCATTTTAAGATGGAAACAAAAAGTAATGTATGCCGACGGCGGCGTCCTTAGGGATTCTGGAGGTGGTGGTGGCGGTTCACCTGCACCTGCGGGCCCTACTCAAACTACAGCTTATAACACTAATATTCCTGAATATGCACAACCATATGTGCAGAATATGCTCAACGCTGCCCAAGCGCAGATCTATACGCCAGACATGACTGGCTTTAATGCGTATACACCATATAGCAATAACCCAACCGATTATGTAGCAGGCTTTTCTCCGCTTCAACAACAAGCGCAATCTTCCGCAGCTAATTTACAAACACCTGGTCAATACGCCCCAGCCACTGGAATTGCTGGCAGAAGTGCTTTTGGTGCTTTAGGCACTGCAAGACAAGCTGGTATGGCGGGACAAAATTTAGCTCAGCAATCTACAAATCCGTATGCCGTTGGCGCATATATGAACCCCTACATTCAAAACGCTTTAGCTCCAGCACAACAATTGCTTAACCAACAATATGGTATGCAAGGTGCCGCTCAACAGGGCGCTGCTACTCAAGCCGGTGCTTTTGGCGGTTCACGTAATGCGTTAATGCAGGGCTTAAGCGAACAAAATCGTATGTTGGCACAAAACCAATTAGTTGGTAACGCATATCAAAACGCATATAACCAAGCACAACAACAGATGAACCAAGTAGCTAATGTTGGTTTACAAGGCCAGCAAACTGCGTTACAAGGCTACGGCCAAGCAGCGGGCGCAGCAAATACTTTGGCGGGTATTGGCGGTCAAGAACTTGCAGCACAACAAGGTATCATTGGTACACAAACACAACAAGGTGCGGCCCAACAAGCTCAACAACAGCAGGTTATTAACCAAGCGGTTCAAAACTACGCTACTGCACAACAATACCCAATGCTTCAGTTGGGCATGCTTAACTCTATGTTGCGTGGCTTGCCAATGCAGTCTACAACTACTTCGCTTTATCAGGCACAGCCGACTACTACCCAACAAGCTATTGGCTTGGGCGGAACTGCAGCTATGCTCGGCTCTGCTTTTGGTAAACGAGAAGGTGGCATTATTGGTATGAGAGAAGGCGGTAAAGTGCCTGGTTTTAAATATGGGGCTGTAATTAATGACGCTCAGCTTGAAGACAAAACACGTAAGCTAGGCGCTGTGCCAGCGCAACCTGGTCAGCCAAGCCCGCTACAACAAAGAATTCAAGACCCACAACTAAACCCTAATGAGCGCATGCTTATGCAAGGCGTTCAAACGGACCAAAACCGACTACGTCAAAACCCAGCAGCTGCACAAATGTTGATGCAAGCAGCTCAACCACCGCAACCACAACAAATGGATCCAAGAATGATGGATCAAGCTCGTTTATCTGGGCTCGGTGCCGCCGGCGGTACAGCGTTTAATGGTCAAGGTTTTGCTGGTGGTGGCATTATTGCGTTTGCCGACGAAGGTTTAGTTCCTGAACCCACTACCCCACAAGGCTTTGCTGCGGCACGTGAAGCTATGATGGAAAAACGTGGTTTTGGCACTGGCCCTACACCAGAAGAACTGGCATATGTGGAGTCTTTAAAAGGCGCTGGTAACGAAGACCAGTTTAAACGCAGAATGGCTCTTGCTGCTGCACAAGGCTTTGCTAAAGTAGGTACAACTCCAGCCCCTGGTGGTTTACTGCAAGCACTTAATATGGGCGTTCAAGCGGCGTTACCAGGCATTGCTGAAGCCGCTGATGCTAGAGATACGGCTAAAAACGCCGGGGCTAAAGCTGCTGCTGACCTTAAAATGGCACAGCGTAAATTTGCTGCTGGCGATACCGATGAAGCATTTAAAGATTACGATGCTTACATGAAGAACAAGACTTCTGAAAAAGTTGCTAATATTCATGCAGCAACTGCTGGACGTCAAGGCGCTACTGAAAAAGCTTATGTTGACCAGCTTATTAAGCAAGGTTACAGCTTACAAGATGCATTGCAAATTGTTAAGGGTGCTGGTCGTGCTGAGTCTGTAGAAAGCGCAAATGCTAAGATTATTCTTAAAGACATAAATGACCAAATTTTTGCTCTTGATCCTAAAAAAGATGCAGCTAAAATTGCCGAGCTTGAAAAGAAACGTGAGACAATCATAACCGGCTTACAAAAAAGCCCACAATCTGGTGGGCCTCAGCCAGGCGGAGCTCAGGCACCGCAAGCTGGTAATCCAGACGCAGGTGGTATAGTAGATATACCTGGAAAGGGTAAGTTTAAATTATTACCTAATGGCAACTACATAAAAGTATAGGCTAACAATGGCTCGTGAATACACGCCTGCAGAGCTGGGTATCGTATACCCTGCGGAAAAAGAGTACACACCTGTTGAGTTAGGCCTAGCGCCGACGGCACAGAAAGAGTTTACGCCTGAAGAATTAGGGCTTGTTCCTAAACAGCAGCCTGTTGAAGCCAAAACTTCTAACCCACTTAAAGGGCTAGTGGCCCGTGGTGCTCAGCTAGTAGGCGAGGGTGTTGAAGGTGTTGCTCGTACAGCAGAAGTGCTTGGTGACAAATTAGAGACAGCAATGCCTCTAACCAACTTAACTCCAGAGCAAGTACAAAACGAAAATCAATTACAGTCTCTGTTTGACCTATCTAAAAATATCAAAGACTGGAGTAAAGATATTGGCTATGCTCCGTCTACACAATTAAACGAGCTTACGACTAACCCACTAAAGACTGTGCCGTTTATTGCCGAACGCATTATAAGTTCGTCTCCCGATATGGTTGCAGCCTTGGGCGTAGCGCCGGCTTATATTTATGCCAGAACTAATGAAATTCTTAACGACCGGCTTGGCAATGACGAAAAGAAATGGCAAGACGCTACTGTAGGCGATATTAGCGCCGCAACTGGCGCTGCTATTTTAGAAACATTTCTAGAACGTTTTGCTACTAAACACTTGTTGCCTGGCGCTGGCCCTGTTGCTGGTACAGTAGCAAAACGTATTGGTAAAGAAACAGCGATACAATCTAGTACTGAAGCAATAGAAGAAGGCATTGGCTATTTAGGTGGCGCAGCCGGAACTAAAAAAGGTGTAGACCCAGAGCAAATGGCTCTGCAAATGATTGAAGGTGCTATAGTCGGCGGCGGTTTAGGTGCTGGCGTACAAGGTGGAAAAGAATATGTCGGAGCAAGGGCTAGAGCACGTGAAGAACGAGCAGCAGAAGTACCTGCAGAACGTAACGCTTTTAGTGAGGCAACTAACTATGAAAATACTGGAAATGTCACCGGAAGCGGTGAGCCTGGCGTTTCTGTGTCTGGAGAACAAGGCGCAGCCGAGCGAGGAGTTGAAGGAACTACCACTGGAGGCATGGGAGGAACTGAGCTTCCTGCTGGCAGAACTGCAGTACGAGAAGAAGAACTCGACAATAAACTAGCTGAGCTAGACAAAAAGATAACTGATACTCGTGGATATATTAAAGATATCAGTGAAGTTGACCCAAGCGATGAGCGTGTTGGTCAGGCGCAAGAATATTTAGGTCAGTTAGAGACTGAAGCTAAAGCGTTACGCCAAACACGCACAGAACTTAGCACTGAAGAACTTCCAAAAATTGAAGTGGTTGGCGCACGCAAGCCAATCCCTTCTGAGCAAGCCGGTTTTGATTTTAATGCGCCTGCGCAACCAGAAGAAGAAATGAC
>JGI24890J29729_1001443_pt1 | contig 10731 bp, 10 predicted proteins | sample FreactcultureFD7_FD_29729 | JGI IMG/M metagenome (IMG submission 29729)
TCTTCATTTTTAATTTTATGGATTCTTTTCTTAAGAGTTTTACCACAAATAGTACATTTATTATCATCACCAATAAAATTACTACTGTTATCTAGTTGAAATTTTCGATTAATAATGATATCAGTTAAATCATTACCTTTAATATCAATGATTGGGTAGGATGGAAAAGAAATTGATGTCATATTTCTGTTATATAATATTATTAGAAAATAATTTTTACTAAATAGTATTATATTTTGAATTTCAAAGGTTTAATATGTTTATTGTGATGTTTAGTTTTACCCCATCCGTGTATATTTGGTACATTAGTAGGTTGTATTCCTATTGCTTTGTTTAAATTTTGTTGTGTTACATACATTTGATGGAATGCATTATCAAATTTTTTATTAGGGTTCCAATATTCATCAGGCATTCCTAAAAGTCCACCATTTTTTTTAACTGCAGGTGTTCCTCTACCTAATTGATGATGTGCAAGTTGATGATAATGTAAAGCATGATGTAATTGGTGTTTATGAACACTTCTACCATTTCCTAAAAGTATATGTTTCCTCATTATGTATATATATTACTATAGATTTTTTTTTAATCTTTTTCTGATAAATCTATTTTTTCATCTTTAAATGGAATATGTTTTACTAAAGATATAATTTGTTTAGGTTCTTCTAAAGGTATTGTTTTTTCTTTCTCTTTACCTTGTCTTAATAATAATGATATTAAAATATTTGGATCATTTGCTTGTAAAGTATTAAAATTCTGATCTTGTAAATACACAGTTAAAGAATCATATACACCAGATTGGATACTAATCCATTTTTCATAAGATGGAGTATAAGTTATATTTGAACCAAAACCAACATTAGGATAAAATGTATCTAAAATATCTGAAGGCATAGCACATTGATTATTTACTATATCAGATCTTACTATTATACTATTAACAGGAGTTGCATTAGGTGTTGTATTGGATAAAATATTATATGATGTAGATTGTGTTATTGATGGATATGTACCAGATATAAATCCTAAAATACTACCTATACCATAAATACCTGTATATGATGGGATAATGATTTGAGGTGTTAGTGTTGATGTAGGATAATAATTTGCACTACCACCAGTAGAACCTGCTGTAGTAGGATTACAATTAAATCCAGTATAAGTATAACCATTAATAACTTGTGACGGTGTTGAATAATTTGTAGGTAAAGTAGTGGGAACATTACTCAAAATTAATTGATTACTATAATAAGTTGAATTAGTGATAATTTGTATATAATATTGATTTTGAGCACTAGTTGAATTATAAAAATATTGATTCTGTGATTGCATATATAATTGTAAATAGTTTGATAAATCATTTACACTATAAAACCCATTTGGAAAAACACAGGTATAAGTATTTGATGAACTACCATTAGGGAAATTATATTGTATTGTTGCATTTTTATAATAAGCATTATTAATATTAAACCAACTATATGGGATTACAATTTGTGATACACATACTTCAGAATCTTCATTAATATTAAAACTACCATTTATAAATCTATATCTAAAAGTGGAGTTACTACTTCCAATAACATTACTAGAATTTAATACTAAATTATAAGGCATCTATATATATTATAAAGATTTTATTTTTATTTTTTTTTTTCAGGAAAATGTATTAGAAGTGATATTAAAACATTTGAATCTTGTGCAATCAATGGATTCAAATTTTGGTCATATAATGATACTACCACACTTGAAAATTTACCACTTTTTATTTTAACAGAATTATCAGAAATTGGTAGATAATTAATATTACTTCCAAATGTAGAAGTAATAGGAAAATTATCTAAAATATCTGAAGGCATAGTAATATTATTCTCTACTAAATTACATCTAATAACAACAGCATTTACATTTGAACCTAGTGCAGGGAATGGTGGACTAGCACCATTAATTGTATAACTTAATGCACCAGTTGAAATTTGATAATAATTATATGTTTTTAATGAATTACCATAAATGATAATAGGATAAGCATTTAATAAACTAGGTGCTAAAGGTATAGAGGAATTATAAGATGATGATGGTGCTATATCATTAAGATAAACAGGATTAGGTGGATAGTTTCCATCAGTAAATCCAATTATATTACCTAATCCATAAGTAGATGATGTTATAGAATTTCCACTTTGTTGAGGAATTGTTAATGTAGATGTTTGAGGTATTATCGGATATTGTGATGAATTATTTGTAGCATACGCCCATAACCAATTTGTACCATACGCTGTAACAACATTACTAGAACTATTTTGTATATATTGAAATTGAATACCATTTGTATAATTTACAGTATCTAAAACAAATTGTATAGGATAAAGTATACTAGGATTAGAATAACCAACTGCATTAGGATTAGTTAAATTATAATAATATAGAGAGTTTGCTTGTAATGATGCAGATAGTGCATTATTTAAATCATTTATAGTATAAAATCCATCATTTAATGTAACAGTAACATTTTTAGTAACATTACCATAAAAAGTAGTTGTTGTAAGATAATTAAATTTACTAACATTATAAGTTCCTACTCCACCTGTTCCAGTTCCTAAACTAGTTACACTAAAATTATTAGTTATTGATGTAAAACTATCAGAGTATCCAGTATTAATACTTATAGTTCCTTGTGCGGGTTGACTTCCTATTGTTGTTTGACTTACACTTGTCACATTAATAACTTTACTAGTTCCTGTAAAAGATGCTGATACATTTGTTGCAGAATTATTAACATTATATGTTCCTGTTCCACCTGTTCCAGTTCCAAAAGATGTAACACTATATGCAGTAGAATTTAAAGTTAAAACTGAACCTACTTGTATTGATCCTTGTGTAATTGCTGTTACTGTAAAAACAGAACCAGTTGCGGAACCTGTTCCCGCTGAACCTTGTGTAGCACTAAAAGAAAATGTATAAACAGGTACTGAATAACTAAATGTATTGTTTCCTAAAGCAGAACTAATATTATACCAACTATATGGTAAAGTAACTTGTGAAATACTCATTACTGCACCTTCTGGAACTGTTAAACCACCATTGATAAAGTTATATTTATACTGATTATTATTTGTTCCTATAACATTTGAACTATTTAAAAGTAAATTATATGACATTATATATATTATAATAAGATAATATATTTTCATAATAATTTTATTATTTAAATTTGATACCAGTTATAAGTAGTTCCTGTTGTTAATAGACATACTAATTTAATATATAATCCTGCTGTTGTAGTAGTTGAAGCAGTTAATAATGCTGTAGTTAATGTTGTTCCTGTATTTGGATAAAATGATGGTGATGCTGTAATAGCAACTGCAGATGTATTAACTCTTCTAAAAACTAATGAAACACCTAATAATGATGCTGATGGTGTTGGTAAAGTTATAGTTATTCCGACTGTTGATGCTATTGGATAAACCTCAGAATATGGTGCAGATATAGATGATGTTGAAGTTATAGAAGATGAAGCACTATGAATATATTGATTATTTGTTGTTGTAGTTCCTGAAACTGATAAACTACCTGCTATTTTAGTAGTTTCAGATGATGTTCCTATAATAATTTGATTATTACCTGTTATATTTGAACCTGCATTATATCCTATAACAGTACAATAATTATATGTATTAGATATAGTAGGTACATTTGTATTAGCACCTAAAAATGTATTATATGATGATGCATTACAACAACTTAATCCTGCAGAGTCACCAATTGCTGTATTAGATACACCTGATAAACCATAAAAAGGACTTATAACTCCACCGCTTCCGTGCAATGCATTATATCCAACTGCTACATTATTTGTAGTATTAGTATTGTATATAACACATTGTAATGCACCAAATCCAACAGCAATATTATTACTAAAATTTGAAGGATTACCAAGATTATTTGAATAAGAACAATTTCCACCACCTAATAATAAATTATATGAACCAACTCCCACATTAGCACCATTTCCTGTACCCATACAAAAATTATTTGATCCACTTGTAAAAGTTTGTAATGCAGAATTACCGAAAGCAAAATTTACTGATCCACTAACTAATGAATTTAATGCATAAAATCCCATTCCAATATTTCCATCACCAGTTTGTAATGATTGTAGACAGTTATTTCCAATTCCAACATTGAATCTAATATTTTGTGCTGATTGACATATCCCTTGTCCTATAAAAACATTATTTTGAACTGTCATATTTGGAAGATTTATACCACAAATATCTTGTCCTATAAATGTATTTTGATATGAGTTTGTATATGCATAAGTAGATCCATAAGGGGATGTAGATAATGATGTTGTAGTTGAGTCATATTTAGTTACAAAATTATTTCTATTAGTCCAATTATTATATGCTGTTAAACTACCAAATATAGAATTTATATTAACACCATTTAAAGATATTGATGATGTAGAATTTAATGTATCAGTTGTTATTCCATTTGTATTAGTAATTCCATTAGTTGTTAAAGCTGAACTAACATTTAATGTATCAGTTATTATTCCATTTGTATTGGTAATTCCTTTAGTGGTTGAAGTGGAACTAACATTTAATGTATCTGTATTTGTACCATTAGTAACATTTAAAACATTATTACAATTTACAGGATTTGAGAAAGAAGTTGATGTAGCAATAGATGATGCTGTATTAACTCTACTTAAATAATTTGCAGTTGCATAACCTAATGTAATACCTGAAGATGATGCATAAAAGGTTGGATTATAATATATACCATTAAAATATACTGATGGTGCATTTTGATTAGACATTATATATATAAATAAGAATAGAAAATAAAAATATATCACTATTATATATATAATGTCATTTAAGGATAATATTAAAGATTGGTATAAAATCGCTGGTAAAAGCGGTGTAGGTATTACTAGAAAAGTTGATAAAAATTTTAATAAACATTTAATAAAACCTTGTCAGATGATTAGTATCATAGGTCAGACAGGTAGTGGAAAATCACAAGCAATTTTAGAGTTCCTCAGTAGGAAGAATGACGCCTTTTATAGAATAATATTATTTAGTGGATCAACAACAGATGAACCATTATATAAACTTTTAGAGAAACATATAGATGGTGTTGAAATGATTGATAATGCTGATGAATTACCTGAATTAACAGATGTAATTGATGAAGAAGATAAGAAACAAGAGAAACTTATAATTTTTGATGATATGATTAATCTTCCAAAAAAACAATTAGTAAAAATTCAAAAATGGGTTAACAGTTCAAGGAAAGGAGGATTTTCGTGTATATGTGTCGCCCAGAACTACACAGATTTACCAATACAGATAAGAAGAAATACTATGATTTTTATTATATTTAGATTAAATGATATGAATACTATTAATCAAATTCTAAAAAATCATAATAACAATGGAGATGATAAAGAACTAGTAAAAGAAGCATATTTTGAAGCAACATCTAAACCACATAATTTTTTCTTATTGGATACAACTAGTAATGATGATAAGAGGTATAGACATAATTTTACAGATTTAATAAGAATTAAATAATTTCTTGTTATTATATATATATAATGCCTTATGAAATTGTAAAGTTACCAAAAAGTAATAAATATATGGTTTATAATAAAATAACTAAAAAAGTATACTCTTATCATACATCAAGAGATAATGCTATAAAACAAGTAAATATGTTACATTTAATTAAAGGAGATGGTATATTTTCTACTGCTTGGGATAAAATAAATGATGTAAGTAAAAAATTAATACACGGGAGAAATTCTTTACCGCCTAGAGTAGAAAATATTTTAAAAAATTATGGAGATGCCGTTATTTCAGGAATTAAAATAGGTAGAACACCTGTACCTAGTTTGATAACAGGTATTTTAAAAATAGTATCATCTACACCTTATGATAAACTTTTCCATTTATTTATTATTTTTACAACAAATAAAGGGGATATTTTATTAGAAAAAAATGAAGTTATTAATATGTTAGTAAATCCACATATTAACGCTGAGTATTTAAATATTTCTAATTTTCCTAATAATATTACTATCAATTCAGTAATAACAAATACAGAGCAAAAAATGGGTAAAGATAAATTTATACATTATAGTGCTTATGATAACAATTGTCAGAATTTTATTGTTAATGTATTGAAAGCAAATAATATTGGTAATGAATCAGATATTAACTTTGTAAAACAAAATACAGAGAGTATATTTCAATCACATCCTAACTTAAGAAAATTTTCAAATACTTTAACAGATATTGCTGGTAGAATTAATGTATTAAAAGAAGGTGGTGAATTAAAAAAAGAAATTAATAATGGTTTAAATAACAAAGAAATTGAAAGGATTTTGAATAAACATAATTATAAAATAAATGGTGTTTTTTCAAAAGATGAATTACCAGAAGAATTAGATAATGGTTGGTATGTTATAAATATGCAATCAACCAATGAAGGAGATAGACAGGGTACACATTGGGTTTGTTTTAAAAATATTGATGATGGTAATATTATTGAATATTTTGATGCTTTTGGTTTTTATCCACCAATTGAAATAATGGAAAAAGCAAAAGGAAATCTATTTTATTCAAATAAACAAATACAGGATTATGATGCTACAACGTGTGGATGGTTTTGTATTGGTGCAATTGTTTCAGATACAGGATATGGAAGTCCATTAAGTCATTTTAATAAATACATTAATATGTTTTCAAAAACTACAATAGTTAATGATAAAATTTTATCTGATTTTTTAACTAGAAAACATATTCAATAATTAAAAAGGTAAGAAATTACCAGCAAGACCACCTAACAATGATCCTAGTGGTCCTTTTCCTTTTCTACCTCTTCTTTTACCAACACCACTACCTGCCCTTTTTCGTAGATAATCAGCACCAACATCAATAGCAATTGGCGCCACTGCTTTAAAAGCATCATCTAAAAATCCATCACCATGTCCATAATGCATTTTATGAGCGTGATGAGCGTGATGTGCGTGATGTGGATGTCCATATCCAGCAGGATTTAATGCTTGTCCATAATGCATACCTTTACCACGTCTGCCTCTAGGTCTTCCTCTACCCATACCAGATACTTTTTTATTAGCATATTGTGCCATTTCATTAATTATTTCGGGTGCAACTGCTTGAATTGCTTTTTTAGCATAAGGAGAAACAGTTTTGAAAGCACTAGAAGCAATTGGAGCAATAGTATTATAAGCATCTGAAGCAATACCGTGTCCCCTTAAGTGTTGATGATGTTGAATTTGATAAGGATCAAATTGTACAGTTACACCACATCCTTTTTGATGTGCCTTCATAATTTTCTTATGTTGTTCTGCACTAGCGTGAATAGTGTGACCGTGACCGTGTTTTACTCTGATTCTATGACCATTAAGCAACTTTGAAAGTTGGTTGTGTGAAAGTTTGTGAATATTAATCTGATGATACATTCTATATTATATGAAAAGAAAAAAATTAAAATAATAATTATTTAAATCATAATTATTATTTCTAAATACATATTTTTATTTCTAAACCTTTATTTAAATTGTTCTAAATAATGTTTTATATCTTTTTGAGATAATACACCAAAATCTTTTAATGAATGAACTATTTGATATAATTCTTGATGCAATAAAGGACTATTATTACCTATTTCTATTTCACCTTCTACTAATTTCATTCTCTTTTTTAAATCATTAATAGTTTTATCTTGAGTATGTGGAACAGTTTTATTTAATCCTGCTAAATAAATTAATCTATCATATAATTGTTTCTCTGTAATTGATAAAGAATTAATATCAGAAACTGTTGGGTGAATACCTTCTATCATTGAAAGAATAATTTTAACAAATTTATCAGATACTTTAGTATTTTTCAATCCTGCAATACTTATTTTATTGTGATGTTTCACAGAGAGAATATTTTTATAATACAATTTATGTAAAAGTATTAATAATTTACCAAATTGAACTGTTTCGGGTAATTTTTCTGATTTTATACCAAATCCTATCTTTTCTGGAGATTCATCAATATCTACTATTCGTCTTGCTATACTTTCCAATAATTGTTGATTTGTTTTAAGTTTACCAGTTGATGAAGTAGTTGTAACATCTTTAAAATATTCATAATATGGACTTTCAGAATTTCGTTTTATGTCATCTAATTTTTGTCTTAATTTTCTAGGATTTCTATAATATTTTTTTGCTATTTCGGTCATAGTTAATTCCACTTTAGCATTTCTACTTAAAGGCGTTGCTTGTATAGGTGTTTCCTTATATGAGATACCAAATTCTTCATCTTCTTCTTCGTCTTTTAAATGTTCATCTTTATTAAATAAAAAACTTTTCATAAATTCAATAATATCACTTGATGTAACAGAAGGATTATTTAAACCATAAATTTTAGTTAATCTTGATTTAATGAGAGGAAATATTTTTAAAATACTTAATTTACTATCTACATCAAAACTATTAGAAATTTGTTCTATTTTAGTAGGATCTCTTATAATTTCTTTAAGTTTATCTTTGAATCTTTGTAAAGTAAGCATTTGAGCATTAAATAATTTATCTTCTGGTTCTGCTAGTTCTGCATTTTTTCGTAATCTATCATAATATTCTGTTTCTGTTTCATTTGGTAATTGTTCTGTATTAAATGCACCTTTATTTAAAATTTTCAATTCTTCAGAATATACTTTTAGTTTCCCTTTATTTTTTTGTGATGTTATCATTTTTCTTGCTTCATTTTCTTTATTAATTTCTTCATACTGATTCTTATACTGATTAATTTCTGGTATTAGATTTTCTAAATCTTCTAACTCTCTTTTTAAATCTATAAACTCTTGATTTAAATCATTAAGTATTGCTTTTCCCTGTCGTTTTTTTATTTTACCTTCATTAATTTCTTTTTTAACACTTTCAATATTATTATTATTATTTATTAATGCATTTTTAACTTCTTCTACTCTTTTTGTAACTAATTGCTCATCTCTTAATACTACATCAATATTTACATTATTTTCAATTAAATCAGGTTCTTCTAGTTCTGGTTTATTTTCTGGTATTTGATATTTAGAGTATCTTTTTTCACCATATTCATCAGTATATTCAAACTGAGATGGAAATTGTGCATTATATTCTCTTAATAAATCTTGATCTACTTGTTTAAATGGTAAAACTTTATTTTCTCTTTTGAATGCTAATCGTCCTATTCTATCATTTTGTAATAGTAAATCGCTTTCTAACTTTGATTGTGCTGAAATTCTCTCTTGTAAAGACATTATATAATATACTTTAGATATTATTTTTTATAAAAAATTGCTAAATATTATTATAACTTGATTTATCGCTGTTTTTATCTATATCAGAAGATGATGATTTAGAAATATTTTCTATATCTTTAAGAGTTTTAGGAAGAGGTGCTAATTTATCTTCAATTTTCTTTTTTACTATACAAGATGAACCTATTAATTTAACATATCTAGAATAGCAATCGTCTAAAAATACACGCCCATCAATCTGTCTATTAGAAATATTTAGAGAAAGCATTTTATAAATATCAGTTGCTAAAACATAAAAATCTTTACTACTATTTAGTTCTACTTCCATCATTGCATTAATTCCAAAATATAACTCTATAGATCCAATTACACCACAACTTAAAGATAGCAAACAATTACTTAAGGAAATATAAGATTGATTTATAAATGAAGAACCACCAATAGCAATAATTGAATTTATCGCAGATATTATTATAACTGGCAATCTAAAATACTTTAAATTATTTTTTAATATAAGATATCTTTTTTTATGTTCTTTAGATAAAAGTATAGAATTTAATCTAATATTTTCTAGAATTATTTCTATATCATTAGAAAAATTTTCAGTCATTATAAAATATATTAGGATTTTTTTTTCTAACCTAATAATATATAAAGATGAGTGATAACTATGAGTTCTCTAAATCCACAATACCTCAAGGGGTTGAAATGGAAACCCCTTATGTTCAAAAACAATGGAATTACATCAATGATATCAATGGAAATTCGTATACTAATAATTCTCTGTCTCTTGTTCAATTTGATTTATCTAGTATCTATAATTCTTCAATGCTTGTAGATCCATCACAAATATATGTAACTATTCCACTTTGTTTAGTTAGTGCATATACTTCATCAAACAGTGCTGGTACATTAGTTACTAGTGTTCCTGCTTCATATTCCCCTTGGGCAACACACGGTCTAAAATCTGGTTATTGGAATCTTTTACACGGTGCTGACTTAATAGTTAATGGTAAAACTGTGAACCAATTCCAACCTAACATCAACGCATACATAAATTTTAAAATGCTTTCAATGATGTCACAAGATAAAAATTATATTGTCTTTGTCTAATCAAAAGTTAGGCAAGTGGAAATTTTTAGAAATTTCTGCAACACCACAAAATAGCGGGAACACCCTGAAGGTATATAATACTAAACTATTAAATAAATTTAATAGTGGCAATAGTTAATCACTATTGGTATAGTAATAAGTTATATATTATAGGGCAATCCGCAGTTCGTAACCTAAATCCGTTATGCTAGGATATGGTTATACTTCAACGAGTAGATGGTGGTGGGGTTGATAAGTTTAGCAAACTTAGATGATACCTTAAGGTGTATTCTAGTCCCAACCGAGAGGTTGCTA
>JGI24890J29729_1001444_pt1 | contig 10725 bp, 14 predicted proteins | sample FreactcultureFD7_FD_29729 | JGI IMG/M metagenome (IMG submission 29729)
CGATGTTTGCAGTATTGTTTTTAGCCATCAATAGACCATCACGGTCGATCTTATTCGCAATAGTTGCTACAGCGGGTTTCAAAACTCTGTCCGAAAACATATCAAGGCTTAATGCCAAATCTTGTGTTGTGAACTGGGTCGCAACTTGGAATTGAGTTGTCAATGTTACGGGTACGCTTGTCTCATTAAAATCTTCAACGGACAAAGCCGGACCTGTCGCACCTACGAAGCGTCCAGGACGTCTTACNTTAACGGTCGCACCGATTTTACCGCCGACTACCGCAAACTGATCATCATAATTACGATCTACTTCAGAAGTAAATGTAAGTTCGTTCTCTAAAACCATCAACGCTTCGTTGGTGATTTTGCTAATGGTTAATAAATTATTTGCCATGATACAAATTCCTTTAAGGAGTAAATTAAATTTTTACCTTAACGAATCTTTCCTGTCTTACGGCCAGCTTTCCAAGCTTGATAGTCGATTTGTTCGCCATCTGTATATACGCTTTGACTGCCAGTCCCACGAATAGGATTAATCGGTTTCGGTGCATTTGACTTCACCGCAACAGGCTTACTTTTAGCTGGTTCTTCATCTTTCGATTCAAACTTCGCTTCTAACTTCCCAATCAGCTTTAACGCACTAGAAGTAGATAGTCCAGCAATCTTGGCGCCCAATTCATCGTCTGAAGCAAGTTCATACAATATTCTTGGACCAACATCACTTTCTAAAATCGCATCACGTACTTCATTGCTTACTGCAACTGTTGATGATGCAACCATATCTTCGTAATCAGGTAATTCAGCTTTAACTGCATCAAGCTTTTGTTGCCAGGTTGTTAATACTTCCTGTTGTTTAGCTTGCTCTTGTTGTTGCCTTACTTCCCTATCACGTCTTGCTACTGCTTCATTTGCTGACCATTCGGCTAATGCTTCAGCGTATTTAAACGCATCTGCGTAATCGTCTGGTTGTGGCTTTGTATTGGCAATCTGCGTATTTTGTGGTGCTTTTTGCCCTTCTAAAGCCGCTAAACGTGCTTCCAAACTTTCCCTAGCTTCCCGTTCACGTGCCGCATTTTCTTCGGCCGCCTTACGTGCTTTGGTTAGTTCAGAAAAACGTTTTTCTAACTTGGGGTTAGATTTTGGTTCCTCTGTTACAGTCGCATCTTCTTCCGATGGGGCTGGTTCACTCTGACTTACTTGGGCCTCTGGCTCTACTGGATTTTCATCAACAGTAGCCGCAGTTGGGCTTTCTTCGGTAGCTAAACCTAGTTTCCCAGCATAAAAATCTGCTGAATTATCGTTTGTTACTACGTTTGATGCCAAACGTTCTGCTACATTTGCTTCTGACATGGACTTCACTCCAAGAATTTGCCCGATGAACCCATCGGTAGGTTGTTTCAACTATACAACACTTTACTGCGATTGTGCAACATTACTTGGTTGCAAACTAGCAGTCGCTTGATTTGCAAATCCATATTGTTCTTGATTTCTTGCTGATATTTCTCTTTCAAGCTTTGCGGTATCCATGTGATGCAAGATAAGTTCCATAAGTGCATCAATTTCCATCTTGTTTTGGCTAGTAACTGACCGGGTATTTTGGTCATTAACTTTAACTTGGGCATTGAGCATGGCACGTCTATCTTCATGGCCTTGTTTAACTTCTTCCACGTCTTGGCGTTGCTTGATATACATTTGCAATTGCTGATTTTGTTGTCCCATTTGTTGCAGTGCATCTTGCATTTGCTTGATTTGCATTTGAACTTGGGGTGGAATCTTGGACTGGTCATCAATTTGGGCTAATGGATTAATAGAAGCCAAACGATCTGCAATGATTTCGGCTCCTGGGAAGTCCATATTTCTAAATACCAAATCACCAATCTGACCAAATAGGTTTGGATTAGCAGTTAAGGCAGTCATCATGGATTCAACGGCTTCTTGGCGTTTAGTGCTATATCCAGGGCCAGTTTCCATCACAATGTCGTATTCGCCAACGGTTACATCGTTTAGAACCTTATCTATGCCGTTTTCGTCTTTACCTTGCTGGTTAATAGTGACAATCTTTGGCTTGCCGTCATCACCAATAATGCGCATTACGCGTTCTTTATCGTAAATCTTGGGGATTAAATCAAGAATAATACGGCCAGTATGGGCAATAGAACGGGTCAAATTGTCGTAATAATGGTAATTAGTCATGTCAACTTGCATCTGTTGACCTTGTAATGCTTTACCGGATATTGGNCCTTGTGGCAGTTGTGATGGGTCAAAAATACCCACTACGGCCATTANATCAGCATTAATTCCAGCGGCCGCGGCCATAATTCCGGCTGGCGGTTGTTCCGGTGCCTGGCGAATTGGGGGTGGTGCTGGTACGCCATCGGTATCTGTTTGTTTGTAACGCAGATAAGCCATTGCTTTGGTGTTAGCTTGCGCCCATTCATTCTCATGGCCTTCATCTTGTCCTTCAGCCATAATCCATTTGGCTTTAGGTGCCAAGGCCACGGATTCGGTAATGGATGTAACCCAAAAGTTATACATTCTTTGTGGGTCTTTGGCCATACGAACCAAGCCAAACTTCTTACGTTTGCCTTCAATAACCAATTGNTGACCATAAGTNGGAATAACAGGAATGTATTTNCCTACCCATTTACCTTCTTCAAGGATTTGCATACCAGTTAGTTTGCACCAATGGATTTCTTTGCGCCAAGAACCACGGCGGCTTACTTCATAAACGCCGGCAGATTCTAAAACCTTTTGACTTGGCATTTCATCTTCATANACGTGTGTGCCATCGGACAATAGGATTAGGTCAGCATTAACAATCTTGGTATAAAAGTATTCTGCAAGGCGAATATCTTCTTTCATTACCCATTCAGCATCACTATCACCAGTACCACGCATACTAAAACCTGAACCATCTTCAGCGCCAGGATACATGGCTCTAAAGTTTTCTTTAGGAATTACCGTTGTGATTAATACTTTTTCGGCATCTGAACCATCAGGTAGCACCGAATTAGGGTCAAAATATACGGTAAATGGGTTATCAATCGTATCAATGCAGATTTCTTGGTCGAATGACTTTTCATCAACATAACGTGTATTTACACGCCAATATCCCCATCCCATACGTACCGCTGATTCGTAAGCGGTGTCATAAGCATGGTCAGCATTGGATTTGTTTTCAATATGACGGCACATTCCAGTAACAATATCGGCTAATTGTTCGTCAGTTTGGTTGTTCATCCCGTGGGCTTTCATCCTTGGGCGTTGCTGACGTTGCTGGTTNCATAGTTGACGGATATACGCATCAACCTTATTAATGGTTAANCATGGGCGCGATTCCACGCTACGACTATTTTGAATTTCTACTGGCCATTGGTCACCGCCGGCAAACTTTAGGTCATCTAATGCTTCTGAACGGTTATTGGTATCGGCATCTGCCGCAAAACGTAAGAATTGCTTTGCATCGTCAATTCTAGGGTCGTAATCATCAAATTGCGATTCAGCCATATCTATCCCATCCAGCTAGATTGAACGTGTGGAACGGTCTTTTTAACCGGTTTCCTTGGTTCGTTAATCATAAGTCCTATGTACCTGAAGGCATCGGCCCCGTTTGAGTAATGGTCGTGTAACGGCTTTTGACTAAATTGCTTCGTTTCGGGGTCAACTTCATACCGGTAATGTCTTAAACATTGTAAGCCTTCTTCCGTATTTTGCCTATCAAAATAGCATTTAGGGAAGATTGTTCTTGCCGCGTTAATTGAATCTACAACTGGCACCCTATCTAATACTTTTGTCTTATGTCCTGTTTGGCGAACGATTTGTTCAATTGTCATTCCAGTTTGATAAGAATGGGCTTTAGCATCGTGCGGCAACCATATAGTGTCAATCATATAGCCGTAGGATTGAATCTTGGCCAACCAATAACTAATGGTTTGCTGATTATCTTCTTCGTAACGTATCAGCCTGGTTTCAGTTGGGAACAGTTGCACATACCAAATTGCCGTGTGGTCATTGAACCCAAGGTCAAACACAATATGAACGCCCTTCATAGCATCGTATGGGACATTGCATATACGGCCTTGTAATTCAGCCATAGTAACTTCTTTAGCAAAGATGGCACCATTAATCGTTTGACGTGGAATACCTTCCCAAACGTTGTTATATGCTTCTATGTCACGTGCTTGAAGCTGTCTGCGTTCCATATCCAATACTTCAGGAAAGTATGGGTTGTCATTCCAATTTAGCTTGGTAACTATGGCATTTTCAGGTGGATTTAATACAAAACGCTTATAAGTCTCATCTGTTGGTAATTCAGGGTTAAAGCTTATCCATATTTCACTATTTTCTTTACGGATTGTAGGAATAAGAATGTCCCAGGAATGGGCCGTAACGTTATTTGCTTCTTCGACCCAGCATATATCAATACCTTCGATAGACTTTAGGCCATTGATATTGTTTTTAATGCCGGCAAAGATAAATTCCGTGCCATTAATGCCGCGAATAGTGTTTTGAGTAATCTCATAATGGGCTTCTAATCCCATAGCGTAGATTTGGTCACTTAATAGCTTGTGAACAGAATCCTTAATGCTAGTTTGGAATTCACGGGCGCATAGAACCCGAATAGGGGATTTAATACCCTTAATCAATAGGGCGCGAGATATTCCCCATGATTTTGACCCACCACGTCCACCATACAAAATTCTGTATCGAATTTGCTTTGGTTCAAATAAACACTTTAATTTAGCCGGAAACCGTTCCCTGGCGATNGCATCTTTAATCTGTTGTGACGTTTCCATCAGGGTCCACAAAAGTTATCTGAACGCCAGTTTTTAGTTCTGNACCATTTGGACCGGTGACTTCTTGCGTTGCAATAGCTTTTCCATCAACACGGTCCATTACTTCCTTTACTGCCCAGGCTTCACCAGCTTCAGCAAGTGAAATAAGCTTACCAACTATGTTAGCTAACTTCCTTGGGTCTTGAAGCAAATCCATGCGAATACGTTCATAAAAGAGTTTGCCTTTCTTGGCGTTTTGATTGCCAATTTGACCCCCTCTTGAATTATTCGTTTCGATTTCCATATCCATGATTTGTAAAGCTTTCTTTAGTTACGCTTGTGGTGTTTCTGTTGGTGTTTCTACTGGAGTATCTGCTACTTTTTCAATGCTTTGTGCAAGATGGCTATCCACCATTGCTTTAGCGCCAAAATGCAGTTTGTTATGGATTTCTAAAGCTAATTCAATTGGTAGTTTACGTAATCCTTGAAGAATGATTTCCATCTCTTGTACAGAATGGTCAAAGGATAGTTTTAAGTCGTTTAAGTTCATTTTTTCTTACCTTTCTTTTGTGCTTCACGTTTCTCGCTATATGCGATTGCTACTGCTTGTTTTACTGGTTTACCGGCCTTGACCTCTGTGGCCACGTTTTTCTTAAATGCGGCTGGTTTTACTGATTTAATTAATGGCATGGTTTTTTCCTTTTGGGTGGTTGCTTTTTTTAAAGTTGGGCGTTTTTTTATGTTTTCTTGAAATAATTTTTCACGATTTGTTATCCACAATGCAATTTCTTTTTGGCGTTTATTATATAAATAACAAGCCCATCCTGTAATTGCACCAGCAAAAGCGATAAATACTAATGCCATTGTTGATTGATCTGTCATATTGGCTCCGTTACAAAACATACATCTTGCCATGACATTATCAAATAACGTTCATCGTTAGTAAAGTATTCTTGAAATTTTAGGTATTCGTCTTGGGAATTTTTGCTCATAGTGCCAAATCTGACGTATTGACCTACTTCTATTGGCATGGCTTCTCTGCGGCCATTGACCTTTTTACCTGGTCCTACGGCTACTACGGTTCCCATATTGTCTGCTTCTTTGTTATCAACAATGATTACAGAACTTAAAGTGCGTTTATCCGGGCGAACAACGATTTTGTCACCCATTGGTTTTAATATAAAATCTACATCAGCCATATCAACTCCTTAATAGTTGGTTGGTTAGAAAGGCCCTAGTTTACCTTCACGTGCTAGGGCTTTTCGCTTTAATCTGCGTAATAATTTGAATCTGTTGGTGCTTGACTACCTGAACCAGCGGTAAATGAAATGTCTTGGCCGCTTTGCATTGGCTTATCACTCCACGGGGTTGATTTGGTCTTTTGGACTTGATTTGCCCGTTTTGCATCTTTTAAATATGCGCTGGTTTTTAATAAATCCCCCAAACTACTTTGATTAGCTGGGGGGTTTAGATTGGCAGTAAATTGAGCCATAATTACATATCGTCTTGGTCGTGACCTGAACGTTTATGGTCATAGCAAACGGATTCACCAGTATTACCGTGGTTAAATTCGCCTAAACGACCATCGTGTTTGCCCATGTGCATTTCACGGCCGCCCATACCATCTTTCATACCCATAGCTACACCACGAACCAATTTACCATGACGTTCGCCAGTTGTATCGCTTGATGTTGCACCTTTAGGAATCTTTTCGCCAGTTGCGCCAGGCATGAATTTGGTGGAATTTACACCCTTTTCAGAACCCTTTTTTTCGCCTGTACGNTCGCTTGATTTAACACCTTTTGGAAAACGTTCGCCGCTTTCGCCTTTTAATCCATAACCCATAATGTTTCCTTTTTGCAAAAAGAACTAGAAAAGCCTAGTTTCTATATTTTCGTCTATTTTACTATTTTGTCAATTATTTTTTGGTTTTATCTTGATCTTCCGGCATTAGGGCTGGGGCCGCTAAACCTATACTGCTAAATAATGGCTGGCCTTTAGATTTAATGTCTTTTTTGGCCGCATCAGTCAATTCTACAAAATGCACCTGGTCTTTTGCTTCAACTGGATATATTTCTTTTGATATTTTTTCATACAAATTGCTACGTTCATTAATACCCATTTGATAAAACTTTTTAGTGTCAAGCCCAAATTGCTCTAAACCTTTAGCTAATTCTTCATCACTTAAATCTTGCCGCCATTCATTTAAACCCAAATTGGCTTTTTTTGTGCCCATACCGTACTTTTTGCCATATTTATTAACAAAATCCGGCAATATTTTGTCGTAAAAACCTTTCATGCCTTCGCCGCCAATGGTAAGGTCTTTGCCTTGGATTACGCCAAGTTCACCGCCAGGATGATCTTCTATTTGTTTTGCTAAACCTTTACCAAGCACTTCTTCTATTGTTTTGCCTTTTCCTGGCCCATCAATAAATTTTCCATTTTCAACGGTGCCTTCAAACGAATTACGGCCATTTTTAACGCCTTGAATAGTAATAGTGCCTGGTGGGTAACCTTTACTAAATTCAATTTTATCTACGGCTTGACGTAATTGGTTTTCATAACGTTCTACTTGTTGACGTCCAGTAGTAAATGCTATGGCATCATAGTCACCCTTAACTGCTTCATTAAGAATCTGCTTCATCATCAATTCATGCCAGTTTTTCTTAAATGGGGCATTAGGTACACCATGTATGTTTTTAGCTTCTTCTTTATCAAGTGTTTGTTTTAATTCTTGATAATTTTTACCAATTTCTTTTTGACGTGCCAATAAAGGTGCTTTTTCTGCATCTGTTTTAGCATTAAAAATTTGCAATGTTAAATCTTGAAATTCTTTTGATTCATCGTTGATTTGTTTTTTTATGCTTGCAATTTCGGCAGAATTATCACCTTCTTTGTAACCATGTTTGCGCCCAGCCTGGTGCCAATCTGATTGAATTTCTTCTACAAACAAAGTTTTTTTGCCATTGATAGTACGGTCATTTAATCTTGTATGAGCAAGAATGTTGGGTTCATCATAATGACTTGATTCAAAATCTTTTTGTTCATTTCTCCATGCACGAATGGCATCTTCCCGTGTAAAACCTATATTAGATGGTGAATTAGGCGCATCTTGTGCGGTCCAAGCACCATTAGAAAGTTGTTTAACAATNGNTGGGGTTGGTTGATGAGTAGTTANAANTTCACGATAATTAGTGTATTTACCAGGCAATGTGTAATCTTCGTATTTAGCACCATCGCCTTCATAATTGATATTGCCTTCATCTAAATGATGTTGACGTAATGATGATTCGGCATCATTAATATCATAAATACCATTTCTACCGCCAATATCTAAAAAACGGCCNTGTGGGTCTTTNANTGAATAACCCATNTCATCATTGCCATATACGTCATATCCATGTTCATCGTAATAATGGCGAATAGGGTTTTCGTAATACATTTCCCTNGCTTGGGTATCGGCTAATTCTTTAATGTTTTCTTCAACGTGTTGATTTAACCGTGCGGCTACGTCAGGTTCATTTTCATGGCCTTCATATAATTCCGGAAATCTTTCAACTAATGCTTCTTTTTCTTGATGGTAAATATCAGCATCATTTTCTAATTCATAACGTAAATCTTCTGCGGTTGAATCAATATAATCTTGGTCGTGATATACATCGCCGCCTTGTAATTGATAATCTTCGGCAGTTTCACCAGTAGGTTCACTCAATACCTTGTTTTCAAGCTTTACTTTGTTTTGATTAATGTGGTCAATAACTTCTTGTTTTGTAACGCTTGGATGTTCTTGTAAATAATTCTTTAGTCCCGTTACTTCTAATTCTTCTGTTTTTANGCCTNGGGTCTTTTCCAATTGTTTTAGGAATTGCTCACCGGTGCCTTTAGGTTGACCAATGTTATTAACGGCATTTTCTAATGACGAATGAAATCCTAATTCATCAATTTTATTAATAGTTTTAGCTTCTTTTGATACGTCTTTAATAGATAAACCTACGGGTAAACCCTTGGTTAATAAAGCCGTGTCTTTTAGTACGCCACCAATACCAGGGCTAATTGCCGCGCCCACATCTTCTAATGTTTCAGCGCCTTCATGGCTTGGCGTAATTCTTGGAATGTTATTAAGTATTTCCCTAGTGGTATTAAATGCTCTAGGTCCAAATACGTCATTCATTACATTTGGGGCATATGTTCTAGCAAAATCACTTGTATCACCTATTACGCCTGGTACGGAAGCTAATGCACCACGGCCAACGGATTCCGCTACGCCTGGAAACGCATTGCGTAATCTAGTTAAACCTTCGCCAGTTTCACGCAAATTCTTTTCATTCTGAAGGCCATTCAAAATGTTGTATAGCGATTCTTTTAGGGATGGGTTTCCCGCATTTGATTCATTGGAGTAATCGTATTCATCGTAAGCCATGACTAATTTTAAATCACTTCTATTAATACATCAACGCCGCCGCCTTTACGTATTTCTCCACGTTGAATCATTAGCACGTCAATTTGTCCATCATTGTCATAAACGCCGGCATCTTCTAAACCGTCTAAAACCGCTTTTAAACGATTATCTAGGTCGGTAACTACCTTTGAACGTGGATATAAAAATAATGTCACTTCAAGCCGTTTATTGCCAAATTTGGGTATTTCTTGGGCAACAACACATTCTGCAACTGCGGTTTTAAATTCACGCCCAGCTTTGCTCAATACAGTATGGCCACGAAAATTGCGCCAGTACGTGTTCATGCTGGGTGGGTATGGAAGTTTAATAATTGTCATTTAACAATTCTTCTGTTTTTTCGTATAAATCTTCTTCACTCCAACCCCAGTATTTTTGGAATCCACGATGTCCAAGGGAATGAACGCTGGTATTTGCAAGACGGTGGTGCCACATACACAAGGGTATAGTTTTAGCGGTTTTTCTAGGCTGGCCATGTCTGCGGATATGATGAATTTCCACGGGCGTGTCGGTGTCAGTAATTCCATTTTGTTGGCACAATATGCACCCCAATCTTGCCAATTTAGCATAATGGTCACTTTCTGCTTTTGTCATAATTATAAATATTAAGAAATAAATCGGGCCAACTGTAAATATTGTGTATTAAATCTTCATTTTGAATTTCATAAGTATCAGCTTTTAATTCAAAAGAAGTGCTATTAGTTCTTTCACGGATTGTGCCTTTTTCATAAAATTTTGCATAAAATGTAAAGGTTGCTTTAGGTAACCAGCCACATATGGTTAGTTTACTGTTACTGGTGTTAAGACTAGCAAATACATAAGCATCAACATCAAATTTAGTTTGTGATGCAATAAGATTGTTTACATATTCTAATTTTGGTGGCACGGTTCTGCCCATTGTTTTTATATCAATGGTTTTGCCAAAAAGAGTAAAGTCTATGCCGCCATCATGCCCTTCAGATGGTTGCATAAATGGTTTACCTAAAGCTAAAGCCATCATATTTTGCCCAATTACACCTACTAATTGTTGTTCTTTGGTGCCATTTGAACCGTCTGGGCGATGACCTAAATTGTTGTTTTCAACAAATTGTTCGCTAATATCAATAACAAATTGTGGTACGTCAATATTAAACGCCATAAGTTTCTGACAATTGTTTAGCTATTAATTCAAGGTCGTGGGCAACATCAGTAATATCTAATGAAATTTGATAAGCAAGGTCATATTTACCCCGTGACGTAGCTTCATGGAAGCTTTTCATTAATTTGTGCAATGCAAGATATGGTGTTGAAAAGTCGTTCATTTCTCACTTGCCTTTTTTAGTATTGCTCTAGCAAAATTCTTTAAATGCTCTTTTGTTACCCAGCCATCAACTTCTTTTAATGCAATATCAATTATTTCCTCATCTGTTAGTTGCTTTAACTGGGGTGAGCAAGTATGAATAGAATCGCCTGTAACTCTTTTACCGCAAGCAACACAAGAAGTCCAAGTGTCAT
>JGI24890J29729_1001445_pt1 | contig 10724 bp, 11 predicted proteins | sample FreactcultureFD7_FD_29729 | JGI IMG/M metagenome (IMG submission 29729)
AAGAGAGACTGCGCGAGCTTGGGGCTCTGTCAAGGTGATGCGCGTTGCGATGATTGTCCGAGCATAGGATAATGGCACAATGAATAAGCCCAAAATTTCATCGGTAGGACAAATGCGCCATGAATTGTTTGCCAAAGGTGGCAAAGTAGATGTTAGGCCAACAGTTCAAGACCCGAACTTACANCGTCGCATACCTGAGATGGAAGATGCGGCTAAAGCCTTCCATTCTGGTGAGATGAGCAAGAAAGACTATGACAAGGTAGTCAACAAAAACAAGCCTGTAAAAGCTTACGATTTTGTTCCTAAGCCTGCATCAGATGAGGATGCTAAACGGGCATTAATGGCCAACAAGCAAGAGAAGTGGCGTGGCCACGAGTCTTGGCCTGCAGGTCACAAAGTGGGACTGCGGCTTGATATCCCTGCTTACGAGCACCATGGTGTGTGGGTCAATTCAATACATGATGAGACTGCAGATAAGCGCCCAACATCATATGGGCCAGTATCATCGGTTAAGAATGCTGAGTTTGATCCAAAGCCTGAGAAGGGTATTCGTGTGGCCACTGGTGAGCAGAACAAAGCACCGTTTGCACGGATTGTTGGAGAGCTCCACCACATGCATGAGGACGAAGCGGTCAAGCATGCACAAAAGTATTTAAACCACCCTGAATGGACTCAGGTTGGATATGATCCACGCAGGCACGGGTACTTCTATGATCGCAAGACAATGAAGCCTGTAAGCCATGCGGAGCATGTTGTTCAAATAGGGCCATTGGTACTGGCAAAGAATGTCAAGCACAAGAAGGCTGATAGCTACTCGAGTGGTGGCATTACACATAAAGCAAATGGAGGATTGATGGATACTACAAACTCACTGGCCAAGATGCGCTTTGAAATGGGTCGGCATAAGAACCCTGAAGTCATGGGTAACATTGGTGTTGATGAAGCGGTGGACATTGATCCAAAGATTTTTGTGAACCCTAATCCGAACTCGCCTGGATTGCCTGATGTTGGTGGCGTCAAGACTCCTGATGGAGCGTTGCCTGTAGGTGGCGTGGACATGAACCCACAACAAGCGGGTCAGCAAATGATGCCCCAAGCCCCCCAAGCCCCACAGCAAGGTCAACCACAAGGCGCTCCACCAAGCATGGCACCTGCAGGATCGGGAGCACCACAAGGCCCAAGCAATATTCTAAGCTTGACACCACAAGGGCAAGCAATGAATGCTATGCGGCCACCACAAGGGCCAATGGCACAAAAGATGGCCAAGGGTGGACAACCTACCATAGCTCAAATGAAAAATGAGTTGCATCATTTTGCTCAAGGTGGAAGCGAAAAGGACGATGGTAGTTCGACTCGCATACATGTGCCTGCTCGTGGCCCTAATGGTGTCAAAGGCATAAAGGTGCCACGTCACATGTGGGAAGGCAAAGTCTACGGCGGTGTAGGCCCGAAGAAAGGCCAGAAGGTCGAGGGCATGAAAGACATCAACGAGGCCAGAGCTGAAGTATATGGCTCTGAGCATCGTCAGCCACTGAACATTGGACAGATCGGTAAAGCTCATCGACAAGCTCTTAATGAGCACTTTGCAAAACCACTTGAAGAACAGACTGCGGCTGAAAAAGAAGCACTTGATAGGCTAAGGAAAGCCAAACATATTGGCTCCAAAGCTAACACATTGGACGAAAGCGAAAAGCTAGATACAGTTCGCCATGAGACAGATGACGAAGGACGCACCCATGTGGGCTATGCATCCAAGGGTGTGGCAGGCCATGCCTTGTACACGTCTGGTCATGGAAAGGATGCAGAGCATCACATACTTAACACATGCCCTGGTCAAACGGAAGGGTGTGGCGGTGGCATGGATGAAAACGGTGTTGTGGACACCAGTAAAGGAACATGTTTCGCGCCTAATGCTGAGTCACAGTATGTAAACGCGGCAGTACGTCGTGCATCCCATGACAAGCCAAGCATGACCCTGCGATGACCCGTGATTGGATTCTGGCTCACACTGGCTCATTGCGTGAGGCCGCAAACCAAGCAGACAAAAAGAATCAGCGTTTGTTGTTCCGTCCTAACGTGGTGGACGAGACTGACACATCATCACGCCATGTATTGCGTCATTTGAATGAGCAACGTAAAAAGGATGACAAGCCACCAATCATTGCTAACAGCTATGGCAAGACCAATGAGTTGCATGACCCTGAGAATGGCTACCATGTGACTCATTCCAATGTCGGCCCTAAGACCAAGCATGGTAAAGAAGTGTCTGAAAACATTGGCCGTGACAAAGCTCGTGTGCGCAATACGATTTTGGCTCATGACAACAAAGGTCACTTTACGAATGAGCAAGGCAATAAAACGCCACCTAAAAATTCGTATATGGTCACCAATGTCAAGCGTGGTTCTCCTTTTGACAAAGAGATGCAAAACACCATTACGCATGCCAAATATTGGTCGNNAGGCCGTCCTCTAAATGAGTTAAATGAAATGGAGAAAGACGAAGGAGAAGAAGGCCATTACAACGCCAAAGGTCAACGCACCACTCCAGATAAGTCTCATTATGGACATGCTGTTGTAAACGGCAATCGATACGATTATCAGAAGCAACACATTTTACATCCACGCCTTGTGCAAGTGGGCACCAACAAAGATGGTACGCCCCACATGATTCCTACGGATTCACGTTTCTTGGACAACAAAGAGTTGGACAAAACTATTCCTAGAGAGAAGCAATTTAAGACTAGNAATGGTAAACGCGCAGGTTTAATTTTGATGACAACACCTACTGAGTCAACACCCAATCACTTGCATCATTCTTCATTTACTCACGATGTCAACCCAACTCACATTGAGTACGCAAAGAAAAACAATGGTGAATATGANATTGATCCACCATTGGCTCAAGAGTTTTCCAAGGGCAAAGAGTATGTGGCTCCTCAACCCATTAAAATCATGCGCAAAGCCAAAGGTGGACAAGTGATTGGTCATAAGATGGAATACAACGATGATTTCAATGCTTTCCCAGAACAAGACTTTTTGTCACAACATCATCTCGCCGCTCGACGCGCAAACAAAGTATAAGGATCAATAATGGCAGACGATATCAATATTGACGAACAAGACGACGGCTCTGCTGTTGTAGACATGCCAGAGATGGACATTGATGAACTTCCCGATGGTTCAGCTATTGTGGAGGTGGATGATGGCCCTGAATTCAATCCAGACTTTTACGATAACTTGGCTGATTCAATCAATACGAGTGATTTGTCTGAAATTGTGTTTCGTTACCGTGATTTGCTTGAGTCTGACAAAGAAGCTCGTGAACTAAGGGATAAACAATATGAAGAAGGCATTAAACGCACAGGCATGGGCAACGATGCCCCAGGCGGCGCCACCTTTATGGGCGCATCCAAAGTTGTCCACCCTGCCATGGCAGAAGGCTGTGTTGACTTTGCCGCTAGAGCAATCAAAGAGCTCTTCCCACCCGATGGCCCAGTTAAATCCAAGATTGTTGGAAAACAAGACGACATCAAANCCGCAATAGCTGATCGCAAAGTAGATTTTTTGAACTGGCAGATTACCGAGCAGATTCAAGAATTCAGGGATGAGCAAGAGCAATTGTTGACCCAATTGCCTTTGGGTGGCTCACAGTACATGAAGCTGTGGTACGACGAAGAGAAGAAGCGCCCTTGCATTGAGTTTTTGCCGATTGACCGTGTAATCTTGCCTTTTGCGGCAACCAATTTNTACACGGCTCAACGTGCGGCTGAAATTCATGAGATCACTCAATATGAGATGGATCGTCGTATTTCATCTGGCATGTACCGCGACATTAGTTATGTGCAGGCCACAGAAAATGTTGAAGAAGGCAAAGTAGCCAAGGCAAACAACAAGATTGAAGGTAAGCAATTTGAGTCCAACAAAGACGGATTGCGCAAGGTTTACCACATTTACACCTATCTTGAGTTGGAAGACGACCACGAGACTAAAGGTAAAAGCGCGCCGTATATTTTGATGATTGATGAGTTGGACAATGAATGTCTAGGCATCTACCGTAACTGGGAAGAAACTGATAAGACCATGACCAAACTGGATTGGGTTGTGGAATTTAAATTCATTCCATGGAGGGGTGCATATGCAATTGGTCTACCGCATCTTATTGGTGGCCTTTCTGCCGCTCTTACTGGTAGTCTTCGCGCTCTATTGGATAGTGCTCACATTAATAATGCGGCAACCATGCTCAAGCTCAAGGGAGCCAAGATTAGTGGGCAAAGTCAACAGATCGACGTTACTCAAGTAGTTGAGATCGAAGGCGCACCAGGCGTCCAAGACATCAGGCAAATTGCAATGCCTATGCCATTTAATCCACCCTCACCCGTTCTATTTGAGCTTTTAGGCTTCTTAGATAAGGCCACAAGCTCCGTTGTGACCACGGCGGAGGAGAAGATAGCCGACGTCAATGCGCAGGCTCCTGTGGGCACTACACAAGCTTTGATTGAGCAGGGATCACAAGTCTACTCATCAATCCATGCTAGGTTACATGCGTCACAAGCGCGTGTTCTTAAAATCCTATGCCGTCTAAATCGTTGGTATTTTGACGACATGCAAAAAGGCGACATCGTTACCGATTTGGAAGTGACGCGCGAAGACTTTGCTAAGAACACGGACGTCGAGCCAGTAAGTGATCCTCACATATTCTCAGAAACTCAGAGAATGGCTCAGAACCAAGCTGTATTGGCTTTGGCTGAAAAACATCCTGATCAATTCAAAATGAGTGCGGTGATTGCTCGTTTGCTCAAACAAATGAAAATACCGAATGTGGAGCAGATCATGAACGATGTGCCTGCACCAGAACAAAGGACATCGGCTGATGAGAATGCGGCCATGCTATTGGGTCAGACTGCATATGCATATGTTCAGCAAGACCATATTGCGCACATTCAAGACCACTTGCAATTTGGTATGAATCCGTTCTTTGGCCAATCTCCGTTTGCTGATCCTAACTACTTGAACAACTTGATTGAACACATTAAGCAACACATGACATTGTGGTATATCAACCGTTCCAATGGTTATGTGGAAGATGCAACAGGTAAGCCAGTGGACGACTATGAGGATCCAAACTACACACCAACCATCGACAAGATTTACACGACGATTGGTGCTCATGTGATGTTGGACACGCAACAAGTGTTTAGTCAGTTTATGCCTGCATTCCAACAATTGATTCAAATGTCTCAACAACGCAAGAATGCTCCTCCTGCATTGCCACCTGACGCGCAAGTTGTTAAAGACACAAGCACTGCTGAAACGCAACGCAAGACGGCCAAAGATCAAGCTGATGCACAAATTGCACAAGCCAAGTTAGCGGCCGACACTAAGAAAGTACAACTCGAAAACCAAACTAAAGTGGCTATCGAGAATGCAAAATTGACGCATCAGACAATCCAATCATTGGCTGATGCCCAATCGCAGGCACAACCTGCGCAACCCATGGCACCACAAATGCCGCAACCCCAAGGAGAACCAAATGGCAACATCTGATGCAGAACAAAAAGGGCCAGAAGTGCGTTATCACACTCGTATGGCTCAAGGCGTAAAGCTAGATGGCACAAGTCTTGAGCCCAAAGGTGGAAGCAAAACTTCTAACCATGAAAGCAAAAAGTCTGGTGGCTTATCTCACGCTAGTAAGAAGAAATGATTGAAGCATTGATCCATAGGATCAAGATACGCCAAGCAGAACTGCAGGTTTCCCTATCACATGGGATTCCGCAGAGCTTCGAAGCGTACCAGCGTATGGTTGGTGAATATGCAGGCGTTCAATACGTCTTGGATACCATTGACAATATGTTAGAAGAAGAGAAAGAGTTCGATTAACCAATGCGCTGAAAAGTGCGAATATGCACCTGAGATATGGTGTGAAGGAAAAATATGACTGAAAGNAAACCTATCCCTACCATCGAGGGTAAGGCANGAACACCCGATCCAGCAGAACTGAATTGGGCCTTTCCTGAAGTATCGCCAGGACAAGCTCCCTACGGCGGTCGAGTGATTGTTCAACTTCGTCGAATAAAGAAGAAGTCTGGAATGATCATCATTGTTGATGAAACCAAAGAAAACGAAAAGTGGAACAACATGATCGGTAAGGTCGTGGCTATTGGGCCGCTTGCGTTTAAGAATCGAGACACTATGCAACCATGGGCTGAAGGNTCTTGGGCTGAGATTGGTGACTTTGTTCGAGTTCCTAGATGGGGCGGTGATCGTTGGGAGCGCATGGATCCCAATGAAACAGACGACGGATCAAAAGAACCTGTTTTATTTATGACAATTAACGACCACGAATTGATTGCGAAAGTCACAGATGACCCGCTATCGTTCAAAGCCTATGTTTAAGGGGTAAAAAATGGCTGATAACACACAAAAAGATGACGATTTAGCAGTTATAGAGGCGCAAGACGGCTCTGCAACAGTNGATGTACCTGAATCATTACTGGCTGAAGAGCCTACTGATGAGCAAAACGGGTTTGACCGAGCAAAAGAAGGCGGTAATGTATCGGCTGACGCCGATGCAGACCATCCTGATGATGATGACGAACTAAGAGCGGCAAAAAGAAACCGTCGAAGGGCTAAAAAAGACCTAGTTCGCAAGACAAATCAAGAAAAAGATGTTCGATTACAACAATTGGCTCGTGANAACGAAGAATTCAAACGTCGTTTAGGTCAATTGGAACGAAATACCAAGGCAGAGCAGGTAGTTCGTATTGAAAAGAACATAGAAGACGCTCAAACACGTCTTGAATACGCCAAAATGAAGCTTGCAGAGGCCGCAAGCATGAATGATGGCCAAGCAATGGTTGAGGCACAAACTCTTTGGCAGAATGCCCAAAAAGAAGTTGATCATTTAGGGAATTTAAAGTTACAAGCTGACAGGGAGTTAAGTCGTCCACAGCAAAATGACGAAACAGACCCTGCAGTTCAACGCCGTGCAAATGATTGGGTACGCCGTAATACTTGGTACGATTCCAATCTACGCGACCCTGATAGTAAGGTGGCAAAAAAGATCGATGAGCTTATGGTTGCACAAGGTTGGAACCCAAAAGATCCCGATTATTGGGACGAACTTGATAGCCGTTTGCAAAAAGAATTGCCTCACCGTTACAATGACCGTAATGACGACGAAATCCGTAATGTCAGACGACCGAGGAATGTTGTGGGAAGTGCAGGAAGAGAAGCATCAGCCGCCTATGGGGGATCTAATCGCTCCCAGTTTGTACTTTCGCCTGAAAGGGTGAAAGCTATGAAGGATGCTGGCGCTTGGGATAATCCTGAACGGAAAGCTCGCATGGTTAAGCAATTTATTGCTTATGATCGTATGAACCGCAACAATTAATCTAAGGGGAAAATATTATGGAATCACGTCTCAAAAAATCTTTGAATGCTAATGGCCGCCAAGACCGCTCGAACGGGGAAGCAAGTCATTCAGCACCAGAAGACAAGTTCATTTCTGCGCAGGAACGTAAAAAAATGTGGAGCGAGGAGTGGACGCAATCAGCATTGCCAAAGTTACCCAATATGGATGGGTGGCATCCTTGCTGGCTTTCGACAACCAACAGCTACGATTCAATCGATAAGCGGATTCGCCTTGGTTACGTTCCCGTGAAAGCGGATGAGTTACCAGGCTATGAAGATTACCGTGTTAAATCAGGTGAGCATGTTGGGTATATATCTTGTAACGAGATGTTATTGTTTAAGATACCTATGGAAATTTTCCAAGAAGTTATGACACACATGCATCACGACAAACCTCGTGAAGAAGCAGAAAAAGTAATGGTTCAAATGGAAAACCTGCAGGGACAACGTGACAGTAATGGTCGTCGCTTGATGGAGATTGAAGGCGAGGGTATTGGCTCTATTGACAAGCAACCAAGCAAAATGCCCATCTTTGCGGGCTAACTTTAAAGGAGAAATTTATGTCTAGTACTAATGCTCCGTTTGGCTTGCGTCCTGCGTTCCACCCTTCTGGATTGGATCGCGCACAGGCGCTTGCTAACGGTATTACATCAGCTTACAGCACCAACATTCTGAAAGGGCAACCTGTTGCTTATTCAGCATCGGCAGGTGTTATTGTTCCCATCACAGCAAACAGCACACAAGCCACATGGTCTGGTGCATTTGCAGGTGTTGAGTGGACTGATACAACTGGTCGTCGTCGTGTGAGCAACTATTGGCCTGCCAATACTGCCTATACAACTGGATCATGTGTAGCTTATTTCTACAACGATCAAAACATCGTTTACGAAATTCAAGCTGACGGTTCAATGGCTCAGACCACAATTGGTAACGAATATTTGTTTACCAACGTGACTGCAGGTTCTACTACTACTGGTTTGTCTCAAGCAACTTTGGGTGCTTCGAGTGCTGTTGGTAATGGTAATCCTGGTCAAATGCGCGTCGTTGATTTAGGTCAAGGGGTGGACAATGCGTGGGGNGATTCCTACACAGTTGTTCGTGTTGTTAACTCTGCTTCTCAGTTCTTCGGTACTGTGAACGCAATTGCATAATAGGAGCTAAATCATGGCCGCACCAATGCGAAGTACGGATTTCCGTTCGATTGTTGAACCAATTCTTAACGAATGTTTTGACGGAGTCTATGACCAACGTGCCGACGAGTGGAGCCGAGTGTTCCGCGAAGAAGACGGTATTCCCCGTAACTACCACGAAGAGCCTGTCCTTTATGGATTTGGCGCCGCACCACAACTTCCTGATGGCACACCAGTGACCTATCAACAGGGTGGTGTATTGTTCCTTCAGCGTTACCTCTACAAAGTGTATGGCTTGGCCTTTGCACTGACTAAGGTTCTCGTTGAAGACGGCGACCACATCCGTTTGGGCCAAGTTTATGCACGTCACCTTGCACAGTCTTTGGTTGAAACCAAAGAGTTGTTGTCAGCTAACGTGTTGAACACAGCCTTCAATAGCTCTTACCCTGGCGGTGATGGCGTGTCTTTGATTAACACTGCACACCCTATCGTCAACGGTACATTCAGCAACCAATTGAACACAGCCGCCGTTTTGTCTCAAACATCTCTCGAGCAGATGTTGATTCAAATTCGTCAAGCAGTGGACAACAATGGTAAGAAGATTCGTTTGGTTCCACGTCAACTGATCGTGGCCCCAGGCAATATCTTCCAAGCTGAAGTGTTGTTGAAATCTGTTTTGCGTACAGGTAACGCAAACAACGACATCAACCCAATCAAGTCTATTGGCTTGCTTGACGAAGGTGCCGCTGTATTGTCACGTTTGACTTCATCCACTGCATGGTGGGTTCAAACCGATGCTCCCGAAGGCTTCAAGCTTTTGATGCGTCGTCGTTTGGAGAAAACCATGGAAGGTGACTTCGAGACTGACACAATGCGTTACAAGGCTACAGAGCGTTATGCGGTTGGTTTTACCGATCCACGTTGCGCTTACGGTACGCCTGGAGTGTAANAAAAGTGGGGTCGGCGTAAAAACCGACCCTTTTTTAAAACCTGAGTGGTTCATGCCACAAGGAGAAAAAAATGCCTCAATTTAGTGATGATCTGTTTNTAGGTACCGCACAAGGTTATATTGGTACCAACAACACAAATGCTGAAGCCGTTATTACTGGTTCCGTTTCTGGCACCACAATGACAGTAACAGCAATGAACTCTGGTGATTCTTTGGTACTGGGACAATATGTCAANGGTACTGGTATTACCGCAAACTCTTACATTACGGCCTTTGTGTCTGGTGCAGGTGGAACGGGTACTTACACTCTAAGTGCATCTTCATCGGCTACTGGCTCAATAACAATTTATGCGTCTGGTAATGCAGGATTAAATGATCCTTCTCCGATGGAAGTCGGCGTAGGCCCATTAGGTCGTGAATATGTTTGGGATGTAATTCCACAAACTTTGCAAGCCGCAAATATTGCCGCATCACAAACCCCTGTTGCCGCAGGTAACTTGACTTTGACTGCAGGTACTTCTGCTAAGTCTGTGACTCGTACTGATGGTACATCTGTGATCCAATTGGATGTTGCCCGTGCAGTAAAGGTAACTACAGGTACTGCTACAGGTTCTACGTTAGCAGGTGTTGCAACAACTGGTACTGCTGGTCAAATTTCCTTTACTTCCAACGCAAGCGTGTTTACTGGTCAATATGTGACTGTGTCAGGCACTGCAGGTGGTACTGGTGCAATCACTGGTTACTCTAATCCTACAACCTATATTTTGTCCGCAGTCACAGCGACAAGTGCTACATTGCTGACCACATCAAGTGGCGCAGTTGCAAGTACTGCTGGTACGATTACAGGTTTGACATTTACTTTAGGTGCCGCTCCACAAGTAGTTACCGTTTCTGGTTACGACTANTATGGTCAAGCAATGACTGAAGCAATCACATCATCATCATCAGTTTCTACTGCGGTAAATGGTAAAAAAGCATTTTATCAAATTAGTTCCATTGCAACTGCTGGTGCTACAGGTACTGCTTTGACTGTTGGTACAACCGACATTCTTGGTTTCCCTTTACGCACTTTTGATGCTGGTTATGTTGTTCGTGTTGGTTGGAACAGTACCTTGGCAAACGATGCAGGAACATTTGTTGTTGCTGATATGACAACACCTGCAACATCAACCACTGGTGATGTTCGTGGAACTTATGTGCCTTCAAGTGCTACAAACGGTATCAAGCGTTTGGTA
>JGI24890J29729_1001446_pt1 | contig 10721 bp, 10 predicted proteins | sample FreactcultureFD7_FD_29729 | JGI IMG/M metagenome (IMG submission 29729)
CCGCCCAAGGCTCGGTGCTTCCGGTGCTGGGAGGTGCGATCGTGCAGAACATGAGTGAGCAGATCAACGTGGGCGCAGGCCCAACATCACTTCGTAATTAATAATAATTCATAACTATCAACAGGAGTCTTTCATGCACATCTCACTCATCGTCGTTGCTTTGATGATCATCCTTCGGGGCAAAGTAAAGCAATGACAACACTTACCTCACCTCATGATCTACTTGCAGCAGTTCCGTTTCTTATTGGTTATCACCCAGTTAATTCACTCGTTGTTATCGCCTTAAGCGATGATGCGATCGGCATGGCGATGAGGGTTGATTTCCCAGGAGAGCCTGCTGTTCTTGCTGCGCATCTGGTTCACCAAAAAGCAGAGGCAGCGATCATCGTTGCTTATCTGCCAGAAGGCTCACCCTGTGATGATCAGACAGTTGCTATGCAAGAGGCAATAAAAGCTCGAGGAATTGATATTAAAGAGTGCATCCAAGTGGTGGGCGATAGATATCGCTCAACAATCTGCCCGGATATATCTTGCTGTCCACTTGAAGGCAGCCAAGTGCCAGAGATCTCTGATTCTCTGATCGCTGCCGAGCAGGTTGCACTAGGTAAACCACTTCCCTTTGCTGGGATTAATCAGATGCGTTTATCACTCTCTGCTGAACCTAGGGATTTAGAGCTCATACGCGCGACTACACAGATTGCAGATATTAATTACGAAGATGCTGGGGCAATACTTTTGCAGCGCGAAGGGGCCTATGCCGTAGACAGACTTGTTGCGCAGTTTATGGAGAAGGGAATCTGCCACGATAAGGAACTTATCGCCTTAGTTCTTGTTCGTTTACTTGATTTGCAGGTAAGAGATTATGCAATGGGTATTACAACAGAGCAGAACGAGAAAGCGCTCTGGGCGATGTGGCGATGGCTACTACGCATTGCACCGCGCGGCTTTGTTGCACCCGTTGCAACACTCTTTGCCACGATGACATATGAAAGAGGAGATGGCGCACTTGCCCAGAGAGCACTTGAGCGTGCCTTTGAAGATGACGGTAAATACCAAATGGCAAAGCTACTTCGCCGCACCTTTGCAGCAGGCTGGCCCGCTCATTCCTTCACACAGATGAGGAAGGAACTACACCCCAAGATATGCGCCGCGCTATTTTGGGTGACTTTTAAAGTTTGAGGAGTAGCATCAAACTATGATCGTTGGCGTCCTTAAAGAAATAAAGAATAACGAATTTCGCGTTGCCCTCACTCCATCTGGCGCACACGGCTTAGCTGCACATAACACAGTACTTGTTGAAAGCGGAGCAGGTCTAGGTTCTGCCATCACAGATGCTGATTATGTAGCAGCAGGTGCGCAGATTGTTTCTAGCGCCGATGAAGTATGGGAACGCTCAGAGATGATCATGAAGGTCAAAGAGCCTATTGCATCTGAGTATCCAAAGATGCGCAAAGGACAAATTCTTTTCACTTACCTGCATCTTGCCGCTGATAAGCCGCTCACACTGGCTCTTATGGAGCAAGGTGTAACAGCGATTGCATATGAAACAGTTGAAGTAAACAAACATCTTCCTCTTCTTGCTCCTATGTCTGAAGTTGCAGGACGTATGTCTATTCAAGTCGGCGCCGCTGCTTTGCAACGGCCAGCAGGTGGACGCGGAGTACTTCTTCCTGGAGTTCCTGGAGTGCGCCCAGGCAAGGTTGTTATTTTGGGCGGGGGAGTTGTTGGTGTTGCCGCAGCGACCATTGCTCATGGCATGCATGCTGATGTAACAATCTTGGATCTTAATCTCACCAGACTTGGAGAGATCGATCAGATCTTTGCAGGACAGGTCAAGACAATTGCTTCATCTGCCTATGAAATCGAAGCGCATCTGATGGAAGCAGACTTAGTTGTGGGAGCAGTACTTGTTCCAGGAGCAAAGGCGCCCAAGCTTGTGACAAATGCACTGGTTGCCAAGATGAAGCCAGGATCTGTTCTTGTTGATGTTGCTATCGATCAAGGCGGATGCTTTGAAGATTCACATGCAACAACACATGCTGATCCAACATTTAAGGTGCACGAGTCATTATTTTATTGTGTGGCAAATATGCCCGGGGCAGTTCCAGCAACGTCTACCTATGCACTTGCCAATGCAACGATTGGTTACGCCCTTGCTATTGCAAATAAAGGCTGGGAAAAAGCGATCGGTGAAGACCCAAGCCTTGGCTATGGCCTTAACGTTCACGATGGTCAGATTCGTTATGCGGCGGTGGCTAAAGCGCATAATTTGTAGGAGTAATCTATCTACCTATGTGTGGTCGCTTTGCAGTTACAAGTAACGCTCTTGATATCGCTTTAGAGTTTGAGGCAAGTGATAAAGAGCTCCCTCTTTTGCCTGTGGACTGGAATATCTCTCCGACTAAGCCGATCTATTTTGTTCATGGCACAGATGCAACGGGCTCCCTGCGCGTAGTAGATGACGGCGCATTGGGGCCTGATTCCAAGTTGGAGTAAGGATGCATCAAGAGCTTCTAATGCGATTAACGCCCGGGTTGAATCGATTGCAGAAAAACCAAGTTTCAAAAGCGCGCTTAGATCCCGTAGATGTTTAATACCTGCAAATGGATACTACGAATGGGCAACAGAGCTTGGGCCATATCCTCCGAAGCAGCCTTTTTATATTTCACATAAAGATTCATCTCTTCTTCCGATGGCTGGTCTTTTTGAATATTGGAAAGATCCCGAAACAGGGCAGATGATTACTTCAGCATCGATTATTACCCGTGAATCTGTAGGAAGCATTGCAACTATCCATCACAGAATGCCGGTGATGTTGCCGAAAGATCGATGGAGCATGTGGCTTAGCAGTACTTCACTTTCAGAGGCACAAGTGCCTGAGTATCTAGATCTTCTAGAGACACCAGATCCAGAAGCAGGTTTGCAGTTTCATCCTGTTGCACCTCTTGTGAATAATGCACGCAATAGTGGGCAGGAGTTATCAGCGCCCATCACGCTGGGGGAGCCAGAGACGCTCTTTTAGTTCTTTCTTAAGAGCACTTGCCTCTGTCAGAGGTTATCACTATCTTTCGAACATATGTTCGATAAACCAGCTTCAAGCCCTCAAAGCCGCGCTCAAGGGCCGCTCAAGCCTGCCCCTGCCCGCGTGCTTGCCCCTGAAGGGGAGCCGATCGAGTTTGTCTATAAGGGCGTTCACTTTCATATTCATTCTGTCTTATCTAGATGGCGCGAATCTGGAGGTTGGTGGAATCGCATGAGTGATGGAAGAAATCATCTAACAGAGGAGAACCTCTTTGATGATGGCGGTAAAGGAATGTGGAGAGTGGAAGCTGCCCCCGTTGGAACACTTGCCACTTTTGATATCGAATTTGATGAGATCACTCATGCCTGGCAGATACGCCCAACATCTCGCCCTCAATAAATCGATCAAATCATGCATAAAGATTTTACGCATCTGCGAGTAGCAAGTGGATACTCATTTAAATACGGAGCTGCCCATGTGGAGGAGCTTGTTAACAAAGCAGCTTCCTATGAGATGAGTGCGCTGGCACTGAGTGACCGAGACACTATGGCGGGTGCTATTCGCTTTGCCCAAGGGTGTGAGGCAGCCGGCATTACACCGATACTTGGAATCAATATTAGTTTTATTCAAAAGAAATACCGCATCACACTTCTTGCTCAAGGCGGGCATCTCTCATCGCTTTATCGTCTTGTAACAGCTATCAATATGAATAGCGATGAGAAGATCTTGACGCTAGATATCTTGGAGAAATTTTATGAGTATTCAAAGAACGTTCTTATTCTCCATGGCCCTGAATCTGCGCTCGCTGCCTCTATCGCAGCAAGGCGAAGTAACGAGTCACTCTCTATCTATCACTCCACCGGTGAGTACTTTGCTGATCAAGCCATAGAGTGTGTGAGCCACTACGCGCAGGGCGATGGTCCTTACTCCACATCACATGCAGGCAAGATGCTTGGTTTTGCTAGAGATAACGACCTACCTGCAATTCTTACAAATGCCGCAAGAATGCTGGGACGCAAAGATGGACCCATTGCAGATGTCTTAGATTCTGCCCGTCATCTGCGATCACTCAGCGGTGAGATCGTAGAGCGCAGCAATAGTGAGGGATATTTAAAGAGCACAGCGCAGATGAGCGCTGTCGCTGATGAAATTGCCAGGCGCGCTGGTGAGCGCAATGGAAGATTACTTCTTAAAACAACACAGGAGTGGGCGCAGAGAGCGCTCTTATCTACGCGCAATGACATTGGTTTAGGAGATATCCACTTACCTGAACCAGAAGTACTAGGAGCTGTTGATCACAGCGCTCTTGTTCAACAACTGCGCCAGCGATGTGAAGTTGGTTTATCAAGTAGATATAGCGGAGCGCCTTCTGTGGCTGCAGCAGAGCGTTTAGAAGATGAGTTATCTGTGATTGATCAGCTCGGCTTTCACTCCTATTTCTTAACGGTTGCAGATATTGCCGGCGGAGCCCGCAAAAAAGATATCCGTGTATCAGCCCGCGGAAGCGGGGCAGGTTCTCTGATCTGTTATCTCCTTGGAATATCTAATGTGGAGCCGCTCTCGCAGGGTTTATTGATGGAGCGTTTTTGTTCACCGCTGCGACATGAACTACCTGATATTGATATCGATGTTGAATCCCATAGACGACTTGAGATCTATGACGATGTCTTTAAGGAGTATGGGGATAGTGATTGGAGTAAGCCGGGTAATCAATCACGGTGCGTAACAGTTGCGATGGTTGAGACATATAGAGCGCGTCACGCTATTCGTGACGCAGGGGCTGCCTTAGGGATCTCATCTATGGAGATCGACATGATTGCTAAGTCGATGCCGCATATTAGAGCGCGCAATATTTCTAGCGCTCTTGCAAAGCTTCCAGAACTTGCTCATGTAAAGATGGATGGAGCAATGATGAAAGCACTTGTTCATCTTGCTGGCGCTCTTGATGGACTTCCTAGGCATTTATCTATGCATCCATGCGCGATCGCGCTTTCAGATATTCGTCTTCAAGATTTTGTACCCATAGAGCGCAATGCCAGTGGATATCCCATGGCGCAGTTTGATAAAGATGATGTGGAGGCCCTAGGGCTACTTAAGCTAGATATTTTGGGCGTTCGTATGCAATCGGCAATCGCCTACGCTCTAGATGAGATTGAACGTATTGAAGGAGCCCGGTTAGATATTGATCAGATTCCTCTAGATGATAAGAAGACATTTGATCTCATCAAGTCCACAAAGACCTTAGGTTTATTTCAAATTGAAAGCCCAGGCCAAAGAGAACTTGTGGGAAAGTTTGCGCCAAATACCTTCACCGATCTGATCATTGATATCTCTCTCTTTCGCCCTGGCCCTGTGAAGAGCGACATGATCACTCCTTTTATTAATACCCGCCATGGACATAGAGAAAGGCTCTTTATTCATGAAGATTTAGAAGACATTCTTGCTGAGACAGAGGGCGTTGTTGTTTTTCATGAACAAGTTATTCGCTTAATCGCAACGCTCACTGGTTGCTCCCTTGCCCAAGGAGATGAAAAACGCCGCGCACTTGGCACACCAGAGGGTCAACAAGAAGTAGTGGATTGGTTTTATCCCACCTCTCTTGCCCGCGGATATTCAGAGAAGGTAGTCAGAGAAGTCTGGGATATCTTGCGGGCATTTGCTTCCTTTGGATTTTGCAAAGCACATGCTGCAGCCTTTGCACTTCCCACATATCAATCAGCTTGGCTTAAGACACACCACAGCGCAGCATTTATCGCCGGAGTCCTTGAGCATGATCCAGGGATGTATCCCAAGAGATTGATCATTGATGAAGCCAGGCAGTGGGGGATTCATATCGCACCGATTGATATCAATCTCTCTGATGGCAGCTATCACGTGGAGAGAACATCGGTATTAACGAGGCCTGCTTATGTGGCAACAAATACACAATCAACTGGAGCTGTACTAGAACTTCCAGATGCCAGCGGTTATGCCATCCGAATGTCACTGAGAGATATTGATGGAATAAGTAACAATGAGGTAGAAACAATCTCTGCTGGTCGTCCCTATATAGATATTGCAGACTTCATCTATCGATCAGGAGCGAGTTATCCCACGACCCAGGCGCTTATTTCTATTGGCGCCTTTGATCAACTTCACGGAGTAGATAAGGGGCTACTTAACCGTAGGGATTTGCTCCTGAAACTTAAAGATATGCAAGGTTTTGTCAGTAAGAAAAAACCAAACAATGCTCAAATATCTTTAAATCTCCTCTCCTCAGATATCACTCCCAGTGGCCTGCCTGATATGAGTAAGTCAGAAATCTTGCAACAAGAATTTATCCATATGGGAATGGATATTTCAGCTCATGCGCTCAGTGAGTATGCGCAGTTTCTCAATCACATAGGAGCTATGCGCTCTTGTGATCTGATTACTAAACGCTCAGATGAGCTTGTCCTNGTTGCTGGCGTAAAAGTCTCTCTTCAAACACCGCCCATTCGTTCAGGCAAACGCGTAATGTTTTTAACCCTCGATGATGGATATGGATGTAATGACTTAACTTTTTTTGAAGATGCTCAAGCCGATTGTGCACAGATTATTCGCAGNNCNTCCCTCATCCTGGCAAAAGGACATGTGAGAAAGACAGGGCCTCGAGGAATTTCTATTAGAGCAACATCTGTATGGGAGCTGAGTAAAGCCTTTAACTCTTGGCGCCAGAGCTCTGCTCACGCTCAAAATTAGCTCGTTAACATTCCCGTAATACGCACTTGGCAGTATTCGCGCCATGATCGAGGAAATTAGCCGTCAAGAAGAGTTTGTTCTGCGCACTCTAGAGGAGCGCAGTATTCGCTTTGTGCGCCTCTGGTTTACAGATGTTTTGGGCTACTTAAAATCTGTTGCGATTGCGCCAGCTGAACTTGATAACGCATTTGCTGAAGGTATTGGCTTTGATGGATCTTCCATTGAAGGATTTGCTCGCGTTACTGAATCAGATATGTTGGCAAAGCCAGATGCTGCAACTTTCACGATCTTGCCGTGGCGCACACAAGCGCCAGGAGCAGCAAAGATGTTCTGTGACATCACTCTTCCTGATGGATCACCTTCCTTTGCTGATCCCCGTCATGTTTTAAAGCGCACACTGCAAAAAGCGGCTGATATGGGATATACCGTCTATACACATCCTGAAATTGAATTCTTCCTCTTTAAAAATGCTCCAGAAAAAGGAGTGGCGCCTATTCCTGTGGATCAAGGCGGATATTTCGATCACATGCCATCTGCTGTCGGCCATGACTTTAGGCGTCAAGCAATCACGATGTTAGAGGCAATGGGAATTAGCGTGGAGTTCTCCCACCATGAAGGAGCTCCAGGACAACAAGAGATTGATCTGCGCGATGCTGACGCGCTGACCACGGCAGATAACATCATGACATTTAGACATGTGGTTAAAGAGGTAGCGCTGGATCAAGGTTTCCATGCATCCTTTATGCCAAAGCCATTTACCGATCATCCTGGAAGTGGAATGCATACACATATTTCTTTATTTAAAGGTGAAGAGAATGCTTTCTATGAAGAGGGCGCATCTCATCAGCTCTCAGCGGTAGGAAGATCTTTTATTGCAGGTATTTTAAAATATGCACCAGAGTTCACTGCAGTCACAAACCAATGGGTGAATTCTTATAAGAGACTCGGCGGCGGAGGAGAAGCGCCAGCCCTTATTACATGGGGAGATAACGATCGAAGCTCTCTTGTGCGCATCCCGGCATATAAGCCAAACAAAGATGCTTCTACCCGTATTGAAATTCGCTCACCAGATGCCGCATGTAATCCATATCTTGCCTTTGCTGTCATTATCTCTGCTGGTCTTGCTGGAATAGAAGAGAAGTTAGAGCTGGCGCAAACGATCTCTGCTCAATCTCTTCCTGGAGATCTCAGCGCTGCGATTGCTGCGATGGAGAGTTCATCTCTTGTGCGCCAGACCTTAGGTGAGCATGTATTTGAATACTTCTTGCTCAATAAGCGCGCGGAGTGGAATGAATACCGCAAGCAGGTCAGCGCCTATGAACTTGATCGCTATTTGCCCGTTCTTTAAAAGAGCGTGTATTCTTTCATCATGAATTCACGCAGCCTCCTCCTTCGCTGCCGCGGCAGGGCCAACTAACCGGTCCCTCTGCCCGCGGGGTTTGGTGTTGTCCGGTTAAGACCCAAATCCCAGCGAAAAAATAAGGAGTGCTTGAAATGAAATACCCAGAACAACAACCTTCATCGATGCCTAAGCATCGTTACGCGCCATTTATTCCTGTTGATTTAACCGATCGCACATGGCCAACAAAAAAAATGTCCAAAGCCCCCAAGTGGTGCTCAGTTGATCTTCGAGATGGCAACCAAGCTCTGATTGATCCGATGGATGCTCATCGCAAGCTCACCATGTTCCAGTTGCTTGTGAAGATGGGCTACAAAGAGATCGAAGTAGGTTTCCCTTCTGCTTCTCAAACTGATTTTGATTTCGTTCGCAAGATCATCGATGAAAACCTCATCCCAGATGATGTGGTCATCCAAGTCTTGACCCAGGCACGCAAGCCTTTGATCGAGCGCACCTTTGAATCAATAAAAGGTGCCAAGCAAGCAGTCGTGCATCTTTATAACAGCACATCTACTCTGCAGCGCAGAGTGGTATTTGGCCAAGATAAAGAAGGAATTAAGAAGATTGCAACAGAGGGTGCCCAGATCTGCCAAGATCTTGTGGCCAGCGTTCCTGGAACAACATCTTCTTTGAATACTCTCCTGAGTCATATACCGGAACTGAATTGGAATATGCCAAAGAGGTATGCGATGCGGTCAATGACATCTGGAAGCCAACACCAGATCACAAGACCATCATTAACTTGCCTGCAACTGTGGAGATGGCAACACCAAATGTCTATGCCGACTCAATTGAGTGGATGCATCGCAATCTTAAGTATCGCGACTCCATCGTTCTGAGCCTTCACCCACATAATGATCGGGGAACAGGTGTTGCTGCTGCAGAGCTTGGTTATTTAGCAGGAGCCGATCGTATTGAAGGAACGTTATTTGGAAATGGTGAGCGCACAGGCAATGTCTGTCTTGTCACCCTTGGTCTTAATCTTTTCTCACACGGAATTGATCCTCATATTGATTTCAGCGATATCGATGATGTGCGCCGCACAGTTGAATATTGCAATCAACTTCGTGTTCCTGAGCGTCATCCCTATGGCGGAGATCTTGTCTTCACGGCATTTTCTGGAAGTCACCAAGATGCAATCAAAAAAGGTCTTGAGCATATGGAGCGCGATGCGAAAGCGGCCGGCAAAGAGATTGATGACCACACATGGGCAGTTCCATACCTACCTATCGATCCAAAAGACATTGGTCGCACCTATGAAGCAGTTATTCGTGTGAACTCTCAATCAGGTAAGGGAGGTGTTGCTTACCTTATGAAAAATGAGCACCACTTAGATCTTCCTCGCCGTTTGCAGATTGAATTCTCACAAGTAGTTCAGGCAAAGACAGATTCAGAAGGCGGAGAAGTCAGCCCAGAAGAGCTATGGAAGATCTTTGAAGATGAATACCTTCCTGCACCTAGTAATTCATGGGGACGCTTCACCTTTGATTCCATCGCTCAGAGCTCACAAGTAGGCAAAGATGTTTCACTTACCGTTGCACTTACTGACGCTGGAAAGAAAGAGACCCTTACCGGTACTGGAAACGGACCGATTGCAGCGTTTGTTGAGATTCTCAACTCTCACCTAGGTAAAACTCCTGTGCGCGTACTTGATTACTACGAGCACGCTCTCTCATCTGGTGGGGATGCATCTGCTGCTGCCTATCTTGAGTGTGAAGTAGGCGGAAAAACCTATTGGGGCGTTGGAATTGATCCAAGTACAACCACAGCTTCACTTAAGGCAGTGGTGTCGGCGGTTAATCGAGGTCTTGGCAAGTAAGGATCGGTAGCCTTACCGCGTGTCTGTATACCGTGATCAAGCAATAGTGCTTCGCACCCAGAAACTGGGTGAAGCAGATCGCATTATTACTTTATTTACACGCGAACATGGGCGTATCAAAGCAGTTGCAAAAGGTGTGCGCAGAACTAAATCACGATGGGGTGCGCGTTTAGAACCCGCATCTCATGTTGATCTGCAACTCTATTCAGGACGCAGCCTTGATACCGTCACGCAAGCTGTCAGCATTGAAAACTTCGGTGATGAGCTCTCTCTTGATTACCAGCGCTGGACAGTTGCCAGCGCAATATTAGAAGCAGCAGAGCGCTTTACCTCTCAAGAGCATGAACCCTCGCTGCAGCAATACTTATTAGTTGTTGGCTCTCTTAAAGCACTTGCCCATGAAACATATGATGCATCTTTGATATTAGATGCCTATCTTCTTCGCTCACTTGCTGTTGCCGGTTACGCGCCATCTTTGATGAATTGCTCACGCTGTGATGCACCGGGTCCTCATAAATACTTCTCACTTGTCGGAGGCGGATCAGTCTGTAATACCTGCAAACCATCTGCTGCGCCGACTCCGCACCCAGAGACACTNGANCTTATGCAGCAACTCCTCAGTGGAGATTGGGCAAGTGCGGAAGGTAGCGAATTAAGATTTAGACGCGAAGCATCTGGGCTCATTGCCGCATATCTTCAATGGCATCTAGAAAGAGGTTTACGTAGCTTGCCTCTTGTAGAGAGAATATAGGTATGGCCCA